>Ga0316201_10004300_pt1 | contig 10719 bp, 9 predicted proteins | sample CS6wburrow_MG_FD_204516 | JGI IMG/M metagenome (GOLD analysis project Ga0316201, IMG submission 204516) | Coastal sediment microbial communities from Delaware Bay, Delaware, United States - CS-6 worm burrow | ecosystem: Environmental > Aquatic > Marine > Coastal > Sediment | place: USA: Delaware... | reverse complement strand
TTTCGGCGTGGGCCTGGGTAGCCGCGAACTCGAACGGCTCGTCGACGACGCGCGGGCGGTAACGCTGCCGTTCGGGCAACCGGAGCTGCAGCGCCGCATCGACAAAATGCAGACGGCGGTACGCGCGCTGCGTGCGGCCGCACCGCGCAGCGAAGGCCGGTACGAGCTTGGCGAGGTCATCGAGGAGTTGCGCGAGCCCTTCGACAACCTGGCGTACGCAATGCACGATTTGCAGCAGGCCGTTGCGGACCTCGGCGACAGTTCGATTGAAGTGGAGAAACTGCACGAGCAGTTGCTTACAGCGACCGAGCGTCTCAGTTTGCTGACCGGCGACGATGCCTGGGATGGTTTGCGTTGGTTGCAGGTGAATCCGCGCAGCGTACGTTTGAATCTCACGCCGCTCGATGTGTCAGCGAAATTAAACGGCCTGATCGACAACGATTTTCAGGCCTGGATTTTTACGTCTGCGACGCTGGCCATTGGTGAGGACTTTTCGCACTTTACGTCGCGGATCGGACTGTCGGATGTGACCGGCCTGACTTTTCCCAGCCCTTACAGCATTGCCCGGAATGGCCTGATCTATTTGCCGCCCGACCTGCCGCCACCGTCGGACAAGGGGCACACTGACGCGATGCTCGAGGCGGTGATGCCGCTGCTCGATTTCACGGCAGGCGGAATATTCTGCTTGTTCACCAGCCACCGCGCGTTAAACAATGCGAAACAGTGGTGCAAACGTCATTCATCGACATTCGGCGCCAGGAAGTTGCTCGCGCAGGGTGATGCGCCGCGCGATGATTTGCTGCGACGGTTTCGTCAACATGGTGACGCCGTGCTGCTGGGCACCGGCAGCTTCTGGGAAGGCGTCGATGTACGTGGCCCGGCGCTGAGTATCGTTGCGATCGACAAGCTGCCGTTTGCTTCGCCCGCGGATCCGCTGATGATGGCGCGTCTCGAATTTATCCGGCGCAACGGCGGCAACGGGTTCATGGATCATCAGCTACCGCTCGCGGCGCTGTCGCTAAAGCAAGGCGCGGGCCGGCTGCTGCGCGACGAGACTGATTACGGCGTCGTTGTGCTGTGCGATCCACGCATCACCAGCAAGCAGTACGGCAAGATGTTCCTGCAGTGTCTCGAGCCCATGTCAACGACCACCGCGCTCGGCGACGTGTCATCATTTTTTGCCGCGCATGAGCGCAAGGGTGCGGTCGCATGAAGCTGCTGGCCCTCGACACCTCATCGCTTGCGTGCAGCGTCGCGCTGCGCTGCGATGACGTGCTGGTTGATCGACACGAACCGCAGGCGCGGGAACACACGAAGTTGCTGACGCCGATGATCCGCGCTGTGCTCGAGGAGGCCGGTATACAGCTTGCCGATCTCGATGCCATCGTGCTCGGCAACGGACCCGGCTCGTTCATCGGCATGCGCATTGCGGCATCAGTGGCACAGGGGCTGGCGTACGGGGCGGGCCTCAAGATCGTGCCGGTGTCGTCGCTGGCCGCGGTCGCGGCAGAGGTCTTTGCCGTGTCGGACGCTGACGAGGCGGTCATCGCCCAGGATGCTCACATGAGCGAGGTGTACCTGGGCGCCTATCGGCGGGGCGACGAGAATCTTCCTGAACCGATGTTTCCCGAGAGGCTGCATGGACACCTGCCAATTGATGAACTGGACAACGAAGGCGCGCAACGACGCATTGCTGCCGGTTCCGGCTGGCAGCGCTACCCGGAACTGGCGGCAATCAACGAAGGTGTCTGTGGCGGCATATCGGACATCTGGTATCCGCGTGCGCGTTTCCTGCTGGCTCTCGGAGAAAAGGCCTTGCTCAATGGCGCGAGCGTGGATCCGGGTGACATAGTTCCTGCCTACCTGCGGCATAAGGTTGCGGAGAAGCCTGCGCCGCCGCGCTCGTAACAGTTCTGTAATATAGAGCTGCTGAAATACAGCACCGCCCACGGCTCGATCAGACGCTGTCAGAGACCTCGCATGGCCGCTCCAAAAATCTTGATTGTTGAAGACGAACAACCGATCCGCGAAATGGTTGCTTTTCACCTTTCGCGTGCCGGCTTTGAGACTCTGGAGGCGGGCGATTCACAAACGGCCAGGCAGCTGCTGGCCGACTACCGGCCAAACCTCGCGTTGATTGACTGGATGCTTCCTGACGCCAGCGGCCTCGAACTGACCCGGATGCTGAAGCGCGACAAGGACTATGATGACCTGGCTATCATCATGTTGACGGCCCGTGCTGACGAAGCGGACAAGATCTCGGGTCTCGATGGCGGCGCTGATGACTACATTACGAAGCCGTTTTCGCCGCGCGAGCTGGTGTCACGTATTAACGCGGTACTACGTCGCAGCGCGACCGCTGCGGAGGGGCTGATCGTTGCGGGCGAGCTGGAGCTGGACGCCGCCGGTCATCGTGTGCTGGCGGCCGGCAAGAGCATCAAACTCGGGCCGACGGAGTATCGGCTGCTCCACTTCTTCATCACGCATCCGGATCGGGTCTACAGTCGAGCGCAGTTGCTCGACCGGGTCTGGGGTGCCAATGTTTATGTTGAGGAGCGTACTGTCGATGTGCATGTGCGGCGGTTGCGAAAGGCCGTGTCCAGCGTTGGGGCGGACGCCTACATACAGACCGTTCGTGGCACCGGTTATCGGTTTTCAACGCGTGACAATCAGAGCGGCTAGGCGATGGCTGGAACACCACGAAAACTTTCGATAGGCATTCTGTCGCTGCTTTTGGCCGGCACGTTCATCGGCTGGCTGTACGGGCGTCCGGATTGGGGACTGCTCGGCGCGAGCCTCCTGGTGCTTTTTTGGCTGGTACGACAATTGTTGGCCTTTGAACGTGCGCTGCGAACCAACAAGTTCGATGAATTTCGATTTGGCGAGGGAATATGGGAGCAGATGCTCTCGAAATATCGATTCGAACGTGAGCGCGCGTCGCGGCGCAAGACGAATTTTCAGACGTTATTGCGCGAGGTTCGCAAGTCGACCAATGCCATGCCGGATGGCGCGGTCATTCTCGATGCGCACAACGAGATTCTGAACTGTAATCGCGCGGCCAAGCAGCTGGCCGGTCTGAAGCGCAAGAAAGATCGTGGTCAGCGCGTCGACAACATTTTGCGTGCGCCGAAGCTGGTCAAGTTGTTGCAGTCGAACGACTTCGATTCAAGCGTCGAAGTGCAATCACCGGTCAACGATGACATGTGGCTGAATTGCCGCGTTGTGCGCTACGGTGCCGACCAGAAGCTGTTATTGCTGCGCGATGTAACCGAACAAATACGTCTGAGCAAAATGCGCCGCGACTTCGTGGCGAATGCTTCGCATGAACTGCGCTCTCCGCTGACAGTCATCAGTGGCTACCTCGACGTGCTGTCTGACGACAGCAGCATTCCCGAAACGTGGCAGAAACCCGTGGCGCAGATGCGTATCCAGGCTTCTCGTATGCGACAGATTCTGGGCGAGTTACTTGAGCTGTCTCGCCTTGAAAGCGCTGGACCCGCGAAGTCCGATGCGCCAGTCAAAGTGACAGAGCTGATCGAGAACTCGATTCAGGCGCTCGGCGGGCACGCGGACGTCGCAAAAATCTCGATTGACGCGTCATCGACCGCGCAGCTGCGGGGCAACAGCGCCGAGATAGAGACCGTTATTTTGAATCTCCTGTCCAACGCGATCCGTTACACGCCCGCAGACGGCGAGATTACGGTCAGCTGGCACTCCGATGCCAACGGTGCGGACCTGGTTGTCGCGGACACCGGCGTAGGTATCGATCCGGAATACATTCCTCGCCTGACTGAGCGGTTCTTCCGTGTTGATAGAGGCCGCAGTCGTGACGATGGCGGCATCGGTCTTGGTCTCGCTATTGTGAAACATGTGCTGGCGCGGCATGACGCCGAGCTCACAGTCACAAGCAAATCCGGTATTGGCAGTGAATTTTGTTGCCATTTCCCGCGCAGTCGACTGGTTAATCATTAACTAGTCTCCCTGTCATAAAGCTGCAATATTTCTGTCACACAGCCGACATGTAGCGCCGTTATCGTGCCGCTGACTGATCCACTGTCTGGCAAAAATATGGCGTCTCGTTGTGCCTTGAAGGAACCCATCATGAAAGCAGCAATACTAGTGACCGCAGCCTCTGTCGCACTCGTGCTCACCGCAACTCCCTCGAGCGCTCAGGAACAAAGCTGGGTCGATCGGATCAAGCTCAAAGGCGATGTGCGGTTACGTCATGAACGTATTGATGATGACGGCGAGGAAGAGCGCGCGCGCATGAGGTATCGCACGCGACTGGGTCTTTCGGCCACGGTCAACGATGATGTCAAAGTGGTACTTCAGCTGGCTACCGGCGGCGATAGCCCGGTATCGACGAATCAGACTTTTGACGACGGGTTTTCGACAAAAGATATCGGCGTTGATCTCGCCTACGTCGATTGGAAAATTAACGACAACCTGAACTTCTACGGTGGCAAGATGAAGAACCCGCTTTACAAGGCCGGGGGCGCGCCCGTGATCTGGGACGGCGATCTTAACCCGGAAGGTTTCGCGCTGAAGTTCGCGCAAGGTAATTTCTTCGGCACGGTTGGTGCATTCTCTGTGGAGGAACGCAGCAGCAGCGACGATTCATTGTTGTATGTCGCTCAGGCCGGTTTCACGACGCCGCTCGGCGACGCCGCGAAGCTGACCGCTGGCGCAGGCTATTTCGCCTACACCGAGACAATCGAAAATTCGCCTTTCTATGACGGCAGTCCGAAAGGTAATTCAGTCGACGCCCAGGGCGATTACCTCTATGACTACAGCAATACCGAGGTATTCGCGCAACTCGACACCAGGGCGGGCGAGTGGCCGTTGCGAATCTATGCACACGCCACGAAAAACAACGACGCCCCTGCGGAAGATACCGCGTTTGCGGTTGGCGCCAAGGTTGGCTCGGCCAGGCAGCCAGGTCAGTCTGAATTCAGCTGGACCTACATGGACCTCGAGGCCGACTCGGTCATCGGCACGTTCAGCGATTCGGACTTCGGCGGCGGTGGGACCGACTCCGAGGGTCACATGCTGAAGGCCAAGTACGCGGTTTCCAAGAAGATCTTCATTGGCGGCACTTTGGTCCTGAACAGTGTCGACCGCTTTCAGAGCACGGAACATGATTACAACCGGCTGCAGCTTGACGTAGAATTCAAGTTCGATTGATATCAAGGCAGCCGAACTATGGAAACCGCTGACCTGGCCGGACACATTTCTCGGCGTTACAACCAGGACATCGAGGACCTGCGCAGCAAGGTCCTGGCGATGGGTGGACTTGTCGAGGCGCAGCTGACGCAAGCGATTGCCGCCATTGTCAGTGGCGACAGCGAACTCGGCCTGCAGGTCGCCCACGATGACTACAAGGTCAATAATCTCGAGGTCGAAATCGACGAAGAGTGTGGCCGAATACTGGCAACTCGTGCCCCGGCGGCAGGCGACTTGAGACTCATTGTTGCCATTATCAAGACGATCACGGACCTCGAACGAATAGGCGATGAGGCCGAAAAGATCGGCTTTCTTGCCTCAAAGCTGGCGGCCATGGACAGGCCGACGGATTCCTACCGGGAGTTGAAAAACCTCGGTACGCATGTCTCTCACATGCTTCGCGATGCGATGAATGCCTTCGCCAGGCTCAATGTGAACGATGCGCTGGAGACGGTGCGGGAAGATGAGCGCGCCGATGAGGAATACGAGGCGATTGCCCGGCAGTGCATTACCTTCATGATGGAGGATCCGCGCCAGATCAAACGTGTGATGAATGTGACCTGGGCCGCCCGATCGCTGGAGCGCATTGGCGATCACGCGAAAAACATTTGTGAATATGTCATTTATATGGTGCAGGGCAAGGATGTGCGCCATACTCTCGAGCCCCGTAAGCAACCGTAAGCAGTTATCCGGCTTCATGAGACTTCCTGACACGCGCACGCTTAATTTCCTTGGCGCCGCGGCCTGTGCGGCAATGATGGGCTTCGCGCTCTACGCGCAATACGTGCTGCTGCTCGACCCCTGTCCGTTGTGCGTTTTCCAGCGCATCGCGACCATCTTGCTGGGCATCGTTTTCCTGTTTGCGGCCCTGCACAATCCGGGAATTGTTGGCGCACGGATCTATGCTGTTCTTGTTTTTCTGACGGCAGGCTTTGGCGTTGGCGTTGCCGGCTGGCACGTCAACCTGCAAAACCTCCCGGCTGACGAAGTGCCGGGTTGCGGCCCGGGCTTTGAATACATCATGGATAACTTCGCGTTATTCGACGCGCTGGACCTGATCTTCAAAGGCTCTGGTGAGTGCGCCGATGTTGTCTGGCGGATGCTAGGACTCTCGATGCCTACCTGGGTCATCATCGGATTGGGTGGTCTCGGCATCGCCGGCATCTATAACAACCTCCGCAAAGCCTGATTAGCCACCCGTTGTCAGCAGCACGCTGCGTGAGGCTCGCGGGCGAGATGTTCGTTGGCGAGACATAAAGCGAGCGCCAGCGAGACAGTCCGCCAATGAACATGTCGGTCGCTAGCCGTGATAGTTGCCTCTGGGGTCTGCGGTGAGCTAGAGGAGCAGCAACTCCATTATTCGTCGGTACATGCTTTGTAGCGTGATGACGTCAGCGACTTTGACGTGTTCATCGATTTTGTGGATGGATGCATTGACCGGGCCCAGTTCGACCACGTCGACCCCGGCGGGGGAGATGAAGCGACCGTCGGATGTGCCGCCGCCCGTGGACAGCTCGGGTGCTTCGCCGGTGTGTTCGGTGACTGATCGCGACACGGCGTCGATGAGCTTACCCGGTTCGGTCAGGAACGGCTCGCCGGAAAGGTGCCACTTCAGGACGACGTCGATGTCGTGTGCATCGAAGACGCTCTCCACTTTCTGCTGCAGGGACTCATGCGTCCATTCGGTTGAATAGCGGAAGTTGAAACGTGCACTGAGCTCGCCGGGCGTTACATTTGGCGCACCGATGCCGGCTCTCACATCGACAACCTGGAAGCTTGTGGGCGGGAAATAGTCGTTGCCCTGGTCCCATTCGATCTGGTGCAGTTCGGCAAGTACGGGTGCGAAGCGCCGGATCGGGTTATCTGCGAGCTGCGGATAAGCGACGTGCCCCTGGATGCCGCGCACGGTCAGAATCCCGCTTAAAGATCCGCGCCGGCCGATACGAACGATGTCGCCGAGCCGGTGCTGGCTGGATGGCTCACCAATAACGCACCAGTCGATGTGTTCGCCGCGTTCAGTCAGCGTCTGCATGACTTTGAGCGTGCCGTCACGGGCGCGGCCTTCCTCATCGCTCGTGATCAGCACCGCCAGGCTGCCAGCGTGGTCGGGGTGTGCCGCAGTAAACTCCTCGAGAGCGACAATCATGGCTGCGAGTCCGCTTTTCATATCGGCCGAGCCGCGTGCATAAATGTCGCCATCGACAAGCGTCGGTTCAAATGGCGCGCTGCTCCATGCACTCTCTTCGCCGGGCGGCACGACATCCGTGTGCCCGGCAAAGCACAGCACCGGGGCAGCCGTGCCGCGGCGTGCCCACAGGTTGGTGACATCGCCGAATTGCAGCGTCTCGCAGCTAAATCCAATGTCTTGCAGACGTTTCACAAGCGTGCCCTGACAGCCCGCGTCATCAGGTGTAATCGACGGGCGGCGTATCAGGTCGCACATTAGTTCGATGACGGGCGCTTCCATTACGTCATTCATTGTTTAATAAGGTCTTGTAAATAATTGAAAATCATGAATAAGAAACCAAACTTCGGTGTTCAACGCGTGCCGCTTAACGCGTCCTTTTGCAACAATTCGGTAACAATGGATCGATACCATCTCCGCCAGTCAGTCATTCATCGGAGAACTCATTGTGAGCATCCAGAAGAAATCCATTCTCGTCACATTCCTGGCACTCATGGTACTGCAGGGCTGTGGCAACGACGGCACCGGCAACAAGCGCACTGCCAAAGACGCGGCGCCGCCAGCCGGTAGTGCGCCGGTAGCGGCGAAGACTTCAGGTGCGGTGGCCCAGTCAGGCCGAGATTACGTCTATATCGTCGGTTCGTCGACAGTCTATCCGTTTGCCACGGTGGTTGCTGAAAGATTCGGCAAAGGCAGTGAGTTTAAGACGCCGAAGGTCGAGTCAACCGGTTCGGGCGGCGGCATCAAGCTGTTCTGCGCGGGCGTCGGCGTCGATCACCCTGATATAGCGAACTCGTCGCGTGCCATCAAGAAGTCCGAGGTCGATTCCTGCGCCGAAAATGGCGTAACGGATATCGTCGCGGTGAAGATCGGCTACGACGGGATCGTGATCGCCAACGCGTTCGGCGGGGCGACAGTGGATCTCAGCCGCGCGGACATATTCATGGCGCTTGCGAAAGAGGTGCCGGGCGACGCGGACGGCGAGCTGATCGAGAACCCTTACAAAAACTGGGCAGACGTTAATCCGTCCTTGCCGGACATGCGCATCGAAGTTCTGGGTCCGCCGCCGACGTCCGGCACACGCGACGCGTTTGTCGAACTGGCCATGGAGGGCGGCTGCAAGTCCGTCGACTGGATCGCGGCGCTCGGCAAGACCGACAAGAATCGCTACAAGGCCATTTGTCACACGATTCGTGAGGACGGGGCATTTGTAGAAGCGGGCGAAAACGACAACCTGATCGTACAGAAGCTCGAGGCCAACCCGAACGCGTTCGGAATTTTCGGCTTCAGTTTCCTCGACCAGAATCTCGAAAAGGTCAAAGGCGCGCTTGTCGACGGCGTTGCGCCGACCTTTGATGCCATCGCCAACGGCGACTACCCGGTTTCGCGACCGCTGTATTTCTACGCAAAGAAGGCGCACGTCGATGTGATCCCTGGCCTGCGCGGTTACTTGCGCGAGTTCTCAAGCGAGCGCGCCTGGGGCGAAGAGGGCTATCTGTCGGATCGGGGATTGATCCCGATGCCGGACGAGGAGCGTCGGGCAGTCGCGGCCGCCGTGCAGAATTTGACGCCGTTGACGATGGCGGATGAGTAACGGCTGAGCTGCTTCGTTAGATAGACGGCATCGCAAGGCCGTCGATCTGCATCGAGCGCTATCCCCGTTCGGAAATCAACCACATGCAGACCACGACACTGATCCTGATGCTGGCGTTCATGGCGCTGGCCTCGTTCTATTTCGGACGGCGTCGTTCACTTGCGGCGGTGGGCGGACCGGGGAAAAGCATGCTGTTGCATTCGCTGCCCGGTTACTACGGCTATTACGTGGCGATCTGGTGCGCGCTTCCGGCGCTGTTTCTGATGCTCGCATGGGTATTCGTGGAGCCGCGCCTCATTGTCGCGCTGGTCGTCAAAGGTCTGCCGGAATCTTACCGGTCACTGACGGCAGGCGAATTGAACCTGCTGGTCAACAATATCCAGAATCTGGCATCCGGTGACGTGCTGAGTGTCGACGTCAATGCCGATCTGCAGGCCGCGGCCGCGAATTTGAATAACTACGCAATTAAGAGCCGGCAGGCACTGGCAGCAACGATGCTCGGTGCCGCGCTGCTCGGTGGAACGTTTGCATGGCGGCGAATCGAGCCAGAATTGCGCGCGCGTAATCGTGTGGAACGTGTCATCCGCTGGCTGCTGATTGCCGCGTCGAGTATCGCGATCTTCACAACGATCGGCATCGTCCTGTCGGTGCTGTTCGAAGCGATTCTGTTTTTTCGCAAGGTACCGATAACAGAGTTCCTGTTCGGCCTGACCTGGAGTCCGCAGACGGCTATCCGGGCAGACCAGGTTGGCTCTTCAGGCAGTTTCGGCGCGGTCCCGCTTTTTGCCGGCACGCTCCTCATTACGGCGATTGCGATGATCGTTGCAGTGCCGGTGGGCTTGATGACAGCCATTTACCTGGCCGAGTACTCGTCGTCACGCATCCGAGGAATTGCCAAGCCGCTACTCGAGGTTCTTGCGGGTATTCCGACCGTTGTTTATGGGTTCTTCGCTGCGCTTACCGTTGCTCCGTGGATTCGGCAGGTCGGCGAATCGGCGGGCCTGGCTGTCGCTTCGGAGAGCGCGCTTGCCGCCGGCATCGTCATGGGCATTATGATTATCCCGCTCGTGTCGTCACTGTCCGATGATGCGATCAATGCGGTGCCGTCCGCGATGCGCGACGGTGCACTCGGCCTTGGCTCAACGCGATCGGAAACGATGAAGAAGGTCATACTGCCGGCTGCGTTGCCCGGCATCGTCGGCGGTATTCTGCTGGCCGTGTCCCGCGCGATCGGTGAGACGATGATCGTTGTCATGGCGGCAGGCCTTTCAGCGAACCTGACCGCGAACCCGTTTGAAGCCGTGACGACGGTCACGGTGCAGATCGTTACGCTGCTGGTCGGCGATCAGGAGTTTGACAGCGCCAAGACGCTGGCCGCGTTCGCGCTCGGCCTGATGCTGTTCATTGTCACCTTGTGTTTGAACGTCCTGGGTTTGAGCGTCGTTCGCAAGTACCGCGAGCAGTACGAGTAGGGGTGCGCGAGTGACTGCCAGGAAGACAACCCGCGAAATCGTCGAGGCCGGCCTTGCCAGGCGCAGGCGCAAGGAAGCGACGTTCCGATTTATTGGGGTTATTGCCACCGGAGTTGGCGTTCTGTTTCTGGGCGTTTTCTTTGCGACGCTGATAGCCAAGGGGGCCAGCGCATTCAAGCAGACCTTCGTGCAGATCGAGATTACGCTGGACGCGGACGTTATTGCTCCCGGCGGCGAACTGGACC
>Ga0316201_10004299_pt1 | contig 10719 bp, 5 predicted proteins | sample CS6wburrow_MG_FD_204516 | JGI IMG/M metagenome (GOLD analysis project Ga0316201, IMG submission 204516) | Coastal sediment microbial communities from Delaware Bay, Delaware, United States - CS-6 worm burrow | ecosystem: Environmental > Aquatic > Marine > Coastal > Sediment | place: USA: Delaware... | reverse complement strand
CCCAGTGCACGGTGACGGGCGTACCGGCCCAAATCGGACAGCTTTCTCCGGCCGCGTTGTCGCAGACCGTAATAACCAGATCCAGGACTGGCGCATCTGGCCCACTGAAGTTTTCCCAGGATTTCGATGCCAGATCCGTGATCGGATGACCGCACGCTTTGAGTTTGTCGATCGCTCCGGGATTAACTTGACCAACGGGCTGACTACCGGCGCTGAAGGCCTTGATCTCGCCGCCGCCCAGCTCATTGAGCAATACCTCGGCCAGAATACTGCGTGCCGAGTTGCCGGTGCACAAGACCAGGATGTTGAAGTCCGCCGCCATGGCGGAAATGCTAGCACGCCCTGCTAGTGCGCGGTGGCTGCATCGACGTATGCGGCAGGATCGTTGGCGGCCTCTTCATCGGAAATCGATTTTGCCTCGTACATGGCATGGTCGGCCACGCTCAGCAGATGCCACAACTCCTCACCGTGCTTCGGCACCAGGGCGATGCCGACACTGGCAGTGCATTTAATTTCCTGACCTTGAATAATGTAGGCCTCCGAAGAAGTCTGCACCAGTCGCTCCGCGATATGCCGCACGTCCTCCAGGCTGACCTCTGGCAATACGATCCCGAACTCGTCGCCACCCAGGCGCCCGAGCGTGTCTTCCGGTCGCAGACAGAATCCAAGCCTGTGACCGAAGGCTTTCAGCAAGGCATCGCCCGCCTGGTGTCCGAAACGATCGTTAATTGACTTGAACTGGTTGAGATCGAGATACAGTACAGCGCCTTGGGAACAGTTGCGCAAACTCGCCACACCTTCTTTTTCGAAACCGCGACGATTCAGGATGCCCGTCAGCGGATCGCGTAGTGCATCGGACAACATCTTGTCTTCATGGCGCTTGCGCTGCGTGATGTCGACCAGCGTTACCGAGATGTCCTCACCAACCGGCTCGGCAACAACGCGCAGCCAGTTGTCGCCATCGTCGCCGAAGGCAGAAACCTCAAAGCTGACCTGTTGCGATGGCAATTCCTCAGCCATGAAGTGTTTTAGCAGGCGCTCCGGATCGAGTTGCTCGAGTTTCTCCAGCGGCATGCCGACCAGCGTCCCATCGCTGTCACCGATGAATGCCTGCGCCGAGCGATTGGCGAAAACGCAGCGAAACTTGTGCGTGGGATCGGATTCGTCACGTTTGAATCTCAGGATGCCGTTCGATGACGTTTCTATGAGCGTGCGAATCAGGTGCTCGCTGTCCGCCAGCTTGCTGAGCACTTTGCGCCGCTCCGTGACATCCCGGCAGACGACCACCATGCCCATGTTCTGCCCGCGCGGACCGGTCAGCGGGCCTACGCTGACCTCGTAGGTCGTGTTGGTATCCATGCGCAGCGTCTGCGTCATGTCGAGCTCGCGAGCCTGCTCCAGGATGGCGCGCGCCACCGGGAAGTCCTCCCACAGCAGACAGCCGATCAGGTCTTTTTCTTCCGCACCCAGCAATTCCTGCGCCGCATGATTCGCACAAATAATGCGCTGCTCATTGTCAATAACAAAGATAGGATCGCGTACATGGCTGAACAAGGTCTGGTAGGCGAGCGGGCTGAACTCATGCACGCGCACTTTGACGCTCAGGTAGGCAAAGAAAGGCCACAGCAACGCCAGAATGACGACCGCCAGGGGAAAGCCCGCTGGGCCGAGTCCAAAGTACGTATCTGCAATGGCGACGACGAATGGCAACATGCCGCAGACGAGCAGTAGCGAGACGGTCTTGCGATGTGCCATCGCGATAGACGGCAGACGGCCGGCCAACGCAATTGCCGAGAATCCGACCATCCCGTACACAAACGGCGCATAGACACGCATGTACCAGGGGTGATCTGAAACGTCCGAAATAACCAGGCCTGAAGTGGTTTCAGAGGCGACCCAAAGGATGTTATGCCAGGAGTTTGTCAGCGCCAGACCCGTCGTCACGACCGGTATAATCGACAGCGTTACGACAATCAGTGCGTTCGGCGCGCCGACAGTGTACTCGCGATAAATAATATAGAAGACGATCGGGATGAAGCCGGCCGAGAAGAAATTAAAAACACGACCAATGCCGTAGAGATTCGCATCGGTGGCGCCGTAGGAGAATGCCGCGCCCAGCACCAGCCCGGAGAACAGGAACATCAGGTAGCTGACCATGCTGTTGGCGTATTGCGGTCCGGAACGGGCTACGCGCACGGCAAGCCCGGCATAGGCCACGGCAGCGAGACCCATGAACGGGGGCAGCAACTTTGGCAACAGCTCGAGCACTAGTCGAACGCCCTGCGGTATAAGAGATCTTTTGCGAGCATCCGGCCATGCTAGCGGCCACTGGCACTACATAATGCGACCTGTTCCGCATAACCGCGATCGCGGTGAGCAACAGGTCACACTTCGGGCGGAAATCGGCCGCTGCCCGGGGTTTCTAGAGACCGTCTGCCGTGTCGGCAATCAGCGTATCGACGACGGACTTGAGCGCGTTCTCGACGCTGGCACCGTTGGCGCGTTCGAGCTCGTAGTCCTTGAGCTGGCGATGCGCGCTGGTACCGCGCGTGAGGATGTCACGGACTCTGGACAACTCGTTGACGCAGCCAAGCGCCCTGGCATCCTGCGCAACCAGTGACAGCAGCTCGTCCAGCAGATCCTCGAACGGCACCACGGTGCCTTTCGCGAGATCGATCAGGCCTTCGTCGAAGCTGTACCGCATCGCGCGCCAGCGGTTCTCGCGAATCAGCATCGGCGTGTAGATGCGCCAGCGCTGGTTGTGCGTACGTAAGCGATACAGCATGCGCAGCACACATTGCAGCAGCGATGCCAGTGCGACCGTATCCTCCAGACGCGTGCAGACATCCATGACGCGTGTTTCCAGTGTCGGGTAGCGCGCGCTTGGGCGCAGGTCCCACCAGATACGCGTCGAGTCCTCGATAAGGCCCGCGTCCGTCAAGATGCTCACATGTCGCTGATATTCGGCCCAGCTGGCGAAACGTTCCGGAAGGCCGGTGCGTGGCAAAGCATCGAATATCGTCAGGCGATAGCTTTTCAGACCGGTGTCGCGACCATTCCAGAATGGCGATGAACACGAAAGTGCCAGCAGATGCGGCAAGAAATAGGACAACTGGTTCATCAGGTCGATGCGTAGTTCATCATCATCGATGCCGACGTGTACATGCATGCCACAGATCAGCAGTCGGCGCGCGGCGCCCTGCATCTCGTGCGTCAGCATGTCGTAGCGCTCCTTGCGCGTGTGTTTTTGCTCAGTCCAGCTGGAAAACGGGTGCGTGGATGCCGCAATCGGCGCAAGCCCGTGGCGATCGGCCACCTCGATAATATTTCTGCGCAGCCGCACCAGGTCCTCGTGCGCTTCCTGGATGTTGTTGCAGACCTTGGTGCCGATTTCTATTTGTGACAGCAACAGCTCAGAGGTCACCTGCTCGCCACATTTTTCCTCGGCCTCGGCCATGAGCGTGGCTGGCGGATCAACCACCAGGCTGCGCGTTTCCTTGTCAACCAGCAGGTATTCTTCCTCGATACCCAGCGTAAACGACGGTTCGTTTCCGGCCATACCCAGCCCCCCTCTTGGCTGCGTTTCTCGCGTTTCTTATTGTCTGCGTTTCAAGCGCTTCTGCGGTCTTCCTTCGTGTTGAGACGACCCGGGATCGACTCAATAATCTTATGCATGACCTGTGCGATCTGGGCAACACCTTTCTTGTTACGCAGCAGATCCTGGCGAATCTCTATACCGATGTGAGGCAGACCGATTTCTTCGGCATGATGATCGATCGTAAAGTCCTGTGGGGCTTTGCCGGAGTACGGCACGTTGTCGCCAACGTAATACCCGGCATCGCGAAAACCCTCGAGGAAAATGTGCCTGAGGCGTTCGTCCTTGTCCCAGAGAACTCCGATCTGCCATGCGCGCGATTCGCCATTCAGCACCGGTGTAAAGCTGTGTATCGCGATGAAAGCTGGCGGCGGCCCCGCCTGTCGCAGTCGCTGGACCTGCTCGTCAATCGCACGGTGGTACGGCCAGTACAGGGTGTCGGCACGCAGATCTTTGTCAGCCTGGTGCAGGTTCCGATTGCCCGGCACGAGAATGCCGTCGCCATACTCGAGAAAGGCACCGGGGTCCATGAGCTGGCGATTACAGTCGACGATGAGGCGGGAGTAATTCTGCAGTACCGCGGTAACGCCGAGGCTATCTGACAGACTCTCTGTCAGTGGGCCCGCACCAATATCGATGGCCAGGTGGCAACGACGTGCGAACGGGTCAAGACCCATGCTACCGAGTGACTTCGGAAAACGGTGGCTCGCATGATCGCAGACAAGCAAGATCGGCTTCTCAGCCAACGGGCTCATCACCCGGAAAGGACCCGGCTCATCCTGAGCGAGCAATGTTGCGTTGTTGTTTTTGTTATTGCCTTCCGTCATGCCTGACCTGGGAATAGCAGAATGTCGGCCAGTGTACCGTATCCCGGCGCCTTCGCCACCTGCGGCAAGTGCGGACAATGCTCAGGCCGAGAGCTTCTCGGACTTCTCGTCCTGCCCTGGCTTAAAGGTCGTGACTGAGGCTGGCCGCGCGATATAGTAGCCTTGCGCAAATTCAACGCCTAAAGCTCCTAGTTTATCAAGCACTTGCTTGGTTTCGACGCGTTCCGCTATGGTCTCGATGCCCATGGCGTGGCCCACCTCACGAATCGCCCTCACCATGCTCTCGTCCACGTTGTCGTCAACGACATTGCGGATGAACTGGCCATCGATCTTCAGGTAATCCACCGGCAAATTCTTCAGATACGTGAACGACGACAGGCCGCTGCCAAAGTCGTCGAGTGAAAACTTACAACCAAGCTTCTTCAGCGTATTCATGAAGTGAATGACGCGCGACAGGTTCGATATCGCCGCCGTCTCGGTAATCTCGAAACAGATCGCACCCTTCGGCAAATTCTGTTTCTGAAGTTCATCGATAACAAAATCGAGGAATCGGTCCTCGCTGAGCGATGTGCCGGAGAGGTTGATCGCAATTGTGTAGCGTGCCTCACCGTCATCACTGCGATCTGCGAGCTGCGACAACGCCTCGTGTATCACCCATCGATCAAGCGTCGACATCAGGTTGTAACGTTCTGCGGACGGAATGAACTGGTCGGGACTGACCAGCTGGCCATCTTCGTCGCGCATGCGCAACAACAGCTCGTAATGTCCGCGTTGCTTGCCGTCGCAGTCGCCTATGCCGATGATGGGCTGGAAGAACAGCTCGAGGCGCTCCTCCTCGACCGCGCTGGTAATGCGCGACACCCACTTCATTTCTTCATGACGCATCGACGCGTCGGTATCCCGGTAAAGGTGTACCTGGTTGCGTCCCATATCCTTGGCGGAATAGCAGGCGACATCCGCCGAGCTCATCACACCGGCGACATCCGCATTGTCACAGTTGACGAGTACGACGCCAATCGAGCAGCGCACCGTCGTAAATGACTCCTGCCACTCGAAGCGGTAGCCTTCGATCGAGCCGCGAATAGTCTCTGCAACCTCCATCGCATGGCGCTCGTCACAGCGCTCCAGCAGAATGCCAAACTCATCGCCGCCAAGGCGCGCGAGTATGTCCGTAGAGCGAATATTGCTTTGTATCAGCTCCGTTAGTTGCCGCAACAACGCATCGCCCGCCGTATGGCCGAAGGTATCGTTGACAACCTTGAACTGGTCGAGGTCGACGTACAGCAGCGCGTGCGCTTCTTCCACGTTGTTGCGCAAGTGATCGAGCGAGCCGATCAGGTGGTTTTCGAATTCACGGCGGTTGACCAATCCCGTCAGCGTATCGTGCGATGCCTGGTAGCTTAGCTGGCGAAACAGCCGCGACTCTTTGCTAACGTCGTGGAACACCATGACCGAGCCAATAATGTTGCCAATGCGATCGCGAATCGGCGCAGCAGAATCCTGTATCGGCACCTCCTCGCCCTTGCGTGTTATGAGAATGGAGTTTTCGGCCAGCGTCACGACGCGGCCTTCCTTGAGACAGCGCACCACGGGGTTGTCGACTGAAGCGCGTGTATGCTCGTTCACGATCATCATTATCTCAGTCACGTGCGAGCCTTTCGCACCGCGCACGTCCCAGCCGATGAGATCCTGCGCTACCGGATTGATGTAATCGACGTTGCCTTCCGCATCCGTCGTGATAACGCCGTCACCGATAGACTGCAGCGTTACCTGCGCGCGTTCCTTTTCCTCGAAGATTCGTGTCTCTGCGTGCTTACGCTCGGTGATGTCTGTGATCGTGCCTTCGTGTGCGATCAGCGCGCCCGCGTCGTCATAGATCGCGCGGGAATTCTCCAGAACCACAATTTTGCCGCCGTCTTTGCGTCGTAATCGATACTCAAAATTCTTGACGACGCCCTCCGCCTCAAGCCTTGCGAGCACGCGTTCACGATCGATTGGATTGACGTACAGCACCGACGTCAGGCCGGCGTCGCGGAGATCGTCAACGTCATCATAGCCGAGCATCTCGACCAGCGCCGGGTTGGCCGTGATGATTTCACCCTCGTGCGACGCGATATAGACACCGTCGACGACGTTCTCGAAAAGCCCGCGGTAGCGCGCCTCGCTGCTGCGAAGTCGTTCCTCATCCAGCTGACGTTTGATAGCGATGCCGGCCAGGTGCGCCATTCGACTCAACTGATCGAGCTCATCCGTGGTCGGTCCGCGGCTCTCGTCAAGATACACATCCAGCGTACCGATGATACGGCCCGCCGTGCCATTAACGACGAATGACCAGACCGCCTCGATACCATGCTCCTCGGCTTCCTTAACGGCCGCCGACCAGTTTGGATCAGTGCGCAGGTCCTTGGTAATACGGTCCTGCCCATGATGCACGGCCGAACCGCAAGAGAGGCTGTCTGCATCGACCTTCACGAAATCGAGATGCAGCTTGAAGGCATCGGACAGACTGGGCGCCTGTGCTACCGACAGCGACCGACCGTTATGGTCGAAGCGCATGATTGCAGCCTTGAAATCATCACCCACCATTTCGACCACGCGGCATATGGACCTGAGCGTCCTGTCTTGCGGCGCACTCGAGGCAATCATCTCCAGGACCTTGCTCTGCGCGAAAGACAGGGCTTCCGTGCGCTTGCGTTCAGCGATATTCGTGATGCTTACACGAATCAACCGCCGGTCGTCAGACGGCAGGCGGCTGAATCGCACTTCGCAAGGCAGTTCCTTGCCACTGGAGTCCTTGTGCATCCATTCGAAGGTCGGATGTTCACCCTCGAGTGCACGATCGACGAAGCCGCGCCGGACGCCGAAAGACGGTGTACCGTCGGGCTGCATTTTCGGACTGATCGCCTCGGGCCCAACGGTCATCAGGCGCGGTCGCGACAGGTTGAACAGGGTGCAAGCGTTGTCGTTTGCGTCCACGAAGCGGTTGTTGTCTACGTCGAACACGATAATCGCTTCCGGTGCGTTCTCGACCAATGCGCGATAGCGTTCCTCGTTCTCGCGCAGCGCACTTTCGGCGGCATTTCGACCCGTAACGTCGCGCAGGCTGATAACGTACACAGGACCGTGCTGCGTGCTCAGCTCAGTCGCATTGATTTCGGAAACGAATCCCTCGCCGCCCGACCGCAACGCCCGCACTTCACCGCCGACCAATTCGACTTTCGTGTCATCCAGGTCCGACATATACGGCGCGAGAAAAGTCTCGAGCGCCTTGCCTTTCGCATCGGGCAATATATCCGCTATGTCTGAGCCAATGAGCGCGTTCTTCTCGGTGTCGAAGTAGCGGGGACAAACCTTGTTGCAGTTGCGAATTCTGCCATCCGCACCCACCGACATCAGCGCCTCGGTGACGCTGTCGAAAATGGCCTCTATAGGGGTATTGTCCTGGAAGGTACGCGTCTGAATCGACTGCGTGATCGTCGCTTCCATTTTGTCATAATGCTGGTCGATCAGCTTCAGGAGATCGATGAAGTCCGGTTTGGTAATTCCGGACTCATCGGTGGCAGCCCTGATTTTTTCCCGCAAATCTTGTTGCATCGGCCAGCTATTCCTGTAGCTATGGCCTGATACATTAAGGAGTCGCCAACTTTAAGTCTGTGACGCGACTTCAGTTTTGGAATAAATTTTGGGAAAGTTTTCCCGGAAACGTACGTAATTTCCGAAACGCACTGATTGGGGACATTCTACTTTTCTCGTCGTCGAGAAAAGTAGAATGTCCCCATCTGGTTAACTAGTCGGGCGTCAGCACCCGGATAGCCTCGCCTTCTTCATCGGTTTGCACCTCGCCGTTCTCTTCAAGGATGCGACCGCCGCTGCCAACCTGGATCGGAATGGCCATCGTGGTCGACATCGAGCCTTCCTCGGTCTCGACAGCGGCGGTGACGTTGAGGTACAGGCGCCCCTCGCGCTGCGGTATCACGGTCACTTGCTGAAGAACAAAGTCCTCCTCGGACGCCGGCGCCATCTCGATGGACAATGGCTGAGCCTCATGGAAGGTCATTGCGGCAGCGTCGTTAGTTCGATAATTGACGCGCAGAGGCTGCGAACCCAGGGTCGATGTAACGCGCAGGTTGACGGTCACCGGGCTGCCAACGATGGGCGTGCCTATAACCTTGTAGCTCATTACAAACGGCGCGCCCGGTTTCGAAATGGTGCCGTCATACGTTGGTGCGGGGGCTGGCTTGGCGCTAACGGTTTGTCCGGATTCATTTGTGGCAATCGCGGTGGTGGCCTCAGCCGGTTTGTCGCCGCCGTTGTTGCCGCAGGCTGCGACGCTGACAGCTGCGGTCATCATCCAGGCAATCGTTTTCGCTCTGTTCAAAGTGCTCATTCTTGTTCCCTTAGTTGGGGGTAACCGTGACGTCTATGCAAATTCGATTCGGGTAGCCCGAAATTGTATCTTCATCGGCGACTCGATAGTCCGTCAAATCCATCACGTAGGTGCCCGGAATCAGTGTGCCAGTGGTCAGCTCCTCCCGGTTGGGCGTGCAGCTGTAGCCGCCTGCCTTTTGCCTGATGTCCGGCGGTGGCGTGTCGTTCAGAAATAGTCCGAAGTCAGGGTCACTGTAGGTATGCACTTCCGGGTCGTCCGGGTCTGCCTGGAATGCGGTGACACAGTTGAAGCCTGGCGCCGGCTCGGACGGTGGATTGCCGTCAGCGCTCACAGTTTCTGCGACAATTTGATAAGGCCGCTGCTCAGCTATATCGATGCGCAGGTAGCGATACTGTGCGAGCTTGTTCCCGTCGCGCCGTGAGTCAAAATCGGAGTTCACACAGACATTGACGGGATTGCCGTTGGGGGGCACCTCCGTATACAGCGGCAGAACATCTTGCGCCTGGTTTGGCGGCTCAGAAACACTCGCCTGGCCGGACCCCCAAATGTCGAGGCCGGCTACGTCAACGTTCTCGCGCACGAGCTGCGAATCGAGAAACGCCTGGTCTGCCGCATCGAGTCGGGCTCGCAGCTCGGTGGCGAAGGAGAACAGCGTAGTAAACGCCTCGGTGTCGCTCTGTGGTCCCACCATCGTATCGTAGATTGGCCCGAAACCGATCGAGCTGTTGTCGGAGCCGTCGACGTTGGTATCGAACAGGTCGTAAAGGAGCGTCGTGACCGATCCCGGGTTGAACGGGGACTGCAGACCCGCATCGACACTCTCCGCATCGATACCGAAGCCACCGTTGGTGCCGGCCGGCCCCGTGTCACAGTAGAGCGGTTCATCAAGCGCCATGGATGCCAGTGCCTGCGCGAAGCCTTCACCGAACGCCAGGCGCGCATCCAGGCTCTGGTTGATGCTCCATGAGCCTCCCGTCGAGTCGGAGCGCGAGAACACGTCGTCAAAGTAGTGCCCCCATTCGTGCGCACTAACGTGATCGTCAAACTCCTCCGTATCGACATTGGCATCACCGAGCAGGAACAGCGAATCAAGATCGCCACGGTAGAACGACGAAGTCAATTCCCCGGCGTCGATGTTACTGGGACTGGTCAGCGTATTGTTAACACTCCAGAACGCGTCCAGCGGGCCAAAGTCGGCGTTCGCATCCGCGCTCAGCACGAGCTGCATAGCCGAGTAGATCGTATCGAGAATCGCAAACGGCGCGGCCGCGCGCGTACCGGTGTAGGCGCTGCCGTCCCAGCCGGTCGTGGCCGTTATGTCGCGAACGAGATTAGCGTTCAATCCGGAGTTAAAGGTCTCTTCATAGACGTACAACGGTCGGCTGCCCAACGGCGGTGGGTTAGGTGAAGTATCAACGTTGTCCCGAACTTCGACGTCCCAGCTCGGCGCGCCGCTACGCTTCAATTCGGCGCGAATTCGAACTCGCACCTCGGTGTTGGGCGTGACGTTGTTAAAGGCGTAGTCGCCATTCTCGGGCGCCACCAGTGAATCCAGAACGGCACCGCTGGCGTCATCGATCAGTTGAACTGTGGCTGCGCGTATTGGCCGTGTTTCCGTCGACCCGAAGTCCAGCCCGTTGCAAGCAAAGTTGGGCGGCACGAATTGATACTGCACCTTGCCGGAAATATCGACGGTCGGCGCGGCCTCGGAAACCGTAATGGCGATAAGGTCGGTTACCGTCGTCGACCCATCATTGACAGCAAGCTCGAACGTCAGCGTTTCCGGCGTCGCGCCAACGAGGGGCGCCTCGAAAGTAGCGGCCGACTGGTCGCCGTTAATGATTGACACGCTTGTGCCTGATACCTGTGTCCAGGAATAGCTCAGCGCATCACCAATGTCGTTGTCA
>Ga0316201_10004298_pt1 | contig 10721 bp, 13 predicted proteins | sample CS6wburrow_MG_FD_204516 | JGI IMG/M metagenome (GOLD analysis project Ga0316201, IMG submission 204516) | Coastal sediment microbial communities from Delaware Bay, Delaware, United States - CS-6 worm burrow | ecosystem: Environmental > Aquatic > Marine > Coastal > Sediment | place: USA... | reverse complement strand
TAGGGTATTGCAGGGTACTCGAGTAAGAGCGCGGGTGGCGTGCTTAACACAGCGATACGCGGGAAAACCGAGTGTCCGCGCAGGGTTAGCGTATCGCCGACAGTAGGGTTCGATTCCCACCGCCTCCACCAATTTGCGTTTGAAATCATTGAGGTTTCGGAGCGGATCCACTTCGGTGTCCAAAAAAGTGTCCCAAACTCGGTTGCCTAGGCGCGGAAAATCGATGCGCTTTCCGCGCTCGAGATCGACTTTCAAACAGCTCACTGCCCGACAAAGGGTCGGCCACTCAAAGCTGGTGTAGACGTCGATGATCTCGCCGCGCCGGTTGTGGGTGAAGCGCTCGAGCACGTCCGGGCTTGCGCCGTCCGCGCGTGCGTAGGTGATGAAGTAGCGCCGAAAGCCGTGAGTGCCTTTGTCCTCGATGCCCACCGCCGCGCAGTCGTGGTCCGGCGCTTTGGTCACCTGTGAAGGCGTCCGGGCGCCCATGGTTCGACGGTCGGGAATGATGCAATCCTCTTCGGTCGGCTGCCGGCCGTAGACCGCCGCAAAGCCATGCGACCGCCATTCGGAAAGCACGCGGGCGAGCTCCGGATGAACGGGCACCATTCGAGCCTTCGTGTCCGCGCCGCTCGCCGTCTTCAGCGGCTGTCCGCCGTACTGACAATGCACGTGGAGCGCCCCGAGCGGCCTCGTTTGGGGGTCGTAGTCGTGCCATCGAAGGCCTGCGACCTCGCCCACTCGCAGCCCGGTGAGGCCTTGGAGCGTGTGGAACACCCGACGATCGGGCGGGATGCGCGGATCGGTCATCAGCGCGCACGCTTCTTCGCGGTTGTAGAGGGGACGCTTCTGTTTGCCGATCTTCGGAAGCTTGCCCCGAGGAATCTGCGTGCAGGGATTTCGGTCGGTCACGCCTTCAAACACGGCAAGCGAGAACACGCTCGAAAGCACGCCCTTGAGGTTGTGAACCGACTTCTCGCCGAGCTTGCCGTTCCCTTTTCGTCGCTCTTCGTCCGGCTCGTAGGAAGACCAGCAAAGGCGCAGGATGTCGGGCGGCGTAATGCGGTTCACCGGCCGGTCGCCCAGCGTGGGAAGCGCATGCAGGCGTAGCTGACGCACCTCCCGTTGGACGTTGCGCCGCTTGCCCACGGCTTGCTGCGCTTCCCATCGTCTCACGTAACCGGCAAGCGTCACGTTCGGACCGATGTCGCGATCGAGGTCCAGCGTGCCTTCGCGGACTTGACGCTTTCGCGTCGAGAGTTGGCGCTTGGCTGCTTCGAACGTGCGTCCGGCATGCTCGCGTCGCCATTTGCCGTCCGCATCTTTGTAGCTGATACGATAGCGCGTCTTGCCTTCGTCCCAGCGGATGCCGGTCGATGAGCGCTTGCTGTTTCTAGCCACGGCGGAGTTCCTCGCGCCATCGCAGCACATCTTCTAGCCGCCACCGAAGCTTTCTTTCGCCGACGGGAACATGCGGGCAACCGAGGCGTCGCCACTTGCGAGCCGTGTCGGGCGACACCTTGATGCGCTTCGCCAGTTCTTCCGTGGTCAGAAGCTCACCTGTTTCCCCGGTCGGCTGTTGTTCCATCACGTCGCGTACCGTGTCGAGCAACAAGGCACGAAGGTCCGATACCGTCATATCGAAGAGGCGATCGTCAGGGCCCAGATTCACGTGACTCCCCGCCGAAGAGTGATCTTGATCCTTGCGTCTTGCAACAGGTGTGATTTTCGGTGGCTCCACCTGGCGTGGTTAGATCTCTTGCTTTCCCCATACCTAGTTATCGGTTTTGCCCCCCAAAATGTTGTCCTGGGGACCAAACAATTTTCGTGAATCAAAGTGACGCGGAATGACTCGTTTTGCTCTTTTCTGAATCGTGTTGCTCCATTTTGCTCAGAACTGGTTCGATCTGACTCCGATTGACTCTGTTTGCGTCATTTCAAAGCAATCGGAGTCATTGCGATTCAGATTGGCGCAAAGAACTCCAGATAGTTTCATTGTGCGTCAAAAGGAACCGGACTCTGTTCGGGCAAGGGATAGTTTTGTCTGCCAACAAAACTGCACGCGCCACGGTCTCTCGCTCATCGCGTGATCCGCCGCACGAGTTGCGCGCTCAACGCCTTCGGCTTATTCGCGCGCTCCGAGGGTGTAAGGTGATTGACAACGCCGGGTGGCTGGCACACGACGGGGCTAATACAAGGGAGAAGCTGATGAATCGAATCCTAGTAGTTGCGGGGCTATTGCTCCTAGGAAGCGCTTGCGCGGGCGGTACGCCCGAGGAAGTCGAAGAAATGGAGATGGCCGAAGACATGGAGCAGACGGCGGGCGACGAGCGCGCGATGATCGGCTCCGAGGGCCGGGGCGTGGACGGCATGATGGACCCCAACGCCATGGAAGACGTCGAGATGGCCAACGAGGAGTACCCGGAGTAACGGGGCGCTACCGATCGAGCTCTGGAAGTTGCCTGGAGGGTAGCTGCTTGCGTTTTTCTGCTGATCTAGATGCAGCCGCAGAGCGCCAGCTCGACGCCGCATGCCTCAGAAACCGCGGTCGAGGTGCAACACGGCAGCCCGTCGCTACAGTCGCCATCGTTGCGACAGGGTTCGCCGAATCTGACGTTCTAACGCGCAAGAGCGTATGGGCCCAAGGCGCTTCTGGGGTAGACGGACGTCGGTTCTTCTGTGCATTCTTCGTTGTATCGGAGCAGTTTCGCTCCCACACGTGCATTTCGAGAATTCACAAGGAGCTCGAGGAGGTGTGCCATGAAGCACGTATGCATCGCAGTAGTCGTCATGATGGCAGCCTCGTTTTCGACGGAACGGGTCGCCGCTCAATACGGGCCGGAAGAGATCGGGGCCGAGGAGTCTCCGATTGTAGATCCGGATACCGAAACCGACGACTCCGACACCGAGCTCGAGGAGGTCGAGGCGATGGATGGGAAGGAGGGCAAGACAGAGGGCGTGGCATCAGAGGGTGAGCGCAAAGGGCGTGGCTGTGCGGTCGATCCATCTTCACCGACCCCATCCCCCGCCCCGATCGAGGCGCTGCTTCTTGCAGTCGGCCTAATCGCCTTCAGAAGACTTCGGGTAGGGTCGCGCTGTGCGGGACCTTACACGCCTCGAGGAGCATCGACATGACACACTCGACTCGACTTCACTTTTGCACGGTTCTAGCCGCTGGGTTCCTGATCACGCTCGGCATGACTTCGCCTGCACTGGCCAAAAGAGCAAAAGGCCCCCAGCAGCCCAACATCGTCGTCATCATGGGCGACGATATTGGCTGGTTCAATATCGGCGCGTATCACCGCGGGATCATGTCGGGCAAGACGCCGAACATCGATCGCTTGGCGCGCGAAGGCATGATGTTCACCGACTATTACGCCGAGGCTAGCTGTACGGCTGGCCGAGCCAACTTCATCACGGGCATGATTCCAATGCGCACGGGGATGACCACGGTCGGTCAGACGGGTTCTCCCTTGGGTCTACCCGCGGAGGCCCCGACGATCGCTACCGCGCTCAAGGCCATGGGATATGCCACGGGACAGTTCGGTAAGAACCACCTCGGCGACTTGAACCAGTTCCTCCCGACGGTTCATGGATTCGACGAATTCTTTGGCTACCTCTACCACCTCGACGCCATGTCGGATCCGTACTGGCCCGGTTACCCGAAAGAGCTGATCGACGAGATCGGTCCACGCAACATGGTGCACTCGTGGGCAACGGAGAGAGACAACGCCACCGTACAGCCCCGGTGGGGCAAGATCGGCAAACAAAAGATCAAAGACGCCGGGCCACTTCCACCCAAACGCATGGAGACCGTGGACGACGAGATTCTCAAGCACACCTTGAATTTCATGGACCGGGCGAAGAAGGACAACAAGCCGTTCTTCGTGTGGTTGAACCCGACCCGCATGCACATCTTCACGTTTCTCTCACCCAAGTACAAAGCGCTCGAGGGCAAAGACAACTACGGTCTTCAGGAAGCCGGCATGGCGCAATTCGACGACATCGTCGGGGCCGTCATGAAAAAGCTCGAAGCCATGGGTGTGGCGAAAAACACGATCATTGCGGTCACCACCGACAACGGGACCGAGGTGTTCACCTGGCCGGACGGCGGAAACACACCCTTCAAAGGCGCCAAAGGCATGACGACCGACGGTGGTTTTCGCGTCCCCATGATCGTCCGTTGGCCTGGGCGCATTCCGTCCGACAAGGTCGAGAACGGCATCATGTCCGGCATGGATTGGTTTCCGACGCTGGTCGCGGCCGCAGGCAATCCAAACATCGTGAGTGAGCTGAAAAAGGGCAAACGGTTGGGAGACCGCGAGTACAAGGTCCACCTCGACGGTTACAACCAAATGGGCATGTTCACGGGCAAGGGGCCGAGTGCACGTGAAGAGGTCTGGTACTTCGGGGAGTCGACGCTCGGCGCTGTCCGGCTGGGCGACTGGAAGTACACCTTCATCGAACAGCCCGACGGTTGGCCAGGCGCGAAGGTCAGACTGAACATGCCCCTGATTCACAACCTGCGTCGCGATCCGTTCGAGCGGTATGCGGATCCTAGTTTTGCGGTCGGCTCACCGGACTGGTTCATGGAGTTTTACGCACGAGAGTTCTGGCGCTTCGTCTTCGTGCAACGTCACGTGGCCGAGCTTGCCAAGACGGCGATTGAGTTCCCACCGATGCAAAAAGGCGCTTCCTTCAACTTGGATGCAGTGAAGGCTCAAATCCAAGAGGCCGTTCAAGCTCGTCACGGGCAGTAAAGGCCAAAGTGATTGACTAGGGTAGTTGGCCCGCCTACGGCGGGGTTCGTACGGGAGGGACGCTAATGAATCGAATTGTGTTGGTTGCGGGGTTATTGCTCCTAGGGATTGCTTGCGCGGGCGGTTCGCCTGAGGAGGTCCAGCAAATGGAGATGGCCGAAGATATGGAGCAGACGGCCGGCGATGAACGGGAGATGATGGGCTCGGAAGCCGGTGAAGTGGACGGCATGATGGCGCCGAATGCCGAGGAGGACGTCGAAATGGAAACGGAGCCCTATCCCGAATAGGGCTCGGGGCTTCGATGTTCGGTTCCCGATCACGGTGCGATGCGATCTACTCCGCCGCGCTGAGAACGATGTGCAACAGCCAAAACATGAGAAGGCCGGCCACGAACGCCGGGAACTTCTTGTTTCGGGAAACCGGAAACACCCCCTTGAAGGTGTTGAACATCATGAACCCGGCGAGCGCAGCCGTGAGGATATCGACCACCAAGGGGTGCGGTCGCCGCACGAGGCTCAGGGCATAGCCGCCGGCCACGCCCGCGAGCAGGACCCAGCGCCCCGACTTGACGAAGCGCGCCCCGTAGCCGCCCTGGAGCTCGATGTCGGTGCTGAGCACGTCGAGCGAAAGTGAAACCGCGAAAACCAACGTCAGGATGGCTGTCGGGGGAAGCTCGAGTCCGAGCGTGAAGACCATGAGCCCGTCGTAGAGGAAGAAGACCCCTAGGTACGCATGATATCGGGTCGGGTGAGCGTGCCTGGGCGGCTGGAACAGAACGTCCAGTCCGTAAAAGACGACGAAGCCAAGCAGCGCGACGAAGTAGATGCGCGGACCGACAAGCCCGTCGGACGCATCGAGGCTCGGGATGAGATGGAGAAACACGTAGGCGACCGAAAGCCCCCCGCTGAACGCATCCTGTCGTTCGGGGTGCTTGCGAAGCTTGAAGACCCGAGGCGAGATCACGTGTGCGGCGCCGAGGATGAGCGCGACCATGAGAATCTCCCACCGCTCGGACATCGCCTCAAAAGACATCGGACAATCCTTTCGGGGGCCCTTGCCCTGACGCTCCGCTGAGCAAGATTACCTACGGAGCTCCCAAGTCACCCGGCGCGTGGACCCGACTCATGGATCGGATACGCTAAGCCCTCGATGTCTGCAACACTGCTGACGGTTCTGGCGCTGGCGATCGTGCACCTGGCCGCAGGCACCACGGCAGCACTCGGTTACCGGTGGCGGCCGAGAGCGCTTTCCGCCGCGTCCGGCGTCAGCGTCGCCTACGTCTTTCTCGATCTGATGCCCGATCTGGCGGAGCAGCAGAGCCTGATCGACCGCGAGGGTTTGTTTCCGGGCCTCGACCGACACATCTATGTTCTGGCCCTCGTCGGGCTCACGGTGTCGTTCTGGGTGGAAACGGCTTCACGCGAGTCCCGTCGTCGGCACCGAGCCCTTGGCGAGCCGGACCAAACAGGGACCGCTACCTTCTGGCTCAGCATCGTTTCCTTCATGGTGTTGAACGCGGCAATTGGATACGCCGTCGCCAGTCCGGGCGACCGGGCAGTCGAGCCGCTGTGGATGTTCGCGGTGGCGATGGGCCTGCACTTCCTGGCGAACGATCATTCACTGGTCGAGCATCACGGGGAGCGGTACCAACGCATCGGGCGGTGGCTGCTCATCGCAGGGCTGATCACCGGCTGGCTGATCGGAACCCTGCCCGCAGTCGAGATCCGACCCGACATCCTCGCACTCGTGCTCGCCTACATCGCTGGCGGAACGATCATGAACATTCTTCGCCACGAACTTCCCGACGCCGACCGGTCCGGCGACGTCCTCGCCTTTGCCACCGCGGCTGCTGGGTACGGCGCGCTGCTGCTTTCCCTGTCGGCGGCCGGCTGACGCCGAGCGTTTGACGTTCAAATCACGCGCAGCGCCCCCCAAGCCCGACGCACGCGCTCCAGCAACTCATTCGCGCCGTGGGAGTTTGGGACACGTGTCCCAAGTGGATCCGACAACTCGGTTTCACTGGGTTTCAGCGAGGGCTCAACATCAAGGCGCTTCGGCGTAATCGCTATTGAATCATGCGAAACAGGGTGTTCTGACGACGGTTCGATTCCCACCGCCTCCACTGATCAAGCGTAATGATTGCGGATAGTTGGCGTTCGCCCTCTTATGAAGAGTGTCATAGATGGTCCCGCTAACCGGCCGAACTCAACTCTGCGGCCGCGTCCCGCCCACCCAGCGTCACTCGATTGACATCACGCATTATCACCGTAAAATAGGTCATGAAAGGTGTGATTTCGATGCAATTCGAGTCCTACATTGACGATCGGTTGTTTTCACCCTCCAAGATTGCGGAAGCGTTGAGGACCACCAAGGCAGAGATTTCAGAGACTTTGGGGCTCGCATCCGATGCGCTCACGCGGCGTCAGCGGATGGAGGCTGCGAAGACGCAGACCCGGCTCCGGGAGATGCTCGAGATTCTCAACCGCGTGGAGTCCGTGACGGGATCGCTCTTGGGCGCGTACGCATGGTTTCGTTCCGAACCTCTTCCCGGCTTCGGTGGCCAGACCCCCGACCAACTCGTGCGCGCCGGTCAGGCGCGTCAGGTTCACGCCTACCTGGATCGGGTGACGGCGGGTGGCTACGCGTAAACAAGGGATCCGCTTCCAAGGGGCGGTCTATCGCGCTCACAATCCAGAATGGTCTTGGGACCCGCTTTCGGGAGCCGGCGCCCGGCTTCACGGCGGACGCTTCAATCGCCGAGGTCTTTCCGCTCTCTACACCTCGCTCGACGTACTCGTGGCAGTTCGCGAAGCCAGCCCTCTCGGGACTCCGTTTCATCCCGTGACGCTCTGCCAGTATCGGGTCGATTGCGAGGACCTCTTAGATACCCGCGACCGCAAAGCGATGAAGCGTGAGCGGATCACTCCGGGCGAGCTCGAGTGTCCTTCTTGGAACCAGGAGATGCTCGAGGGCAAGGTGCCTGCGTCTCAGCAGCTTGCGGATCGTCTTCTGGCCAAAGGCTATGCCGGAATGTTGATCCGCAGCTTCGTTCATGGTGCTGGTTCAGAGGACATCAACTTGGTCCTTTGGAAGTGGACTAAACGCCGGCCGCACAAGGTCACCCTTTTCGATCCGGACCACAGACTTCCAAAAGATGCGTCCTCGTGGAGGAAGTAGCCGAACGCTAACGCTCACGCCGGAGCGCATCGAACACCGAGAACATCGCGCCGACCTCCGCGAGCTCCCGATTCACATCGGGGATTTGTGACATTGTCATAAGGATGTCCGGTAACACGTTTTGCTCGTGTTGTTTGGACGTGTTTTCATCGATACCTGTCCGCGCAACCGTTAGAGAATCGTCGGAATCAGGTGAACTGACGGCTGTTCGATTCCCACCGCCTCCACCGAACAAGCGCAATGATTGCCGCGGGTCCAGCGGTCGGTGCTTGCAAAAGCTAGCGTTTGCATTAAGACCTAAGCATGCCGAAGGATCAGGCACAGCTCGCAGCGCGAATCGACGCCCGGGTGAAAGAGGCCGTCGAAGAATACTGCCGCGCCAAGGGTCTCAAAATGAATCGATTCATCGAGACCGCGCTGTTGGATCGTCTCGAGGAAATCGAGGATATCGAGAATGTGAAGCGGCTCCGAACGGAGCCGACGCGCCCGCTCAAGGACGTCCTACGCGACCTGAAGCGCGATGGCCTCCTATAGCGTCGAGCTCACCCGCACTGCGGAGAAGCAACTCAGAAAGATCGCAAAACGCGACCGGAACCGCGTGGTCGACGCGATTGGTGGCCTAGCTGACAGACCTCGGCCCCACGGCGCCCGAAAGCTGCAAGGCTATGACGACGTATACCGCATCCGCGTGGGGAAGTATCGAATCGTTTACGAAGTCTTCGATGATCGAGTGGTCGTGATCGTCCTCAAAGTTGGCCACCGAAAGGACATCTACAGATAGCACTGCTGCGTCCGGAGACATTTGCATGCCCCATGTTCGCAACTGCGACACCCCCGTAAGCCAAGCGGAAATCGCCCTGCCCTGCGCAGTGAGGCCGAGCTAGCTCGGACTAGCCGAGTGTGCCAGACACGGGGCCATGCCGCAGCTCCCCGGAAGCCGTCGTAGCTACGACCATCGGATCCGAGAGATTGTGTGCCAGACAGGCAACCCGCGGATCTTTCAGCGCCTCCGCATTCCGCGTTCCACCACCGCAAGTTGGCTCTCGTGCGGACACCGCAGCGTGATTTCGCTCGATGGGCAGCACGACCTCGCGTCGGTATTGGACGAGAACGAAAGGCTCAAGCGCCGCACTCTCTCGGCGACCACCGGGACGGCCGCCTCCCTCTCTGCCTGCTGCACCATGAACGAGCGCGGCCTGGGCGCCAAAGACGTACCAATCCAACTCTAGCGGCTCGAATGTACCTCGGAGTGAGCTCAGGACCTCAGCGAACGGCAAAGGCATGCGCCGCCCGATCCAAGAGTTGCTTGAGTCGCACCTGAAAGCTCAAGTCGGCCGTCGCGTAGCGCGAGCCGGGAAAGTCTCTTCGCGTACTCCGAGCGTGCTCGAACAGCGCATGACTTGCCGCGACGGTGGCGCTCGGCCCCTCGGCCCGAAAGCGCCGCGCCCAATGCTCCCGATCGGAGTCGGCTACTTTCGCCCAATCCCTCTCGGCGTACTCTCGGATGTGCTGATCTTCCACAGGCTAGATTCTAACATTGTATTCCAGCCTCGTCTCCGCTCCAACGCACGCATGAAATCGCGCGCCGGCCTGACTTTCGAGCTGTACCGAGTGACCAGAGAGTGACCAGAGCGCAGGGCACGCTGGGGCATTCCAGGGTACTGCGGGGTCCTGAAATAAGAGGTCCGACTGCATGCCTTCGAAAGCGATACGCGGGAAAACCGAGTGTCCGCGTGGGGTTGGCGTATCGCCGACAGTAGGGTTCGATTCCCACCGCCTCCACCAACGCACCTTTTCGATCTCGGGATGCACGGGCACCATGCGCTCCTTGCTGTCGTCACTCTTGGCCGTCTTGAGCGGCTGCCGATGCGCCTTTGACGTGCGTTCCAGCGCTTGGCGTAGGTGTCGAGGTGCGTGCGCGGGCTTGCATCGCGCGCCGCCTGAACGCCTTTGGCCGCCTCACGCTTTCGACGTGCGAGGGCTCCGTGGTTGTTCCCGCGGGCTCGCTCTTGCAGTTCTCGCTTATTCAGCCGGTCACCGTAGAGAAGGAGATTGAATTCGGCGAGGTGTCTGCTACCCGAAGCTTGTCAAGACAATGAGATTTCACTGCTCTGCTTGGCGAAATTTGCAGGTTTTGATGGGAGTCAAGTAGGCGGCGGTTGATGCGATTCAAGCTCCACGCACTGCTCTGGCTGTGCGCTACCGGCCTCCTGGCGTGTGGCAGCGTCGGGGAATATCGGAAGACGGGAGGAACGTATGCGGCCCGCGGCCCGGCTTGTGAGTACCGCGTGATTCGGAATCGCATCGTCGAGCCCTACGAGGAGCTGGGCGTCGTCGACCTCGATGCGTTTTCGATGAAACAGTTACCCGACGACGAGGAACGATTCCGCAAGGTGGTGGGGCCGATCGTTTGCGCCGCGGGAGGCCATGCCGTGATCGCGTCCCTCGACATTCATGGGCACTGGGTTCAGGGAACCATCATCCGCTTCAGTCCGGCCCAATGCGACCGCTGCCGGACAGAAGGCATCATGAAAGCGGGAGGATCGTAGCCCATGTTGACGGCGCTGATCGTGATGATCCTGAACGCGGCGGGGGCGGCTCCCAGCCCTGCGCAGATGCAGAAATACGAGCTCGACTACCGAGAGCGAATGCACCACGTGCACATCGACTTTTCGGGCACGCGAACCGCCTTCAGACAGAAGAACATCACCATCGGCATCGGCTACGAGTACCACATCGATCGCCAGTTCAATGGAGTCTCGTTCGAGGTGCTTGGCCAGAAGATCG
>Ga0316201_10004297_pt1 | contig 10724 bp, 6 predicted proteins | sample CS6wburrow_MG_FD_204516 | JGI IMG/M metagenome (GOLD analysis project Ga0316201, IMG submission 204516) | Coastal sediment microbial communities from Delaware Bay, Delaware, United States - CS-6 worm burrow | ecosystem: Environmental > Aquatic > Marine > Coastal > Sediment | place: USA: Delaware... | reverse complement strand
GGAGACGGCGAGGCCCCCATGGCAGTCGTGTCTTTTGCTGATGCCGTTGACCGCACTGCACCTTCGGTAGTAAGTATTTACACGAGAACGGTCGAGTTGCAACAGGTCAGCCCCCGCCTGCAAAAACTTCTTGGCAGTTCATATGTATCCCGTTCACGCCGTGATATGGGATCAGGCGTGCTGGTCAGTGAAGATGGCTACATACTGACCAATAACCATGTCATCAGCCAGGTGCAAAATATCAGCGTGGGTCTCTGGGATGGCCGGTTCGCCACCGCGCAGGTGGTTGGCAGCGACCCCGAAACTGATCTCGCGGTGCTCAAAATCGACCTCAACGGTCTGCCCGCGGCGCCGTTGGCGGAGGATATCAGTGTGCGCGTGGGTGATATCGTACTTGCCATTGGAAACGCGTTCGGTTTAAGCCATACCGTCACCATGGGCATCATCAGTGCAACCGGCCGGAATGACCTGAGGTCCGTCCTTTACGAGGACTTCATCCAGACCGATGCAGCCATCAACGCGGGCAACAGCGGTGGCGCACTGATCAACTACCGCGGCGAAGTGATTGGCATCAATACACGCAACCTGGGGCAGATGCAGGGGGCGCAAAATATAGGCTTCGCCATTCCTATTGCCATGGCCAAGGACGTCATGCAGCAAATCGTCGACAACGGCAGTGTCAGAAGAGGATCAATAGGTGCCTTGTTCAGTGATCTGCCATTGTCGCTGCAAACGGATGGCAGTGCGGTGAGACGGGGCATCCAGGTGCGGGATGTCACCCCCAATGGACCCGCGTGGAATGCCGGTATCAGGCCGGGCGATATCATGCTGAGTATCGACGGAGTCGAGGTGGACGATGCCAGGGCCCTGCTTTTGATGATAGCCCAGCGTCAGCCGGGTAGCCGGGTGGAACTCCGGGTCCAGCGTGAATCTGAAATCTTCGAGACCTACGCAACGTTAATCCAGCAACCGCCAGTCCGGTGATGACCGGTCAACCGTCGAGTTAAGATCGTTCAACAGGCAGTCTGCTGCAGCGCATTCCATTCAAAGGACGGAGCGTCCAAACAGGACGCCCCCCTTGATTAACCCTTCTTGCCCCGCAGCTTATATGCCTGTTTGAACCTCGGCTCATAGTCTTTGGGCGCCTTGATGTTCAGTTCGGTGCTGTCGCTGTTTTTACCCACGCTAACCCGCACAGTGTAATCACCTGGAACCGCGTAAAGGCTGTGGCCGAGCCTGACTGATTCCGCGTAAGGTGTATCGGCGAGGCTTATATCCTGCTCTTCTGTGCCCGGGTCTGCCTTCTCTTTTGACTTCCTGAGACTGGCGGCCTCAGCAGCCAGCGCCAGTTCCTCATCTACCAGCAAATCCCACTCAAAGCTGTTCATGCCCACGATCGATTCGCTCTCCAGACGACGCACGACCGAGCCATGTGCATCCATGATTTCAATCGTGGCCATACCGGCGCTCTCACTCCAGTACTTAACCGTCGATCCGGGTGCCTCATCGGGTCTGAAAAACCACCTGGATCGCTCACTGCGCCATCCACGGCTGGCTTTGACCTCGTCTATGTAAAACACTTTCAAGGCGGTGTCAGTTCCTGCTTCAACCAGGTCCTGCAACGGCAAAACATCGACGATCCAGATGCTGCGGCCATGCGTGCCCGCAACCAGTTCGCGTTCACGCGGATGCACCACCAGGTCGTGTACCGGCACATTTGGCAGACCGCCCTGCAACGCCGACCAGGAATCACCACGATCGGTGGACACATAGACGCCACGGTCGGTGCCAACATAAAGGATGTTTTCCATCAACGGGTCTTCCCGAATTACGTTGACTGCCTCCGACGGCAACCCCTTGCTGATGTCCCTGAAGGTTTTTCCGAGGTCGTCGGTACGGTATACATAGGCCCGGATGTCATCATCACGATAGCCGTTAAGCGTGACATAGGCTCGCTCAAGCGCATGGCTGGAAGCCTCTACGCGACTGACCCAGCGGTCCTTTGGCAACTTGGCGGACACATCCTGCCAGCGCACTCCGCTGCTGTCCGTCACCCATACCTGCCCGTCATCTGTGCCGGCCCAGATCAGGCCGAATTGCAGGCTGGATTCAGACAGGCTGGTCAGGCTGGCGAAGGGTACATCACCGCGGTTTTTTGAACGGCTCAGATCACCGCTGATAGCCGTCCATGTCTCACCCTGGTCCATTGAGCGGAACAAAATATTGGTGCCGAAATACACGACATCGGCATTGTGCCTTGACAGTATTACCGGTGAATTCCAGTTGTAGCGCAGTGCAGGGTCGCCAAAAGCATTGCGCGGGCGGACCTCTGAAGACTGGCCATCGGCCGTCTGCCGGTCGTAGTAACCAAATTGAGAGCCGGAGTAGACGGTACTATTATCGCGCGGGTCAATCGCAACGTACATACCGTCACCGCCATTGATGCGTATGCAGTTGGCGCCGGTTTGCCAGCGGTTTGTTGAGGAACAGCGAATCGTGCCATTGTCCTGCAAACCGCCATAGACATTGTAGGGTTCAGCCATGTCGACATTGACGGTATAAAACTGCCCCAGGGGCTGCGCGTCCACCTTGACCCAGGTCTTGCCGCCGTCGTAGCTGACATCGGCTCCACCATCATTACCAATCAGCAGATGATCGGGGTGTTGCGGATTGATCCACATCGATTGATAGTCAACGTGTACATTGCGACCCTGGACTGCGTACCAGGATTTTCCACCGTCATCGGATTTGACCACCGGCACACCGAGCACGTAGACCTGGTCCGCATTTTTCGGAGATACACGAATTTCCCCGAAGTAATAACCGTAGGAGTAGACCACCTGGTCGAGCGGTTTATCATGCGTTATTTTCCAGCTGGAGCCGGCATCGTCAGAACGCCACACCTGTAAACCCACTATGTCGGTATTGAACAGGTTGGCATTGGCATCGCCGAGTTCATCGATGATGTCCTGGATACTTACCTTGTCCGTTTTAACCCATTCGATCAACTTGTCAGCATCGATACTGACATCGAAATCAGAAGCCCGGATAAAACGCTCGATTTCGTTCTTGTCCTGGGCCAGGAATTCTTCCTTGCTCATTTTACGTAAACGCTTGGCGTTGACCGGACGGTCACCCAGGTCCCACTGGTCCTCGTGCAACTGCTCCTGGTTGTCGATACTTGCGTAAAGCGTATCGGGGCTGGCTGCACTGACCGCCAATCCGATACGGCCGACGTATTCACCGGCAGGCAAGCCGCCTTCGAGCCTAGACCAGTTGTCTCCGCCATCGGTGGATTTGTAAATGCCCGAACCTTTGCCGCCCTCGGTAAAGTCCCAGGGCCGGCGTTTGCGTTCCCACGCCGCTGCGTACAGCGTTTTCGTGTCTCCGGGCTTGAACACGAGGTCGATCACACCGGTCCAGTCACCCCCCTTCAGAACCTGCTGCCAGCTTTTACCGCCATCGCTGCTACGGAAGACACCACGTTGCCCGCCCGGCGTGTACAACTTGCCCAATGCCGCCACGTAGATCGTGTTCGAGTCATTCGGGTCAACCAGGATCCGGCCGATACGATCGGTATCACCAAGTCCCATGTAGCTCCAGCTATGACCACCGTCATCCGAACGATAGACACCCATGCCGCCATAGGAGGAGCGTGATGAATTATTCTCGCCGGTACCCACCCATATGGTCTCGGGGTTATTCGGGTCGACCGCAATATCGCCCATGATGATGCTGGCCTGGTGATCAAATAATGGTTCAAAGGTGTGCCCGTTATTCGTGGTTTTCCACAACCCGCCGGAAGCATACGCGGCAAAGAAGGTATAAGGCTGGCCAGGAACCACTTCCAAATCGACCAGCCGTCCGCCCTGCACAACCGGTCCGACACTGCGCCATTCCAGGCCGGCATAAGGCGATTCGGCAACCATCAACTGGTGTTTCTGCCATGCGAGCTGTTTATCGGCAAAGTCGGCCGGCGCGCCGGGTTGTGGCCGGGCCTGAAGTGCTGTACTCATCAGCATGATCGCAAATAGAACAATTACTGAGGTTAACTTTCCGGTTTTCATCTTGGTTTCCCTGGTATTTTCCTGGTTGTCTGAGCGGGTGTATAACATGTGAGTGTTACACCCTATGGTTTAATTTTCGGAAACCGCATCGTTTTCGCCGTGAGACGAACCGATGGGGAATCCAGTTATCCAGTCAACTGTATGCTTTCCCCTTTTCAGGCTTTGGGCAAAGTAACTCCCTTTTGCCCCTGGTATTTACCCTGCCGGTCGGCGTAAGTGGTTTCACACTGTTCGTCCGACTCGAAAAACAGGAACTGCGCAACGCCCTCGTTTGCGTAGATACGCGCTGGCAGCGGTGTGGTGTTGGAAAATTCCAGCGTGACGTGGCCTTCCCACTCGGGTTCCAGTGGCGTTACATTGACGATAATGCCACAGCGCGCGTAAGTGGATTTCCCAAGGCAGATGGTCAGTACATTTCTCGGGATCCGCAGGTATTCTACCGTGTGCGCCAGTGCAAATGAGTTGGGCGGAATAATGCAGACGTCGCCCGTAAGATCGACAAAGCTGTTTTCATCGAAGTTTTTAGGGTCGACGATTGCCGAGTTGATGTTGGTGAAAATCTTGAAATGATTGGCGCAGCGGACATCATATCCGTAACTCGACGTGCCGTAGGAAATCAGCCGTTCGCCATTGCCCGCAGCCTTGACCTGGCCGGCCTCGAACGGTTCAATCATTCCGTGTTCCTTCGCCATGCGGCGAATCCAGCGATCCGATTTAATGCTCATCTGGTTTTGTTCTCCGCAGGTTACCTGCCGGTTTTGACCGGTCGTAGCGGGTCATGATAAATCCGGCAGGCGATTCCTATCTAGCTCTGGATGACAATCTCGGGCATCTGCACCGTCATGCTGCGTGGCATGACGGACAGTTCGCCCGCGCTGCGCAAAGCCAGGTTACGGTAGCTTTTTGTAATGGGTGAATCGAGACTTTGCATCATCGTTGGCGTGCCTGCATCCAGTGAAGAGCGTATCTCCATTGTCAGGGGCAACTGGCCGAGCAGTGGAATCTCAAAATCTTTTGCCATCTGCGCTCCACCGCCGTGACCGAATATCGCCTCTTCGTGACCACAGGCGGTGCAGATATGGGTGCTCATATTCTCAACCACACCCAGTACCGGCACACCCACCTTGCGGAACATGTGAACGGCGCGCCGTGCATCCAGCAGGGCGATATCCTGAGGGGTCGTGACAATGACAGCACCTGCAACCGGAATTCTCTGTGCCAAAGTCAACTGGATATCACCGGTGCCCGGCGGCAGGTCGATAATCAGGTAGTCGAGTTGTCCCCAAAGCGTGTCGCCCAGCAGTTGCTGCAGAGCCGAGGTTACCATCGGTCCACGCCAGATCATCGCTGTATCTTCCGCAACCAGGAATCCGATTGACATCACTTTCAGCCCGTGCGCTTCTTTTGGAATGATGTGTTCACCGTCAGTGTTTGGCTGCCCTTTCACGCCCAGCATTGAGGGTATGCTGGGCCCGTAGATATCTGCATCCAGCAAGCCAACGCGTGCACCCTCGCGCTGCAATGCAAGCGCCAGGTTGACCGCAGTGGTGGATTTGCCCACACCGCCCTTGCCCGAACCCACGGCGATGATATTTGCGATCGAGTCGAGGGGCTTGAGGTCTTCCTGCACCTTGTGGGGCATCACTTTCCAGCTTACATTCACACTGGCTGCGGCAATAGCCGGATCATTCTCCAGGTTTCCCTTGATCCTGGCCCCCAGCTCCGCGCCGTTGTCTGCCAGTGGATAACCCAGGCGCACATCCACGCTCACACGGTCTTCATGTACACCGACCTCACGGATGTTGCCAGCTGAGACCAGGTCACGGCCCGAATTCTCATCGTTGATACCGGCCAGCAAGGCCATCACACTTTCTTTGTTCATGGAAAAATTACCCTCCCGGTAAAATGCCGCAGTTTCAATAAGCGTGACATTGTACTCGTTTAGCTGTTCAGATTGGCAACAGCATTGAGAAACTTGAATCGTCCAATTGCAAAAATGACGCTACAGCTTGACTGAGCGGCGTGCCATAATTGCGCATTGAACAACCGCCCAAGAGCCGGCATCACAAACGAGACTATGAGCAAACAGAAGAGAAGAATACTGGTTACAAGTGCCTTACCCTACGCCAATGGCGCGATCCACCTGGGGCATATGCTGGAGTACATACAGACCGACATCTGGGCGCGTTTTCAACGCGCACAGGGGCATGAGTGCTATTTCGCCTGGGCCGATGATGCCCACGGCACACCCATCATGCTGCGCGCCCAGGCCGAAAACATCACGCCGGAAGAACTTATTGACAGGATGAATGCCGAACACCAGCGCGACTTCAGGGACTTTGGCCTCAGTTTTGACAACTACGCGACCACCCACGGTAAAGCCAACCGGGAGTGCGTGGAGACCATCTATGAACGTCTCGAAGAGGGCGGCCACATCGTCCGGCGCAATATCTCCCAGTTTTATGACGAAAAAAAGGGCATGTTCCTGCCTGACCGTTTTATCAAGGGTACCTGTCCAAAGTGTAAAACCCCGGACCAGTACGGCGACAGCTGCGAATCGTGCGGCAGCACTTACAGCCCGACCGACCTGATTGAGCCACGCTCGGCTGTCAGCGGCACTGCGCCAGTCATGCGGGAGTCCGAACATTATTTTGTTCAGCTTTCCGAGTTTGAAAACCGGCTGCAAAACTGGATGGGTTCAGGTCTTTTACAACCCGAAGTGGTCAACAAGATGCAGGAGTGGTTTGACGACGGTCTGCGTGACTGGGATATTTCCCGTGATGAACCGTATTTCGGATTCAAGATTCCCGGTACAGATAATAAATATTTTTATGTCTGGGTAGATGCGCCTATCGGGTATATGGCCAGTTTCAAAGAGCTGTGTGAACGCATCGATCTCGATTTTGATGAATGGTGGAATCCGGATACCGAGACCGAACTGTACAATTTCGTCGGCAAGGACATCGTGTACTTCCATACCCTGTTCTGGCCAGCCATGCTGATGGGGGCGGGCTACCGCACACCAACCGCCGTGTTTGCACATGGGTTCCTGACGGTAGACGGCGCCAAGATGTCAAAGTCACGGGGCACCTTCATACAGGCGCGAACCTACCTCGATCACCTGCACCCGGATTATCTGCGTTACTATTTCTGTGCCCGGTTGGGTCCCGGCCTCGGCGACATCGACCTGAGCCTGGACGACTTTGTGTTCCGCGTAAATTCAGACATGGTCGGTAAGGTCGTCAATATAGCCAGCCGCTGTGCCGGTTTTATCCAGCGCGGATCAAACGGACGACTGGCCAACGAACTGCCCGAACCTGATTTGTATCAAAAATTCCTCGACCAGCGCGAACTCGTCGCGGAAGATTTTGAACAGCGCAATTACCAGTCCGCAATACGCCGCATCATGGCCCTGGCGGATGAAGGCAATCGCTATATCGACGAGCACAAACCATGGGTGCTGAACAAGCAGGAAGGCCAGCAGGCCAGGGTGCAGGCGATTTGCACCCAGGGCATCAACCTGTTTCGGGTATTAATGACCTATCTTGCGCCGGTGGTGCCATTCACGGCAGCGACCGCCGCTGAATTCCTGGGCGTGCCGCTGGACAGGTGGTCACAGCTTGACCGTCCTTTGCTGAACACATCCATCAATGCATTCCTGCCATTGATGACCCGCGTTGACCCTATCAAGATTGAAGCGATGATCGAGAGTTCGAAGGAAAACCTGCAAGCCACGGAAGAACCTTCCAGGCCAGACCTCAACCTGGCGGATGAGATTGAAATCGGTGACTTTTTGAAGGTCGATCTGCGTATTGCAAAAATCGTTGATGCAAAAGCTGTGCCCGAAGCAGATAAGCTGATACAGCTGACACTCGATATCGGGGGAGAAACACGAAACGTATTCGCCGGTATCAAGTCCGCCTACGACCCGGCCGACCTGGTCGGCCGTTTTACCGTGATGGTGGCCAACCTGAAACCACGAAAAATGCGTTTTGGTATTTCAGAAGGTATGGTTCTTGCCGCCGGACCGGGCGGTAGTGACCTGTTCATATTGAGTCCGGATGAAGGTGCTGTACCGGGTATGCGCGTGACCTGAAGCAAGCTCTATATAAATGACCTTCAGCGCATGAGTGAATATTTACTGATCCTTGTAAGTACGGTACTGGCCAATAATTTTGTGCTGGTGCGGTTCCTTGGTCTGTGTCCGTTCATGGGGGTCTCAAATAAGCTGGAAGGCGCCATCGGTATGGCAGTAGCAACGGCTTTCGTGCTGACATTGTCTTCGGTATCGAGTTATCTTTTGCACCGCTACCTGCTAACGCCGCTAAACCTCGAATATCTTTCCACTTTGAGTTTTATCCTCGTGATCGCGGTGACCGTGCAACTGACCGAAATGTTCATGCGCAAAAGCAGTCCGGTGCTGTATCGCGTACTCGGGATTTTTCTTCCGCTGATCACCAGCAATTGCGCGGTGTTGGGTGTAGCACTTTTAAATGTCCAGGAACAACATAACCTGTTGCAGTCAGCCTTGTATGGGTTTGGCGCGGCTGCCGGGTTCGGGATAGTCCTGGTATTATTTGCCGCAATGCGTGAACGCATAGCCATCGCCGATGTCCCCGTGCCTTTCAAAGGCGCACCAATTGGTCTCATCACCGCCGGAATGATGGCCCTTGCATTCATGGGTTTCAAAGGCCTGGCTAATTTATGAATGGCCAGCCTGATATGCGTGGTCCTGCAGCATGTTGATCGCAATTTTGATGTTGGGTGTGTTGGGAATCGCATTTGGCCTGGGTCTTGGTTGGGCCGCCCGGCGGTTTCGTGTTGATTCCGATCCCGTCGTCGATCGCATCGATGCCCTTCTGCCACAAACACAGTGCGGCCAATGCGGCTACCCGGGTTGCCGGCCTTATGCCGAGGCAATTTCCAGGGAAGAGGCCGATATCAACCAATGTCCGCCCGGTGGCGATGCGGGTATCCGTGCGCTGGCTGACCTGCTCGGCCGTGAACCCAAACCGCTGAACCCCGAGAACGGTAAGGAAACAGCTAAAACCGTGGTGGTCATCGATGAATCACGCTGTATTGGTTGTACCTTGTGTATACAGGCCTGTCCGGTCGACGCCATAGTCGGCGCGGCAAAACTGATGCACACCGTGATCGGGTCCGAATGCACCGGTTGCAACCTTTGCCTGCCGCCGTGCCCCGTGGATTGTATTGATATCGTTGAAGTGGAAACCAGACCTCCGCGATGGAGCAGACCGCGGCCGCAAACGAACCCAGGCCGGTTGTTCCAACCATGACCGTCCCACGGCGCCTGGAAGTCACCCGCGAGGTCGGCGAACGCATCCATCATTTTCACGGTGGTTTGCGTCTGAAGCATAATAAAAAGACCTCCTGCCGGGATGCAGTCGAGCGACCACCCTTACCGGACCTGTTGATTGTGCCATTACTGCAACATGCCGGAGACATCAGCGAATCGCTCGTGAGCCCCGGTGAAAGCGTTTTAAAGGGACAGCAGATCGGCCAGAGCCAGTCCTGTACGGCGGTCCATTCGCCTGTCTCGGGAGTTGTCGAGTCAATTGAGGAACGGCCGATGTCGCACCCATCTGGCCAGCCGGGGCCTTGTGTGGTCATACGGCCGGATGGCAGGGAGCAGTGGGTCAAACTCAATCCGCTGGAGGACTGGCTCGACGCAAGCCCGGACAGGCTCATTGCAAGAATCCAGGAGTGCGGCATTGCGGGTCTTGGTGGTGCGGTGTTCCCGACCCATGAAAAAATGCGTGACGCTCGGGAGCGAGGAACGCACACCCTGATATTGAATGGTGTTGAATGTGAACCCTACATCAGCTGCGATGAGATGCTGATGCGCGAGCAACCCGGCAAGATCATCCTGGGTGCACGCATCCTGCGCAGGGTGCTGGGTGCTGCGCGGGTGATCATTGCGATCGAAGACCAGATGGGAGCGGTGCAAAGTGCGCTTTCCACTTGTACGGAATTTACCCATAGCGAGAATATATCAGTCGTCAAGGTTCCGGCCATCTATCCCGAGGGCGGCGAAAGACAATTGATCCAGGTATTGACAGGGCAGGAGGTCCCGACCGGCAGGCGGCCGACCGATCTTGGCCTTGTGTGCCAGAACGTCGCCACTGCTGCCGCGGTCGCGGGGGCCGTGACCGAAGGCAAGGCGCTGATAGAACGCTACGTCACGGTAACCGGTAACGGCATCTCTAACCCACGTAATTTTCTCGCGTTATTTGGTACGCCCGTCTCACACCTCGTGGATTGTTGCGGGGGTTACAACGAAAATGTCGCCCGGTTGGTGATGGGTGGGCCCATGATGGGTTACCCGCTGGAAAGCGACGCGGCACCGCTGGTCAAGGCCAGTAACTGTGTACTGGCGCTCACCCACGAGGACATCGCGCCACCCCAACCTGAAATGCCATGTATACGCTGTGGAGAGTGTGCGAATGTCTGCCCTGCGCAACTGCTGCCACAGCAATTACATCTGTATATCCGAAATGAACTCTGGAAACCGGTTGAAGATTACGGTCTGTCCGAGTGTATCGAGTGTGGTTGCTGCGATTTCGTATGTCCCAGTCATATACCGCTGGTCGAATGGTTCCGGTCTGGGAAAGGTGAATTACGTAAACTCGCCCTCGA
>Ga0316201_10004295_pt1 | contig 10726 bp, 11 predicted proteins | sample CS6wburrow_MG_FD_204516 | JGI IMG/M metagenome (GOLD analysis project Ga0316201, IMG submission 204516) | Coastal sediment microbial communities from Delaware Bay, Delaware, United States - CS-6 worm burrow | ecosystem: Environmental > Aquatic > Marine > Coastal > Sediment | place: USA... | reverse complement strand
GAGGTAATCCTTTTTCAGCTTCAGGGCGTCGGCCTCGATCTTCAGGTAGGTGTTTATCAGTTCGGTTGCCTTGGCATCCGACAGGTTCTCGAAGTTGACGGCAAATTCCTCGACCAGCGCGACGGTACGCTCGTTAATATTGACAAGGTCCTTCTGGTATTCTTCATAAACCTTCCAGAAACCTTCCTTCTCGCTGTCGTCCAGGTTCATGTTGGCAGAGACAACCAGTTTCTTGTTGGCATGGATTGCTTCGCGCGCCAGTTCGCGATCATCGTCATCGGCAGCGATTGACTGCAGGGGCAGCATGAACACTGCGAGCATTAACAGACGTGTAACAGACTTCATTGACTTCTCCTTGGATAGAGTGAAAACCCGGCATCAACAGCTGCAGGGGAACGTGAGTATACCCGCTATTATTGCCCGGCTGTGACCTGCGTCTGCCGCTCGCGGGTTGCGTGCAATACCCTGTAATTTGTACATGAATAATTATTTTGAGGCGGAGGCGATCCAGGTGGTGGCGGACTGTAAACATCCATGTAGCTGGCCGGTGTCTGCAATTGGTTACTTCTGGCACTTCGGACAATAAAAGGTCGCACGCTGTCCCTGGCGCAGTTCGCGTATCGGCACACGGCAGCTGATACACGGCTCTCCGGCCTTGCCGTAGACGTTCAGGTGCTGGCTGAAATACCCCGGCTTGCCCTCGCCGTTGACGAAATCTCGCAGCGTGGTGCCACCCTGGTCAATGGCGTCATTGAGTACCTCCTGAATGACCTCCGCCAGTAATGCATACTTCTTGCGGCTGATACGGCCGGCGGCTCGCTGCGGATGGATGCCGGCCATGAACAGTGACTCGTTTGCATAGATGTTGCCGATGCCGACGACGATGTGACCGTTCATGATGAATGGCTTGACGGCAACCGTGCGCCCGCGTGACTGCGCATACAGGTAATCACCATTGAAGTCATCGCCGAGTGGTTCACAGCCGAGCGCCGCAATCAGGCGGTGTTGCGCTGCCGGCCGGCGCGTCCAGTGCAGGCTGCCAAAGCGTCGCGGGTCGGTGAGGCGCAATGCCGTCTTGCCGAACACGATATCGACATGATCGTGTTTCATCGCGGGCTCGCTGGCGGTGACCATTTTCAGGCTGCCGGACATACCGAGGTGCAGGATGGCCGTGCCCTCGTCCGTTTCCAGCAGCAGGTACTTGGCACGGCGCAGTACCTGGCGAACCACCTGCCCGGTTAGCTCGTCTGCCAGTCGCCGGGTAACCGGCCAGCGCAGGTTGGGATTGCGCACGATCACGCGGGTGACGCGCTGCCCGGTGACATGCGGCGCGATACCGCGGCGCGTGGTTTCTACTTCAGGGAGCTCAGGCATGGTAATGCACGAACCGCGGGACAACCCTCAGGGTTGCGTCGCTGGTGTGTCGCTCATGGCGTCTGCCGGCAGGCCCAGCAGGGTGGCGCTCATGTTGCCGGGTAAGTAATACTGAATGCCCCAGTCCGGCCGGGTCAGAATCAGTTCCGGTTCACGTGCGTCGAGATACAGCTTCACGGCCGGTCGATTGTCGGCCAGTGTCAGGATAATGGGTGTACCTTCCGTTGCGTGTTCGTCGTAGCGTCGAATATAGGTCGCATCCGCGGCCTGCCAGTTTTGCACCAAGGCATCGAGGCCGGCGGTAGCGCTGTCCCTGCCCTGGGGTAAGACCTGCCATTGTTGCGCATCGTCCCGTGTCAGGGTGAAGTCGGGCAGTTGCAGCCCGGTCAGTACGGCATCGGCCGGGACCAGTCTGCGCTCGACAAAGTTGGTCCAGTCGGCGTTGACCAGATGCTGGTAGGTGTCGTTGAGCAGGTAGACAGTATCGTCATGTTGCACGTAACGCAGCCGGTCCAGCGGTGTCGTGCCACCGATGTAGATCAGGGTATCGTTGAGTAACAGGGTGGCCTGCGGCGGATCAAGACCGGCGTCGGCAAGGTTCAGTGCGTTGTCCGGATAGCTGCGCCCGGGCCGTGCCGAGAGGACGCCCAGCAGGGCGTGTAGCTGGAATTGACTGGCGGGCAGCACCCTGTCGTTTTCCAGCTGCCAGCCGTTCGCGGTTCTCACGAAATTCAACGGCATGCGTTCCTTGCGGGTTACGCGGATGCGGGTGATGCTGTCGGCGGACAACCCGGTAATCGATTCGGGGACCGGCGGCGGAGCGAGCCCGGGTTTATAGAAGACCACCAGGCCCAGCACAATGGCGATACCGGCCAGTGTCAGGTTGAGCAGGCTGCGGGTGTTCATTGTCTAGCGACGCCGGCGTCGCAACCAGATGACAACACCGGCAAGCAACAGCAACAGTGGCAGGCCAACGAGAAAGCCGATGGCGATGACGGCCTGCGCGGTCTTGCCAAGCACCAGGCTGGTATCCGGCGCCGCCGTGACGCGAATCTCGATGGTCGCGTCATCGTGACTCAGCCAGCGCACGATGTTCAGGCCAAGGTCAAGGTTGCCCGGGTTGCCGAGGTAGGTGTTGGAGAGAAAATCACCGTCACCGATGACCACGACCCGTTGTTCCAATGGCGTGCTTTCCGTGTCCTCGCTGGCCTCGCCCTGTGTGCGTGTCAGTACCACGCCGATATCCAGCGGCCCGGCGCGTTCGTCGCTGGCACTGTCGAAGCTGATCTGGCCCTCGATGTCGCCGAGCTCGGTCCAGGAGTGTTCCAGTGTCGTCAGCAAGGGCACGACATTCCATGCTGCACTGTCGTTGGTTTCCACGGCGGCAGCCTCTGGAAACACGGTAACGGTGGTCATGTCACGGCTGATGCCGTGGCGCGGGTAGCCCGTGATCACGACAAAGGTCGGGTTCTCGATACCGAACATCTGCGTGGTGGCATCGACCACCGTACCGGGTAGCACGTTGACGCCAAGTTGTTCGGCGAGCGGTTCCAGGCTGTTGGGCGTGTCGGGTTCTGTCAGCCACAGCAGGTTGCCGCCGGCCTCGACATAGGCGAGCAGCTTGTCCATCTCGCCGGGTAACAGGTCGGTCTGCGGGCTGGCCAGTACCAGCAGGTTGGTATTGGTGGGGATCTCCGTTTCCACCAGGCTGACGGCCTGCACGTTGAGGCCCTTGCGTTCCAGTTCCTGGCTGAAGGCACCCATGCCATGGTTGGTCTCGCCGCTGGAACGGCGCTCGCCATGGCCGGTGATAAACACGACCCAGCGTTCATTCTGCCGGGTCAGGCGCAGCAGGGCGTTGGTCAGCTGCTGTTCGCTGAGTGTCTGGATCTTCTCGGTGCGCCCCTGGTAGCGGATGACGACCTCGCCGCCGCTGGCGATGCCGAGATCGCGCACGCGCTCCGGCGCGAGATCCGGGTTGATGAATTCCAGTTCGATGTCATCCTTGAAACGCTGGTAGGTGCCGATCAGTGCCTTGATGTGACTGCGGGTAAATTCATCCTCGCGAACATAGGCGGTGATCTGCACCGGCTCCTTCATCTCGCCAAGCAACTGCTGGCTGCCTGCAGAGATGGTGTTGCGCGCACCGCGGGTCCAGTCCGCCTGGTAGACATACTGCGTGCTCAGCCAGCCGAGCATGCCGATGATGGCGATGAACAGCACGGCGAAGACCAGGCTTTGCAGGCGGAGCAGCAGGCGGGAACGGCGCGTGACTTTCATGGTGTCAGGGTTGCAGACGGTGGGCGTCGAGACGGCGAATGCTGAAGCCGATGAACAGCAGGATTACCAGCAGGTAATAGGCGACATCGGCGCTGTTGAACAGGCCTTTTAACAGCGGCTCGTAGTGGCGCAGCATGGACAGCTCGGCGAGCGCGTTGCTCTCCTCTTCCATCTGCCGGTTGCCTGCCCAATCGATGATCCACAGCAGCAGCAACAGGCCGAAGGTGGTCACGGCGGCCACTGTGGGTTGTTCGGTGAGCGACGACATGTACACGCCGATGGCGGCAAACGCCGAGACCACCAGGGTCAGTCCGAGCAGGCCGGCGGCGAGTTTACCCAGGTCCAGCTCGGTGCCGGCCAGCAGTGACAACGGCATCAGTGCCAGCAGTCCCAGCAGTATCAGGAAGAAGGCGACCACGCCGAGGTACTTGCCGACCACGATCTCGGTCATCGACAGCGGTGCCGAGAACAGCAGGCTGATCGTGCCGTTGCGGCGTTCCTCGCTGAGCACGCGCATGGTGACCAGCGGTGTAACCAGCAGCAACACCACGGCGGCATCCGCCAGCAACGGCGCGACCACGATATCCGCGACACCCGGCGCTCCCTCGAGTGCCGCGAGTCGCGGTTGCAGGGTAACGTAGGCCTCTATCTGCGAGAGGAACAGGTAGGCAAGAATGAACAGTGTGACGGCAAGGATGCTCCATGCCAGCGGTGACAGGAACAGGCTGCGCAATTCCCGTGCCGCGATGGTCAGGATCATCAGGCGGCATCCTCGTGCAGCGGGGCTTCCGAGCAGGTCAGTTCAATAAAGATCTGCTCGAGTGTGCGTCGCTCGGGGGTCAGTTCGCACAGTCGCCATTGCTGTGTGGCGGCCTGTTCCACCAGTGCCTCGGCGGGGTCGGTATCGCTGTAGTGGATGCGCATGTGTCCGTCCTCGAGCGGTTCGACCCGCTCGACGCCGTTGACCTGTGACAGGCTGTCAACGTCCGGTGCGTTATTGAAGACGGCAATCAGTGATGTCGTGGCATGGCGATGTGTCATGCCGGACGTGGAGTCCGAGAACACCAGCCTGCCGTGATGAATGATCTGCACGCGGTTACAGGTCGCCTGGACCTCTGGCAGGATGTGCGTTGACAGGATGATGCCGTGTTCCTTGCCGAGTTCGCTGATCAGCGCACGAATCTCGCGGATCTGCAGCGGGTCGAGACCGACGGTCGGTTCATCGAGAATCACCACCGCGGGGTTGTGGATGATGGCCTGCGCGATGCCGGCACGTTGCTGGTAACCCTTGGACAGGTTGCCGATAAGTCGCCGTGCAACGTCGCCGAGTCCGCAGCGGTCCTTGGCCGTGGCAACGGCAGCGCCGATGCGACTGCGCGGAATGCGGTTCAGACGCGCGCAATACTGCAGGTATTCATCGACCGTCAGCTCGCGGTACACCGGCGGTTGTTCAGGCAGGTAACCGATGGCCTGCTTCGCCTGCTTCGGCTGGTCGAGCAGATCCACGCCGTCGATCGAGATCTGCCCGGCACTGGGTGCCAGGTTGCCGGTGATTATCTGCATGGTGGTGGATTTCCCGGCACCGTTGGGTCCGAGGAAACCGAGCACCTCGCCCCTGGCCAGATTAAAGCTGACGTCATTGACGGCGCGGGTCTGGCTGTAATAGCGCGTCAGGTGCTCGACTTGAACCAGGGGTGTGTTTGACATGGTGCGTATTATTACCTTTGTACCCGTGATTACAAGCCGGCAGGACGATATCATACGCGGGCGCTTCACCTCACTGGAACGATGCAGACTCCTGACAGCACACAACCGCGGGCATGGCTCGGTGTCGACACGGGCGGCACCTTTACCGACTTCGTGTTATTTGACGGTGCGTCACTGCGTGTCCACAAGGTGCTGTCGACGCCACACGCGCCGGAACAGGCGATCCTGCAGGGTATCGGCGAGATGGACCTGTCCACCGAGGGCCTGCTGGTCGTGCACGGTTCGACCGTGGCCACCAACGCGGTGCTGGAGCGCAAGGGTGTGCGCACCCTGTATATCGCCAACCGCGGGCTGGCCGATGTGCTGACGATTGGTCGCCAGGCGCGTCGCGAGCTCTACAATCTGCAGCCGGAATCACTGGCGCCACCGGTACCGCGCGACCTTTGTATCGAGGTGAGTGCACGGCTGGCGGCCGATGGTTCGCGCGTCAGTGCACTCGGGGATGCCGACCGCCAGGCAGTGCTGCAGGCGGTTCAGGCACTCCGGCCGAAGGCCGTCGCCATCAACCTGCTGTTCTCGTTCCTGGATGATGCGGATGAGCGTGAAGTCGAATCCTGGTTGCCCGATGAGCTGTTCGTGTCGCGTTCCTCGCAGGTGTTGCCCGAGTACAAGGAATATGAACGCGGTATCGCGACCTGGCTGAATGCCTGGATCGGACCGCTGGTGGCCGGCTACCTGGCGCGCCTGGGCGAGGCGCTGGCACCGGCACCCGTGCTGGTCATGCAGAGCTCGGGCGGCACGGTACGCGCCGACAAGGCCGGTGACAAGGCAGTCAACCTGCTGCTGTCCGGTCCGGCGGGTGGCCTGATGGGGGCGCAATTTATCGGTGCCTGTACCGACCGCTCACAGTTCCTGACCTTTGATATGGGGGGGACCTCGACGGACGTGGCGTTACTGGACGGTGACATCGGCCTGACCTCGGAAGGGCATATCGGTCCCTGGCCGGTGGCGGTGCCCATGGTCGATATGCATACCATTGGTGCCGGCGGCGGGTCGATTGCCACGGTTGACAGTGGCGGCCTGTTACAGGTCGGTCCCGAATCGGCCGGTGCCAGTCCGGGACCGGCCTGCTACGGGCAGGGGGGTGAGCAGGCCACGGTGACGGATGCCAATCTCGTGCTGGGGCGACTGCAGCCGCAGCTGAACCTGGCGGGTGGCCTGGCGCTGGACATCGAGGCAGCCAGGGCTGCGGTGCAGCACGTGGCGGATGTACTCCAGCTCGGCATCGAGGATGCCGCGCAGGGGATTGTCTCGCTGGCCAACGAGCACATGGCACAGGCACTGCGCGTGATCTCGGTACAACGCGGTATCGACCCGCGCCCCTACATGCTGGTGTCCTTCGGTGGTGCCGGTGGTCTGCATGTCTGTGCACTGGCCGATGCGCTCGGGATGCGGCATGCACTCGTACCCATTCATGCCGGTGTACTGTCGGCGCTGGGCATGCTGGCCGCGCCGCGCAGTCGCCACGTGTCGCGCACCGTGAGTGGTCTGTTGACGGAGCTGTCTGATGAGCTGCTGACTGAACAGTTCCAGGCGCTGGCAACCAGCGGTCGCAATGAATTGCTGGACGAGGGTGTTGCAGCCCCGGCAATCGGCACAGCGTTCAGTGTCGACCTGCGCTACCAGGGCCAGTCCTATACCCTCGAATTACCCTGGCAGGGCAAGGTCGACACGGTGGCAGCCTTTCACGCGGCGCACAAGCAGCGCTACGGTCACCGGCTGGCGACGGCGGTCGAGCTGGTCAACCTGCGCTGCTCGCTGCGTGCAGATCCGCCACGTATGCACTTGCCCGGCCTTGTCACGTTTGCCGGTGAGGCAGTGCCGTCAACACGGGCACGACTTGCCGGTTATGACGCGCCCGTGCCGGTGTGGTCGCGCAGTGAGCTGCTTGCCGATCAGGCGCTTGCGGGGCCGGCGTTGATCACGGAGACGGTGGCGACCACCTGGCTGCCGGCGGGTTGGCGGGCGACGGTCGATGCGCTGGGTAATCTCATGCTGGAACGTCAGGACGACGTTTAATATCCGGTCGACACAAGCAATTCGCGCCTGCAAGGCGCTCCTGCGCATTAGATACCTCTTGGCTTTGATCATTAATCTTGTAGTAGCGGACCGCGTCCGCGACAGCTATCAATCCAGGTCGCGCTTGCGATACGCTCCTGCAAATACTGAGCTATTAGGGTAGGAGCGCCTTGCAGGCGCGAGTTCTTGCGGCCAACAAAAAACCCGGCATGGCCGGGTTTCCTGTGTGCAGTCCTGATGTTGAAGACTACTTGATCTTGGCTTCCTTGTAGGCAACGTGCTTGCGAACCACCGGGTCGTACTTGGTGATCTCCATTGTCTCGGGCATGTTGCGCTTGTTCTTGGTGGTCGTGTAGAAGTGTCCGGTGCCGGCGCTGGAAACGAGTTTGATTTTATCACGCATGATGTCTGCTCCTAGACCTTGTCGCCACGGGCACGAATGTCGGCGAGTACGTTGTCGATGCCCAGCTTGTCGATGATGCGCATGCCCTTGGAAGAAACGCGCAGTTTCACGAAACGCTTCTCACCGGAGACCCAGAAGCGGTGTTCGTGCAGGTTCGGCAGGAAACGGCGACGGGTTCTGTTCTTGGCGTGGGACACGTTGTTGCCGCTTTGCGGACGTTTACCCGTGACCTGACATATTCTGGACATTGCTAAAACCTCGTAAAAAAGCCCGCCATTAGCGGGAGGGGCGCATTTTATACCAGAATCGAGGACGGCTTTCAAGGCGTATCCGCGTGGGTGGATGAATGAAGCGCTATAAAAATCAATAACCTGGCTGGCTGCATCAGTATTCTCCTGGTTACCGGTTCATATCAGACCGCGCTCGGCAAAGGACACGCCTGCGCCGTCACCGACCACGACGTGGTCAATGACGCGAATATCGACCAGTGAAAGGGCCTCGACCAGCCGCCGTGTCAGCCGGATATCGGCCCGACTGGGTTCGGCAACACCGGAGGGGTGGTTGTGGGCCAGAATGATGGCTGCTGCATTATGGTGCAGCGCCCGCCGGACAACTTCACGCGGGTGCACGCTGGCGCCGTCGATCGTACCGCGAAACAGTTCCTCAAACTCGATGACGCGGTGGCGGTTGTCAAGAAACAGGCAGGCAAAGACCTCGTAGGGGAGATGCCGCAACCGGCTGGAGAGAAATGTGCGTGTCGCGTCCGGGTTCTCCAGGGCATCTGCGCGCTGCAATTGCTCCTGCAGGTGGCGCCGGGCCATTTCCAGTACCGCCTGCAATTGCGCGTACTTGGCGCTGCCAAGGCCGTGTCGGTCACAGAAGTGTTGCCGGTCGGCTTCCAGTAACGGCCGCAGTCCGCCAAAGTCGGTGAGCAGCTCACGTGCCAGGTCCACCGCCGTCTTGCCGGCCACGCCGGTGCGCAGAAAGATGGCAAGCAACTCGGCGTCCGACAGTGCTGCCGGACCGCGGCTGAGCAGTTTTTCCCGTGGCCGTTCCCGGGTAGGCCAGTCCCGAATGCAGTGCATGGCCCTGTATGCCACAGCCGCTGCCACAGTGCTAGCAGCTGAATCCCGTGACCGCTGTAGGAGATGTCCCGGGACAACCCGCCAGCAGGCATCATCTGGTAGACTCGGCGATTATGAATACGCTATCAGGCAAACATATTCTGCTCGGCGTCACTGGAGGCATCGCGGCCTACAAGAGTGCCGAGCTGGTGCGCCAGTTGCGACGCCAGGGAGCGGAAGTGCGCGTGGTGATGACCGCAGCGGCAACCGGGTTTGTTACACCGCTGACCTTCCAGGCACTGTCGGGGCAGCCGGTGCATACGGAATTACTCGATGCCGATGCCGAGGCGGCCATGGGACACATCGAACTGGCGCGCTGGGCCGATATATTGCTGGTCGCGCCTGCCACAGCAGACTTCATTGCACGCATGGTCGCTGGCCGTGCCGATGACCTGCTGTCCGCCGTCTACCTGGCCTGCGACAGCCGCGTGGCCATCGCGCCCGCCATGAACCGCGTCATGTGGGACAATGCCGCCACACATGACAATATCGCGACACTGACGGATCGCGGCGTGCAGATACTGGGGCCTGACGAGGGCCTGCAGGCCTGCGGAGAGAGCGGACCCGGCAGAATGCTCGAACCCGGGCAGCTGGTGGACGCCGTTGCCGAGCTGTTCAATACCGGGGTACTTGCCGGTCAGCACGTCCTGGTGACAGCCGGGCCGACGCGCGAGGCACTCGACCCGGTGCGTTATATCAGTAACCGCAGTTCCGGGCGCATGGGCTTCGCCATTGCCGCCGCGGCGGCCGAGGCCGGGGCACAGGTTACCCTGGTGAGCGGCCCGGTGAACCTGCCCACGCCTGCCGGGGTACAGCGACTTGACGTGGTGAGTGCTGCAGACATGCACGCGGCCGTGATGAACCAGATTGCCGGTACCAGCCTGTTTATCAGTGTTGCCGCGGTGGCGGATTATCGTCCGGCGACGCCGTCTGCACAGAAGATCAAGAAGCAGACCGGGGAACAATCGCTGCGGCTGGTACCTAATCCGGACATACTTGCGGATGTCGCCGCCTTGCCGAATGCACCCTTTACGGTTGGCTTTGCGGCCGAGACCGAACAGGTCATTGACTATGCACGTGAAAAACTGCATGCCAAGCACATCAACATGATTGCCGCCAACGTGGTCGGTGATCAGCAGGGCTTTGATCGCGAGGACAATGCCCTGCACGTACTCTGGCCCGGGGGCGAGCAAGCCCTGGCACGTGCAAGCAAGACCAGGCTGGCGCGGCAGTTGCTGGATTTGATCAACAGACAATTTAATAGCATTGCCCGAGAGGAAAAGGTCATACCACTACATGGAAAAGATTCAGCTTAAGATACTCGATCAACGACTCGGTAACGAATTTCCACTGCCACACTACGCCACGGACGGGTCCGCGGGCATGGATATGCGTGCCTGCCTGGATGCGCCGCTGCAGCTGGTGCCGGGTGAAACCACTCTAATACCGTCGGGGCTTGCCATTCATGTTGCCGATGCCGGACTGGCCGCGGTACTGTTGCCGCGCTCCGGGCTGGGCCACAAGCATGGCATCGTCCTGGGTAACCTGGTCGGGCTGATTGATTCCGATTACCAGGGGCAGGTGTTTGTCTCCTGCTGGAATCGTGGCGACGAGACGTTCACCATTCAGCCGGGTGAACGCATTGCGCAGATGGTGATTGTGCCGGTGGTCCGTGCGGATTTTGAGATCGTCGACGAGTTCGTCGACAGTGACCGCGGGGCCGGTGGTTTCGGCCACACCGGCCGACATTGAGGTCAAC
>Ga0316201_10004294_pt1 | contig 10731 bp, 8 predicted proteins | sample CS6wburrow_MG_FD_204516 | JGI IMG/M metagenome (GOLD analysis project Ga0316201, IMG submission 204516) | Coastal sediment microbial communities from Delaware Bay, Delaware, United States - CS-6 worm burrow | ecosystem: Environmental > Aquatic > Marine > Coastal > Sediment | place: USA: Delaware... | reverse complement strand
GTCCAGGGGCGATAAAACGCACGTTCTTCAACCACCTGCGCCACCTCTATACCCGCAGGCAGGGCGGCAACGGTGCGGCCATACCAGCCGATCTCGCTCGAAATGGTCACCCCCAGCATCGCTGCCCCCGCCGCTATCGGCATCAACCATTTGGGCAAGCGCCCGCCCACCAACCGGTTGAGCAGCAAGACCATCCCCGCCGCCGCGATCCCGCCGACAAACACCGCTATCAATTCCAAAAACATCGCGTGCTCCCTTTTATCTGCGGCCCTTGTCCGACCCCCGGTTTTTTTGTGGCAAAAATACTCGCGCCGCAGGCTCCTGCCCTCGAACGCCGCACCACCCCTAGCCTATGATACCCCTACCCTGCCCCGCCGCCGATTGCATCGTGCGCACCACCACAAAGGCATCGCGCAAATGGCTGCGCTCAAAATCCGACAGCATCGAAGGAGACATATAGTTGTCCGGCTCCGTACCCGCCTTGATCTGGCGCATCTGATGGTCCAGCCGGGTCTGGGCGATCAGATCGTAGGCATCCATTAGATCACGCCCACCGCTTTCGCTGATGATCCGCGCCTCGATCGCCGCCTCGATCCGCGCGCGGGTATTGACCAGCGCCAGCGCACCGCGCAGGGCATAGATGCGCCCCAGATCGACCAGCGGCACCACGCCGCCCATTTTCAGATCGAGCCTGTTCTTGTGCTCGCCCGAGCGCAGGGTGGCAAAGCCGCGGATCAGCCCCAGCGGCGGCGCGTGTTTCAGCGAATTGCCGACCATATGAGCCACAAAGATCGAGTTTTTCGCCGCCTTGCCAAGGGTTTCGGCCTGTAATTGCTCCAGCAGATCCGACGCCCCGCCGATGGCGCGCAGATCGAACATTACGCTGGCCAGCATCTGGGCCTCGGTATCGGGCGCATCGATCCAGCCTTTGAAGTAGCGGCGCCAGACGCGCAGTGGCTGGCACCAGCGCGGATTGCTCGCCATCATGTCGCCGGGGCAATAGACATAGCCGCAGGTATTGAGCCCGTCACAGACAAACCCGGCAAGTGCTGCGAAATACGCCATGTCGGCCTCGGTGGCGGCATCATCGATCAGCAGGCAATTATCCTGATCCGACACACCGGTCTGCTCCTGCCTGCCCTGACTGCCGCAAGCGGCCCAGAGATAGGGCACCGGGGCCGCGCCCAGCTCTGCCTCGGCCAGCGCCAAAAGGCGGCGAGTGATTGCATCGGCGATATCGGTGATCAGGCGCGTCACCACCTCGTGGCGGTTGCCCGCCCCGACCAGTTGCACCAGCATCTGCGGGATCTTGGCGCTGACAGCCGCCAATTTGGTCACATCGCGGGCGCGGGCGATATCGCGCACCAGATTGGCGCTGGTTTCGGCCTGAAATCGGGTCAGGTTGGTCTGGGTGACCATCCCTACCAGCCTGCCGTTTTCGACCACCGGCACATGGCCAAAGCCGCGCTCGGCCATCATGTGCAGCACATCCGAGCCGATGGCAGAAGTCGGCAGGGTCTTGGGGTTCTTGGTCATGGCCATGTGAACCGGCAGCGTGGTATCCATCCCGTCAGCGACCACGTGGTTGTTGATGTCACGCAGCGTAAAGATGCCGCGCAGCTCTGTCCCCTCGGTGATTGCGATCGATGAAATGCGATTGTCGCGCATGAGCTGCGCCGCTTGTCGAATGCTGGTGTCGGGCGGGCAGGTCACCGGATTGGTGGCCATCAGCCGATCAACCCGCGTATTGGTCAGGCTGGCCGGGCGGACGGGCACATTGACCTTATGGCTGCGGTCGAAAAACTGTTGCACGGCCGGTTGGGCGGCGACCAGGGCATGAAAATCTGCGGCAGGCAGCAGCAGCAGGGTGCTGGCCTGGGTGGCCTTGGCCTTGGTGACCGCAAAGCCGGTGCGCAACAACCCACGTTCGCCAAAACTGTTGGCGCGGCGCAGCAGCGATACGAGTTTATCGTTTTCATCGCGCACTTCGACCGCGCCGTGGAGAATGATGTAGAGCCCTTCCAGGGTCTGGCCGTAGCGATAGACCTCGTCCCCCTCAGCCAGTGTCAGAACCGAAAACCGCTTGGCCACGTCGGCCAGGTCTTCGGGTGCCAGACCGCCATAGGGGTGAATTTCACTTAGAAATCCAAGCGTTGTTTCTGTCTTCGGAGCCATCGGTAACCCTTTTAAAGCTTTTCGCGAAAAACCTGATTCACAGGTTTTACGGGAAAAGCCCACGCTATTTTGTTGTACTGCGTTTGTGCTTTCGCCTGCACCCGGTAAAAACCGAAACGCGTTAGAATGGGCGATGCACCCTGCCCGGTTTTCTGGACAGGGTGCATCGTTTTGAGGTGGGCAAACAGGGAGGCGCCCACCTCTATCGGTGTTTAGTGATCAAGTGCGCCGGTGGCACCGCGCGGAACCCGCACGCTTTCGACCAGTTCCTTGATCTCTTCCGGGGTGTCTTCGGTGGCCAGAGACACACCATAAGCCACGAGGAAGTTCAGCGCCGCGCCGACCGAGCCGATGGCCGTCGAGGAGATGCCCAAGAGCGAGCCCGACACGGTATCGGGGAAGCTATTGGTGCCGGGAATGAACATCCAGCCCTTGTGCAGGAAGATGTAGACCAGCGTAAAGATCAGGCCGGTCAACATACCGGCAACTGCGCCGTAGTTGTTTACCCGTTTGGAAAAGATCCCCATCATCAGCGCCGGAAAGATCGAAGCTGCTGCAAGGCCAAAGGCCAGGGCCACGGTTTGCGCCGCAAAGCCCGGAGGGTTAAGGCCCAGATAGGTGGCAACAGCAATGGCAACCGCCATGGCGATACGCGCCGACAACAGCTCGTTCTTTTCCGAGATGTTGGGGTTAAGCTGACCCTTGATCAGATCGTGACTAACCGAAGAGGAAATCGCCAGCAGCAGACCCGCCGCCGTCGACAGCGCCGCCGCCAGACCACCGGCCGCAACCAAGGCGATAACCCAGCCCGGAAGCTGTGCAATCTCGGGGTTGGCCAGAACCATGATGTCGTTGTTGACGTCAAGCTCGGAACCTTTCCAGCCATTCGCCTCGGCGGTGGCGGCAAAGGATTCGTTCTTGTCGTTGTAGAACTGGATACGGCCATCACCGTTCTTGTCCTCAAACTTCAACAAACCGGTAACTTCCCAGTTTTTCATCCAGTCGGGACGCGCTGCGTACTCGATCGGCTGTTCGGAAACGCCCTTGTCATAGATGGTGTCGATGATGTTCAGACGCGCCATCGCACCCACGGCAGGAGCCGTCAGATAGAGCAGCGCAATGAACACCAGTGCCCAACCAGCTGACCAACGCGCATCTGCCACCTTTGGAACGGTGAAAAAGCGGATGATGACGTGGGGCAGACCGGCAGTACCGATCATCAGCGACAGGGTAAACAGAACCATGTTCAGCGTGTTGGTGTGGTGGCCGGTATAGCTGTTAAAGCCCAGATCGTTGACCACCTGGTCAAGCTTTTCCAGCAGATACATGCCGGAAGGCACGCCGCCCGGTTTGTATTCGCTAAACAGGCCCAGACCGGGCACAGGATTGCCGGTAAGTTGCAACGAGATAAAGATCGCCGGGATGGTATAGGCCATGATCAGCACGCAGTATTGTGCCACTTGGGTATAGGTCACACCCTTCATGCCGCCCAGAACCGCATAGGCAAAAACCACTGCCGCACCGAGCAGAAGGCCGGTGGTGTTGGACACTTCGAGAAAGCGCGAAAAGGCCACGCCAACGCCGGTCATCTGACCGATCACGTAGGTAACAGAGGCAACAATCAGGCAGATCACCGCCACCATGCGCGCGGTCGGGCTATAGAACCGGTCGCCGATAAATTCGGGCACAGTGAATTTGCCGAATTTACGCAGATAGGGGGCCAGCAGCAGCGCCAAGAGCACATAGCCGCCTGTCCAACCCATCAGGTAGGTCGAGTTGTCATAGCCGACAAAGGCGATCAGACCTGCCATCGAGATGAACGAGGCCGCTGACATCCAGTCAGCCGCTGTTGCCATGCCGTTGGTGACAGGGTGAACACCGCGTCCGGCGGCGTAGAATTCTGAGGTAGATCCGGCACGGGCCCAGATCGCGATGCCGATGTAGAGCGCAAAAGAAGCGCCCACAAACAGCAGGTTAAGGGTATATTGTTCCATTATTGATCAGGTCCTTATTCTTCTTCTACGCCATGTTCGGCATCTAGTTTGTTCATCCGCCATGCGTAGAAAAAGATCAGCACGAGGAAGACGATGATGCTGCCCTGTTGGGCAAACCAAAAGCCGAGATCGGTGCCGCCGACGGCGATACCTGACAGTGCGGGGCGCAGCAAAATGCCGAACCCGAAGGAAACCACCGCCCAGATGACGAGGCTGATGAGGATGATCCGCACGTTGGCAGACCAGTAGGCGTTTCTGGATGAGTTGTCGGCCATTGTGGCGTTCTCCTATTATCCGGTTTCGTTTTTGGGTCGGCGCAGATCACCCGCGCAGACCCGGCGGTTTCAGGCGATTGCCCGTTGGGTCATGGCACTAAGTTCACTGGCTATGTCGTCAATAGCGCCCATGGCATTCAGGCGCTGCAACGCGTCCTTGGCGTCGTAATAGGCGATCAGCGGCGCGGTCTGGTCGTGATAGGCGACCAGCCGTTGCGCCACTGTTTCGGCGTTGTCATCGGCGCGGCGCTTCATCTCGGTACCGTCGCATTTATCGCAGGTATTGGCGGTGGCGGGCTGTTTGAAACTGTCGTGATAGCCCTCGCCACATGTGCCACATGTAAAGCGGCCCGAAATGCGGGTGATCATCTCGCTGTCATCCACTTCGAGGCTGATGGCGGCGTTGATTTTCCGGCCGGTCTCGGCCAGTAGTGTATCGAGCGCCTCGGCCTGAACCGTGGTGCGCGGAAAGCCATCGAGGATGACACCGCGTGCGCAATCGGGCTCTGCCAAACGGTCGCGCAGGATGGCGGTGACGATCTCGTCACTGACCAGTTCGCCCGCCTCCATCACTGCCTTGGCCTGTTGGCCTGCGCGGGTGTTGTTGGCGACCGCGGCACGCAGCAGATCGCCGGTCGATAGCTGGATCAGGCCGAATTTTTCTTCGAGCATCCGGGCCTGGGTGCCCTTGCCCGCACCGGGCGGGCCAAGCAGGATAAGAACGGCGGATTTTGTCATGGCTTCCATGCCCTTACCCCTTGTTCATGCGGTTTTTGATGAGGTCCTCGACGACGGAGGGGTCGGCGAGGGTGGAGGTATCGCCGAGGGTGGCGTAGTCGTTTTCGGCGATTTTGCGCAAGATGCGGCGCATGATCTTGCCGGATCGGGTTTTGGGCAATCCGGGGGCCCATTGGATCAGGTCGGGCTTGGCGATGGGGCCGATTTCGCTGCGCACCCAGGTTTCGAGCTCTTTTCTGAGCGCATCGGAGGGTTCTTCACCGTTCATTAAGGTGACATAGGCATAAATGCCCTGTCCTTTGATGTTATGGGGGTACCCGACAACCGCAGCCTCGGCCACTTTGGCATGCGCGACCAGCGCGGATTCGACCTCGGCGGTGCCCATCCGGTGCCCTGAGACGTTGATCACGTCATCCACCCGGCCGGTAATCCAGTAATAGCCGTCTGCATCCCGACGACACCCGTCGCCGGTAAAGTAGTAACCTTTGTAATCGGCAAAATAGGTCTTCTCGAACCGATCGTGATCGCCCCAGATGGTGCGCATCTGGCCGGGCCACGAGTCTTTGATACACAAAACGCCCTCGGCCACGGTACTGGTGATCTCTTCGCCACTTTGCGGGTCGAGGATAACCGGCTGAACGCCAAAGAACGGGGTGGTGGCGCTGCCCGGTTTGGTGGGCGTGGCACCGGGAAGCGGGGTCAGCAGATGACCACCGGTTTCGGTCTGCCACCAGGTGTCGACGATGGGCGCGGTCCCGCCGCCGACGTTATCGTTGTACCAGGTCCAGGCCTCGGGGTTGATCGGCTCGCCGACGGTGCCGAGCACCTTGATGCTGGAAAGGTCATGCTTGGCCACCCATTCCGGCCCCTGCGCCATCAGCGCGCGGATCGCGGTGGGGGCGGTGTAGAACTGGTTGACCTTATGCTTGGCGCAAACCTGCCAGAAACGGCCGGCGTCGGGATAGGTCGGCACGCCCTCGAACATCACCGTGGTCGCGCCATTGGCCAGCGGACCGTAAACGATATAGCTGTGCCCGGTGACCCAGCCGACATCGGCGGTGCACCAGAACACATCGCCGTCGTGGTAATCAAACACCAGCTGATGGGTCATGCTGGCAAAGACGAGGTAACCGCCCGAGGTATGCACCACGCCCTTGGGCTGGCCGGTGGAACCGGAGGTATAGAGCACAAACAGCGGGTCTTCGGCGTTCATCTCGGCCGGGTGGCTAATATCAGAGGCCTCGAGCGCCAGTTCGTTATAGTCAAAATCGCGGCCCTCGGTCCAGGTGGTCTGGCCGCCGGTACGCTTGACCACCAGGCATTTGACGCTGTCCTTGCAGTGCAAGAGGGCGGCATCGGCATTGGATTTGAGCGGCGTGGCACGGCCTCCGCGGGGCGCGTAATCGGCGGTGATGACAACTTTGGCGTCCGAACCATTGATGCGCGCCGCCAGGGCATCGGGGGAAAAGCCTGCAAAAACAATCGAGTGGATGGCGCCGATGCGGGCACAGGCCAGCATGGCATAGGCCGCTTCGGGGATCATCGGCAGATAGAGAACAACGCGATCACCGCGCCGAACGCCGAGCGATTCCAGGATATTGGCCATGCGGCAAACGTGGCCGTGCAACTGTTTATAGGTGATGTGCTTGGCGGGTTCATCGGGGCTGTCGGGTTCCCAGATGATCGCGGTTTGATCGCCGCGCGTCGCCAGGTGGCGATCAACACAGTTGGCGGCGACGTTCAGGGTGCCATCCTCGTACCACTTGATGTCGATCTTGCCGGGGGCGAAAGAGGTGTTTTTGACGCTCTGATAAGGCTTGATCCAGTCGAGCCGCTGCCCCTGCTCGCCCCAAAACGCCAAGGGATCGGCCACCGAAGCCGCATACATCGCGGCATATTTACCCGCGTCAACATGGGCAGAGGCCGAAAACGCGGCGCTGGGGGGGTGAAGAGAAGATGAAGATGAGGACATGGGACAGCCTTTGCGATTGCAGATTTCGGGGCGAGTGTAAGCACCCGCCCCAACCGTAACAATGCAGTAAGGCGGCTGCCCGTGCGATCAGATCGCGAGGTATTCGGCGCGTAGTTCTTCGTTTTCAAGAACTTCGGCGGCGGTGCCATCAAACACAATACCACCAGTATCGAGGATGACGGCGCGGTCGGCCAGTTCGAGCGCACGCACCGCGTTTTGTTCGACGATCACGGTAGTGATGCCCTGTTCCTTGATGATGCGAAGGGTTTTTTCGATCTCGTCGACGATCACCGGGGCGAGGCCCTCGTAGGGTTCGTCGAGCAGCAAGACCTTGATGTCACGCGCCAGCGCACGGGCGATGGCCAGCATTTGTTGTTCACCGCCAGAGAGGGTGACACCCTCTTGCTTGCGCCGCTCGCCGAGGCGGGGGAACAGCTCGTAAAGGCGGTCAAGCGACCAGCCGATGGGCGGGGCGATCTGGGCCAGTTGCAGGTTTTCCTCGACCGTGAGACCCTGGATAATGCAGCGATCCTCGGGGACGAGGCCGATACCGACCTGCGCGGCCTCATAGCTGGCCATCTTATGCAACGGTTTGTGGTCGAGCCAGATTTCACCGCGCGTCACCTGCGGCGAGTTCATCCGGGCGATGGAGCGCAAGGTCGAGGTTTTGCCAGCGCCGTTGCGGCCCAGCAGCGCCAGAATCTCGCCCTCGTGAACGTTAAAGCTGATGTTCTGGACGATATAGCTGTCGCCGTAGTAGGCCTCCATATTCCAGATCGACAGATAGGCCGGGGCGGTTTCGGCGCGGTTGACGCCCTTGGAAAAGTCGGGTTTCACATTCATCTGATGGCTCCCTTATGCGTGTTCGCCAAGGTAGGCTTCGCGCACCTTGGGATGGCCTTTGATTTTGTCAGGCGTGTCTTCGACCAATGGCGTGCCCTGGGCCAGAACGGTGATGCGTTCGGCCAGCGAAAACACCACATGCATGTCGTGTTCGATGATGGCGATGGTGATATCGCGTTCATCTTTGATCTTTTTCAGCAGGTCGATGGTGTTGTTGGTATCGGCGCGCGCCATGCCTGCGGTGGGCTCGTCGAGCAGCAGCAGGCGAGGCTCTTGGGCCAGACACATGGCGATTTCCAGACGGCGTTTGTCGCCGCGTGACATGCTGGCGGAATGCATGTCGCGTTTGTCGATCAGGTTCATGTCGATCAGCATTTTTTCGGCTTTGTCCTGAATATCACGCTGACCCTCAATCATGCCGATGGCGTTGAGCTGAAACGCGCCGTCACGTTTGGCAAAGCAGGGGATCATCATGTTTTCCATCACCGTCAGATCGCCAAAGATCTCGGGGGTCTGGAACACGCGTGAGATGCCCATCTGGTTGATTTCATAGGGTTTGCGCCCCAACACCGATTGGCCATCGAACATCACCGACCCAGTATCAGGGATCAGTTTGCCAACTAGGCAGTTCAGCAGGGTCGATTTGCCCGCGCCGTTTGGCCCGATGATGGCATGTACCGAGTTTTCGGCGATGCTGAGGTTGACATCACCAAGTGCCTGCAACCCACCGAAACGTTTGTTTACGCCTTTGACTTCAAGGATACCCATGGTCGTGTCTCCTTATTCTGCAGGGGGGGATTGAGTGGTTTCGTCGGTGTCTTCGGGCTTTTTGCGGCGCAGCAGGGCTGCGATGCGTTGGCCGCCTTCGATCAGACCACCGGGCAGGAAAATCACCACCAGCATGAACAGCAGGCCCAGTGTCAGGTGCCAGCCTTTGCCGATAAACGGGTGGATGATGGTAACCACGAAATCTTCCAGACCGTCGGGCATGAAGCTGAACCAGCCGTGCAGAACATTATCGTTGATCTTGGAAAAGATGTTTTCGAAGTATTTGATAAAGCCCGCACCCAGAACCGGCCCGATCAGGGTACCGGCACCGCCGAGGATGGTCATCAGAACGACCTCGCCAGAGGCTGTCCATTGCATCCGTTCGGCACCGGCAAGTGGATCCATCGAGGCCATCAGGCCACCGGCCAACCCGGCATACATGCCCGATATGATAAAGGCGGCGAGCGTGTAGGGGCGCGAATTCAGGCCGGTATAGTTAAGCCGGGTCTGGTTGGATTTGATCGCGCGCAGCATCATGCCAAAAGGCGAGCGGAAGATGCGGATCGCCAGATAGAAGGCGAGGATGAGAATGACCGCGCAGAAATAGTAGCCTGCGTTAAAGTCGAACGACCAGCCGGCCATTTTCATCGTATAGGTCGAGCGCATTTCGAACAGGCCGAAAAAATGTGGTCCGACCTCCCAAGCATTGATCAGGTATTGCGGGTCAGAGTTGTAAACCTGAAGCCCGGTTTCGCCATTGGTGATCGAGGTGCCGACAAAGCGGCCGATCAGATCGGAATAAGCGATGGCAAACATCATCTGGGCAAAGGCCAGGGTGAGGATCGAAAAGTAGATACCCGAGCGGCGCAGGCTGACATAGCCGATCATCAGGGCGAATATCGCCGACATGATGATCGCCAGGATGATGCCGGGCATGACATTATAGTCGAGCAGTTTGTACATCCAGACAACCGAGTAGCTGCCGATTCCCAAAAACGCGGCATGGCCGAAGGAGAGGTATCCGGTAAGGCCGAACAGCAGATTGAACCCGATGGCAAAGATGCCGAAGATGATGAAGCGTTGCATCAGGTCGGGGTAGCCCGCGTTGAATTGGGCCATTGCCGATCCGCTGGGAAAGGGGTTTAGCAGGAAAGGCGCGAACAGGGCCAAGAATACTACGATGAGCAAGAGTGTGGTGTCTTTTTTGTTTAGTCCGAGCATGGCCTATTCCTCCATCACGCCTTTGCGCCCCATCAACCCGCGTGGGCGGGTAAGCAAGACGATGATTGCAACCAGATAGATGATGATCTGGTCGATACCGGGCAGGATGTTTTTGATTTCGTTGAGCGACGCAAAGCTTTCGAGAATGCCGAGCATAAAGCCCGCGAGCACGGCGCCGGGCAGGCTACCCATGCCGCCGACGACGACGACAACAAAGCTAAGCACCAGAAAATCCATCCCCATATGGTAGTTGGGCGAGTTGATGGGCGCATACATGACGCCCGCCAGACCGGCCACAGCGGCAGCGATGCCGAACATGATGGTAAAGCGTTTGTCGATATTGATGCCCAACAGGCCGACGGTTTCGCGATCGGCCATACCGGCGCGCACAACCATCCCAAAGGTGGTGAATTGCAAGAAGGCAAAGACCGCGCCGATGATCATGGCCGAGAAGCCAAAGTAGACCAGCCGCCAGTAGGGGTAGATGATCACGTTGGGATCAAACCCGAGCATGGTGCCGAAATCGAACGAGCCACGGAAAATGACCGGGGCAGGGGTGGGAATGGGGTTGGCGCCGTAGAAATACTTGATGATTTCCTGCAAAACGATGGCCAGCCCGAATGTTACGAGGATCTGGTCGGCATGGGGGCGCTTGTAGAAATGCTTGATCAGACCGCGTTCCATGATGAACCCGATGGCGACCATGACAGGAATGGCAAACAGGATGGCCAATGGCACCGACCAG
>Ga0316201_10004293_pt1 | contig 10731 bp, 8 predicted proteins | sample CS6wburrow_MG_FD_204516 | JGI IMG/M metagenome (GOLD analysis project Ga0316201, IMG submission 204516) | Coastal sediment microbial communities from Delaware Bay, Delaware, United States - CS-6 worm burrow | ecosystem: Environmental > Aquatic > Marine > Coastal > Sediment | place: USA: Delaware... | reverse complement strand
ATACTGGCGAGAAAGTATTCACCTAGCTGAATCAAGAGGCATGTTTGGCTGGGGAATAAAGAGTTTGGCTGATTTGGTAGAATTTCAAGCTCTCACAGACAAAAGCGCGGCAAGAGAAACAATTGAGCAAGCCACGCAAGCACTGAGAGACGGTGATGGCACCATAGCAGCCAGCAAGGTTCATAAATTTTCAGAAGAATTCGTATAGGGGACTAAAGTAATAAATTAAGTTGTATTATTACTAGGGCGTGGTTGCGCTGAGCTATTGAACACAATAAGTATGATTCGCAAAAAGGCAGTTGAACTGACTGATGATATTTAATTGAAGATCTAGTAATAAATAAAAGGGACAGAATAATGACTACTAATAACTTTTCTCATTTCTATGCACGTCAAAGATTAGCTTTAGGTGTGCAATACCGAACCAACGAATTTCTATACCCAAACAATGAACCCTGGCCAGAGACGTCATTCGACTACCCGTATGGTCAGGCACCTACCGTCTCAAACCTTCCTGATGAAGAGCGTAAAGACTGGCAGGAAAATGTAGGTAACTACTACATGCAAAACGCGCTAGGAACCGAAAAACACCCATCGCCATTCGGGTTTAAAAGTGCGGAATTCGCCCGCGATAGATTCGAAAAATATGGGATTGCAGGTTATGCACCATTAACTGATGAACACTTCACAGAACTCATCACAGAGAGCCTATACAGCAAATATTTAGGGCTGCTTGATCCTGCTGATGAAGCTTTATTCGGCGTAAAAGACGATGCTAATTATCAATACTTGAAATCTGACCAATCTTGTATGCGAGTTGTGGAAAAACCTTGGGAAGGCGAGTATGTTGCGCCCGCAATTGCGATTGTGCGCCGAAAACTACCACTCACTGACGATACTAAATGGAATTACGAATTGGTCGCCATTGCACTCGCAGACAAGAATGACAAAGGTAAATATGAGTTCAGTGAAAATCTTGTTTTTGACGCGAAGAAGCACCAGTCATCGTCGGCGTGGTGGTTGGCTAAATATTTTGTACTGCAAGGTGCAATCCACAGAATTAATCTAGTTGACCATATTAAGGTGCACTTTCCCTCCGACACCATAAACGCAATTACCAAATCGGTATTTCCTCGCTGGCACCCTGTGCAGCAATTACTGATGCCTCATTTTCGCTTGACCCTACCCGTCGATAATGTGGTATTGGAAGGAGACCGTTCAATTATAAACCGCAATACCTGGTATCCGTGGAGCCCGGTTGTAGCCAATGGTGAAGAAATTCGAAAACTAATACCGTTTAGTTGGGCTGGGTCAAAATACTATTGGGACGGCAATAACACCTCATACCCACGTTATGGTTTCAGCCTCGATCCTGATGAAATTATGGACCCCGATAATCTGGAAGGTGGCCCCATCAAGTCGTTTATTGGCCTTGATGCGTCACGATACGGTGAGTATTTGAAAGACTATTACAAGCCAATATTGAGTTTTGTGAGAGATTTTGTAAACACGTTACCCGATCCAACAAGCTCGCCAGAACAAGAGGATATTATTTGGCTTGAGATCCAGCGTTGGGCGCATGAGATATCAAAGTATATGCCTTTGTTTCCAGATGAGATAGCGATTTGTGATAAAGAAGTAGTGACTAAAGTGCTCGCACTAGTGATTTGGAATGCTGCGATTGTTCATACCTCTGATCATAGTGTATTACACATGATGATCGACACAGACCCTGTGCCCTTTATTATTCGTGTAAGGCCACCGGCCTCAAACGATACAGTAGTGGAAGAAACGATAGCTGAAGCGCTTGGAGAAAAAGGGGTCAAATACCTAACGGGTGCCGTCAAAGGTATCGAAGATATAATTCAGCGATTGCTCAAGAAAGAAGGCGGGGCAGTTGGCTTTATCATTGATAAACTTGGCGATAAGCTGATTTCAGAGATTGAAGAGGCTAAACTAACTGAAGGTAGCGTACCACTATGCTGGCCCACCGATTTGATCTACACTAAAATGGCAGATCTATTGTTTTATAGGCCACACAGTACTACCTTAATCTATGATTGTGAGTACGAATTTTTAATCCCGGAAGACCAGTTGCCTCCTAAAATGAAAGAATTGAGAGCAGAATGGGTGAAAGCAGGAAGACCGGTATTAACAGAAGCACAGCAACTTGAATTACAAGGCCTGCGTGACGAGTTTCAGGGAAGCCTGATGAAAGTTAATGCAAAGTATTACAATAAAAAGGGTGAGCCTGTACTTTATGGCTCACATAAAGAAAAAGACATTCCTGCAGTGATGAATAAATACGGCTTTCCCAAGCTTATACCAGGAACCGACGACAAGGATGTTGCGGAAACTAGAATGGAATGCTGTCTTACAGCCGGTATCCAGTATTAAAGTGAACTGAGTCAAAATTTGCATACCAACTGGGCTCTCGTTAAAGAGCCTCTTTGGTAAGCACTACCAACTCCCTGTGTTTTCCATTGAAGCCCATGGTTCGGCAGGTGCAAGAGAGTCGCCTTTTTGCAAGAGTTCAATGGAAATGTTATCAGGTGATTTAACAAAAGCCATATGCCCGTCACGGGGTGGTCTATTAATAGTTACGCCGTTATTTTGAAGTTTTTCGCACAATGCGTAAATATCATCAACTCTGAATGCCAAGTGACCAAATGCTCGACCCGTTGAGTAATCTTCTTGTGGGTCCCAATTGTAGGTTAATTCAAGTAATGGCGCTTCACGCTCTTTGGCTAGTTCTACGTCTTCGGGTGCCGCTAAATACACCAGTGAAAATCGTCCTTTTTCACTGTCGTATTGCTTGGTTTTCACCAATGAAAGCAATTCACAATAAAAGTGCAAAGAGGCATCTAAGTCGGTAACTCTAACCATGGTATGTAAGTACTGCATGTAAATCCTTAAAAATTTTGAATAGTATTAAGTTGACCAAACTGCCAATTCATTTTGGCATGGGTCAAGAAAGTGAAAGCGCCTGCCACCGGGAAATGCAAATATTTCGGTTTTTATGCTGCCACCACAATCTACTACTTTGTTTAAGCATGCTTCCAAATCGTTTGTGTGCAGAACCACTAATGCAGAGCCTTTGCTTACGTCAGCATTTAAAGGCGCATAGTAAAATCCTCCTGCTACACCAGCGTTTTCAAAAGCAGCGTAATCGGGGCCATAATCTTCAAACTGCCAGTTAAATGCTTTTGTGTAAAATTCTTTAACCAAACTAATATTGTTGGCCGCAAATTCAATATAGTTTATAGGAGTCGATGCTGACATTGTTAAGCTCCTGCTTAGTGATCATATATATGCTTGGCCAAAGCTAGCAAGCTTTGTTGACCTTAAGCAATTGTAATTACCTTAGTAAAGTATCAAGATTGCACATAGCTGGCTAGTTCTAACTATTACCAAATTATAGCAATCAATCACAAAATACGCCTGAAAATATAAACAAAACATAGCAAAAAAGCCAATAACACGGTATTTTTACGGCTCTCGCACAATAATAAAAACTAGAGGTTTTCATTTTATGAAAATATACGCGCTATTCGTTTCCACGCTTTTAACCTTGTGTACAATAAATACAGCTTTTTCTTATGATCGAATTACAGGTGCGCCTTTTGCCACACGTTCAGAAGTTATTGCGCAAAACGGCATGGCTGCCACCAGTCAACCACTGGCAACGCAAGTTGCATTAGACATTCTCAAAAGAGGTGGTAACGCCATAGATGCGGCTATTGCAGCTAATGCAATGCTTGGTTTAGTTGAACCAACTGGTAGCGGTATAGGCGGTGATTTGTTTGCTATTGTGTGGGATGCCGAAACCAAACGATTATATGGTTTAAATGCATCGGGTCGTTCCCCACAGTCGCTTACGCTTGCACATTTTAGGCAAAATGGCATTAATGAAATACCGAAATTTGGGCCTTTACCCGTGTCGGTGCCAGGCGCTGTAGACGGTTGGTTTATGTTAAGCGAACGTTTTGGTAGTTTGCCCATGGAAACTTTGCTTGCACCTTCTATTCAATATGCTCGCGATGGTTTTCCCGTTTCTGAGCTCATTGCTTATTACTTTAACGCGAATCAGCAGCGCATCGGGCAGTATCCTGGGTTTACGGATACGTTTACCATTAATGGTAAAACGCCAAGCAAAGGACAAATATTCAAAAACCCAGCACTTGCCAATACCTACGAAAAAATTGCCACAGGTGGACGAGACGTTTTTTACAAAGGCGATATTGCTCGTACTATTGGTGCATTCATGAAAAGCCAAGGCGGATTCTTGTCTTACCAAGATTTAGCAGCGCACTATTCTGAATGGATTGAACCTGTTTCTACCAATTACCGAGGCTATGAAGTATGGGAGTTGCCCCCGAATGGGCAAGGTATTGCTGCGCTTCAGATTCTCAATATTTTAGAGTTATATGATATTAAAAGTATGCAACATGATTCAGCAGAATATGTGCATACCTTCGTTGAGGCTAAAAAGCTCGCCTTTGCAGACAGAGCAAAGTTCTATGCCGATCCTATGTTTAACCAAACACCTGTGGATTGGTTAATTTCTAAGGAATACGCTAAACAGCGTCAGCAGTTAATTTCACCTAAAAAAGCGGCCAAAAGAGTGGATGCAGGAAAGTATGAGGGTGACACCATTTACTTAACAGTGGCAGATAAACAAGGCAATATGATATCGCTCATCCAAAGTAATTACCGTGGTATGGGGTCTGGAATGATCCCAACTGATTTGGGTTTTGTGCTACAAAACCGAGGCGAAATGTTTGCTTTGCAAGATGGGCATTTCAATCAATACGAGCCGGGCAAGCGTCCATTTCACACTATTATTCCAGCCTTCATAACCCATAATAACGAGCCGCTAATGAGTTTTGGTGTAATGGGCGGTGGCACTCAACCGCAAATGCATGCGCAAATTGTGGTTAACATGATTGATTTTGGTATGAACATTCAAGAGGCGGGCGATGCCCCACGAATTTTGCATTCAGGCTCCAGTACACCAACCGGTAAGTTAATGATAGACGGTGGTTATGTTAGTTTGGAAAGCGGCTTTAGCCAGCAAACCCGTCGCGAATTAATCAAAAAAGGGCATGAAATGACTGACAGTTTAGGTGCCTTTGGTGGATATCAAGCTATAATGTACGACAATAAAAACAAAGTGTACTATGGTGCATCCGAATCACGTAAAGACGGCCAAGCAGCAGGTTATTGATGAGTCATCCCCAAAAAGGAATTTGCGCAGAACCTAATTTACACGCGCTTTATTTACTCTTTAATGTAGTTGACGACGACGTGGCTAGCATTCGCCTTAAACTCGTAAAACTGCTCGACATATTTGAACACTTCGACGAAGAACATTATGAAGCTATGGTGTCTGGGGTAATTGGTATTGGCAGTGCCTTTTGGGATGAACTATACCCTACCAACAGGCCAGCAAATCTTGGTCCATTTCCTGACATGCAGTGCGAAGACAGATGCGCGCCTGTGCTGCCTTGTGATTTGTTTATTCAAATTAGAGCAGACAGATTAGATATTTGCCAAGCCCTAGGCATTGAAGTGATGCAAGTTCTTAAATTGCATACCGAGTTAGTTGAGCAAGTGCAGGCCTTTAGGTATTTAGACGGGCGCAGTTGGACTGGCTTTATGGTGGCCGCTGAAAATCCGCGAGGCAGTAAAAAGTTTAGAATGAGCCTTGTTGGCGAAGACGACCACGACTTTATAGACGGCTCGTATTTGCATATTCAGAGGTATCGCTACGATATGTCTAAGTGGAGCAAGCTTTCAGATAAACTCCAACAGCAAGTAATGGGTAAAACAAAGCAGCATAATATGGATGTAGTTGGTTCGGGCTTAGATTCCCATGCATTTAGAACCAAAATTGTTGGGCCAGGAGGCGAGTATCCTATTTTCCTGAATCAAAGCATGCCATATGGAGATATGCATACACAAGGTCTATACTTCGTTGCATGTAGTAATCATCCTCAAGCTTTCAAAAATTTGCTTCACAGTCGAATTTATGGAGACGATAATGGCCATTATGACAAGTTACTTGATTATTCAAATGCTGAAACAGGCGCTGCGTTTTTTGCGCCATCAATAACTTTTATTCGTGAACAAAGCATATTGGCGGAAGTTGTAGAAGAACCTATTGCCGCGCCTACTGCAACACTTACAGATAATACAAACGATTAAAGGCTGTTAGCCTAATGAGTTCAGCATGTCCACTGCTATTAGCATAGATAACTTGCAGTTTGCTTATCCAAAAACTAGGGGTAACAAACCAAACCAATCCCATCAATCTGTGATTTTGGATATTCCTAAGTGGTCCATAGATTCAGGTACTACCGTTTTTCTACATGGCCCATCTGGATGCGGTAAAAGTACGCTTCTCAACTTATTAAGTGGCACATTGAGCTTGTCTGTGAACGCTGCGAATAAGGGTGAAATACGTGTGTTGGGTCAAACCATAACGACTATGTCGAATACAAACTTAGATGCTTTTAGAGCAAAACAACTCGGCGTTGTATTCCAACAATTTAACTTAATAGGGTACTTGTCGGTAGCCGATAACATTCGACTTGCGAATAGATTTGCTACTGGTAAGGCTGAATTTGATGGTGATAAACTAGAGCAAGTACTTACTAAGCTTAATTTAGACATAGATATTGCGCATCACAAAGCAAGTCAACTCAGTGTTGGCCAACAACAGCGAGTAGCCATTGCTAGAGCATTATTTCATGAACCTAAATTGCTAATTGTAGATGAACCAACATCGGCCCTCGATGCACAATCAAGTGCTAAATTTATGCAATTATTATTAAGTAACACCAAGCGCTTAGGCGCTAGTCTACTCTTTGTTAGCCACGATATGCGCCTTGCTAAGGACTTCGATCAATGCCTAAGCCTATCAGACATTAGCCACGCTAATGGCCTCTCGGAGGCTTCTCAGGGTGCACAGTAATATGTGGTTTACGCTAGCATGGCAAAGTTTATTAAGTAGAAAAGTAACTACTTTCCTTACGCTAAGTGCCTTACTGGTTAGCATAAGTTTGCTATTTTCCATTGAGCATATTCGATTGCAAACCCAAGAGAATTTTAAACGCACAGTGTCGGGTATAGATTTGGTTGTGGCAGGGCGCAGTAGTCAAATTAATGTATTATTGTCGAGCGTTTTTCGTATAGGGGCCAATCCAAATGCGGTGTCGTGGGAAACTTATCAAACGATTAGTCGTAAAGATAATATCCTTTGGTCAATTCCATTATCTTTAGGCGATTCATATCAAGGATTTCCTGTAATAGGCACTAATCTTGATTATTTTGCACATTATCAGTATGGCAAAAAACAAGCACTAGTTCTGCAAATGGGGCGAATATTTGCAACACCAACTGAAACTGTTCTTGGCGCAAGTGTGGCAAAGAATTTGAACTTAAAGGTGGGTCAGTCGATTGTTATTTCTCACGGTGGCGGAAAAATTAGCTTTAGCCACCACAGCCAACACCCTGTATTGATTGTTGGTATTTTAAAGGCAACCGGTACGCCGGTGGACAAATCTGTGCATGTGCCTTTAATTGCTGTTGAGCAAATGCATGAGTCTGCACCACCCACATCGCTTAACTCATTGTCTAAAAGCCAGCCGACTATAAATAAGCTTACTTCAGCTTCACCTGAATCGGCCAATAATGAGCATGATCATGATGCCATTATAGCGCCTATACCTGAGATTATTCCTGGCACATTCGATTTAGTCGGTCAGCCCACACAAATATCTGCGTTTATGCTTAAAGCAGAATCACCTTTCGCCATTTTGATCTTACAAAGAGATCTTAATCGTTATAATAAAGAAGCTATTTCCGCCATAATGCCGCAGGTGGCTTTGGCCGAGTTATGGCAAACTATTGGTGCAATAGAAGCGATCATGCAAATAATCGCGTTTTTAGTCTTGTGTGCTTCACTAATTGGGCTAATCACAATGCTACTGGCGTCTATGCATGAACGTCGTAATGAAATATCGGTGCTTAGAGCAATTGGCGCGAGTCCATGGTTTATAGCGAGTTTAATACAAGCAGAGGCTTTGCTAATAAGCGTTATTGCGCTACTAGGAGCTTACGCAATGGTAACGCTAAGCATTTATATACTGGATGGTTGGTTATTGGAAGAATACGGTTTGTACGTAAGTACCAATATTTATTCAATGGGCATAGTTGTAAAAGCCGTTATTGTACTAACACTTACCTTTGTAGTGGCGTTCATTCCTGCGTTCTCTGCGTATCGAAACGCCAAGTATTTATTCAGGTAGCCTTAACTACAAACGTATTTTCCCATCCCATTCAATTTCGTGCTGTAATGTTTCACACATATTAATATGATGTTTATATACAGTGTCTTTAGGATTAGCTTCTTGTCCTTCAATAAATACTGCAAGTGCGGCTTTAAAATTTCTTGAGTCTCTCAGACTAATACCTTCAGCTAGAAAAATTTTGCTTTTCTCGCGCTTGACAACTTCTTCCACACTCAAATGGTGATATATCTCTACAATTTCAACACTAGTGCTTTTGCCTTTCAATACCACATTGTCAATGGTGCGATGAGCAAATTCAGTTTGTTCACTCGCGGCGGTGACTATTTCCTTGCTGGCAAGGATATCCATACCAAAGTAGTCGGTAAGTGATTCAATTCTTTGGGCAACATTTACAGTATTGCCAATAACGGTGGTATCCATGCGATCGTCTGAGCCTACTGTGCCTAACACAACTGGGCCTACATGTAATCCAATCCCGTTTCTGACCGCCTCATAGCCCACTTTTCCTCGGTGGTGGTTGTATAAACGCAGTGCCTTTTGTAAGTCTAAAGCCGCTTTCACCGAATCGGTTGCTTTATCACTAATGTCACCATTCGGATGGTCAAATAGCGCCATAATGGCATCGCCAATAAATTTATCTATAAACCCAAAATTATCGTGGATAGGGGCATTCATTCGAGTGAAATAAGAATTCAAAAAGTTCATTAATTGCTGAGGTGACATTTGCTCAGACAAGCGCGTAAAGCCTCTTATATCACAAAACATTATGGCTACTTCGTCTTCGTCAGCATATCCCAATGCTAGAGAATCGGCACCTCCTTTTGCAAAGTGTTCAACAAATTGGCGAGGCACAAATTTCTGAAAGGTTTGGTGCAAGCGCTGGGCTTCATCTGCTTTTGCTAGCATAGCAATTGAAGCTGCGTTTTCTTTGTCTACCGCCTCGGTATATTGTTGCTGCAAGTGCACATTGTTGTGCTCAGCGGCACTTACGTTACTATTTTGAAAATCATCATTTGTTCGTTGTCTTTGTAACCACCAAACTGCGGTAATAAATACAGCATATAAGGTACTAATGGCGGCTATGATAACAAGAATAATCATTTACTTAGCAGTAATCCCAGCAAATGCTTTGTCGGCGGCGGCCAGTGTGGCCTCAATTACATCATTAGTATGCATTTTAGAGACAAATCCAGTTTCAAAAGACGCAGGTGCTAAATAAACGCCTTCATTAAGCATATTGTGGTAAAACTGATTAAACTGAGCCTGATTAACGCTTATCGCCTGTTGATAATTGCTGACCTTTTCACTCGTAAAAAATATGCCAAACATGCTGCCCGCTACATTGGTGGTTAGTTCAATACCATTTTTATCGGCCATTTGTTTAAAACCATCAGCAAGTGATTGCGTATTTGCAAAAATACTATCGTAGAAGCCATCAACTTTGAGCTGTTTTAGCGCACAAAGTCCAGCTGCCATAGCAATAGGATTTCCCGACAGTGTACCCGCTTGATAAATAGGTCCTGTAGGGGCAATATGCGTTAATATTTCACGTTTGCCGCCAAATGCACCAACCGGCATTCCACCACCAATCACTTTACCCAAACAAGTAAGGTCGGGTGTAACATTATATTTAGCTTGTGCCCCACCAAGAGCGACCCTAAAACCGGTCATAACTTCATCAAAAATTAGCAAAGCACCATATTGATCACAAATACTGCGAAGGCCCTCTAAAAAGCCGGGCAATGGGGGAATACAATTCATATTTCCGGCCACGGGCTCAACAATAATACAAGCAATATCATCGCCGTGCTCAGCAAAGGCTTCTTTAACGGAATCTATATTATTAAATTCTTTGGTAAGCGTATGCTTCGCCACGTCTGCAGGCACACCTGGTGAGCTAGGCACGCCAAAGGTTAATGCGCCCGAACCAGCTTTAACCAATAATGAATCAGCATGGCCGTGGTAACAGCCTTCAAATTTTAACAGTTTGTCTCTACCTGTATATCCTCGCGCAAGTCGAATTGCGCTCATTGTGGCTTCGGTGCCTGAGTTCACCATTCTGACCATTTCCATAGAAGGTACAATTGAAGAAACTAATTCAGCCATTTCTATCTCAGCTTCAGTTGGGGCTCCGTAACTCAAACCAAGCTCTGAAGCTTTGATGACAGCTTCACGAATTTGCGCGTTGTTATGGCCAAGTACCATAGGACCCCATGAATTCACGTAGTCTATATAGCGGTTACCGTCTACGTCGAACATATAAGGACCGTCAGCGCTAGCGATGAAACGGGGTGTTCCGCCAACTGCTTTAAAGGCTCTAACGGGTGAGTTAACGCCGCCAGGAATTGTTTTCTGCGCACGTTCAAATAAAATTTCTGATTTAGTCATAAATAGTGAATACTCTTTTGTGTCGGGA
>Ga0316201_10004292_pt1 | contig 10731 bp, 10 predicted proteins | sample CS6wburrow_MG_FD_204516 | JGI IMG/M metagenome (GOLD analysis project Ga0316201, IMG submission 204516) | Coastal sediment microbial communities from Delaware Bay, Delaware, United States - CS-6 worm burrow | ecosystem: Environmental > Aquatic > Marine > Coastal > Sediment | place: USA... | reverse complement strand
CCGCCGGCCTTGTCTTCCCTTCTCACGCGCCGCCTCTTCGCCAGTTCGAGGCGCGCCCCCCGACGTTCCTCTGCGTCCCGGTGCCGCCGGTACTCGTCCTCGGTTCTGATCTCCAGCTTCGGCACCGAACACGGCCGGCCCTCGGGATCCAGGGCAACCATGGTCACGTAGCAGGAGTTGGTGTGTCGGGAGTTTCCGCCCGTGACCGGTTCCGCCGTAACCCTCACGCCGATCTCCATGGAGGTCCTTCCGACGGTATTCACCGAGGCCCGGACGGTGACCACCTCGCCGATCTGAATCGGCGATCGGAAGTCCACCTGGTCAAAACTGGCCGTGACGCAGGGCCGACCGGCATGGCGGGTCGCGCAGACATAGGCAATCCGGTCGACGGCGGCCAGGATCACGCCGCCGAACACGTTGCCCATCAGATTCGTGTCCTGCGGGGCCATGAGCTGCGTCATGGTGACCTGGGACTGCGGGACCGGGTGGGACTCGTCACGTCCGTTCCCGATGAGTGTCGGGAGCTCGGGGATCCTGGGGTTCACCGCGCCTCCGCTTCGTCGAGCGTCCGGGCGGCCGCTGCTACGGTGACGGCTGCGGCAGCCGCTCCGTCTTCGCCATGCACGATCTTGCCGCCCCGGAAGGCGGAGTACCCGACCAGGCCGGCGGCCAGCGCGCCCACGATGAGTACGAACCGCCGCAGGCGCTGATCCTTGGGCTGCGCCATGGAGAACCCGGCGAAGATCCCGCATGTGACCAGGCTGATCGCGGCCCAGGTGGCCCAGGTCCGGTGATCCTGCACGAGGCCGGGTTCAACGAACGTCCGGCCCGCCACGTCGTCCGCCGTCGAGATTCCCGTGATGTAGGACGGGATCGCGGCCACCGCAGCAATCATCAGTGACAGTAGTCCATAGCGCTCCAGCTCGTCCCGTCCCGCGATCCAGCCAACGAGACCGACGGCCGCTCCCACGATCGGCAGTACGATCGCGAAGGGGTGCGTCACGAGGTGCAGGTATTCCCAATTCACTTCCATCACTCCGGGTGTCTGTTCTCGGGTGCTTCGGTCCGAACTCCTGTCCGTCTGTCGGGCCACAAGATAGGGGTACGGCCGTCGTTGCGGGCAAGGGGCCGAGCCCGTCGGTGAGATCCGAATCGGGGTTGACAGAAGGACCTGAAAATGTAGAATAGGCGTCCCTGCCGAGGCAGGGCTGGCCCCCTTCGTCTAGTGGCCCAGGATACCTGGTTCTCAGCCAGGAGACAGGGGTTCGATTCCCCTAGGGGGTATCAGCGGGCGCTTCGACTCAGTCGAGGCGCCCGTCTTCGTTCAATAGTCCACCGGCCGCAGGTACCACTCCCCGATCGTCGTGCCCGAGAGCATCGCTACGGTGGGCAGGTTCCGCTTCCAGTGCGTGCCTTCGAGTCGGCGGAATACGATGTCCACCTTGGCGGGCTCGAACCCGGCCTCGGCCAGCCAACCAGGTGAACGGCCGTTCAGAAGGTGATGCAGGATCAGGTCCGCCTCGGGGTAGGAGACCCCGAGGTCGTCTTCGTCGGTCTGCCCGTGGATCAGGTCGGCCGTGGCCGGCTTGTCGACGACCTCGGACGGCAGGCCGAGGTGGCGGGCCAGCGTCCACACCTGGGTCTTGTAGAGATCCCCGAGCGGGTTGATCGGCGGCGAATCGTCGGCATGCCACGTGAAGTAGCCGAGCAGCCGCTCGGACTTGTTGCCCGTACCGATCGGCAGGGCTCGCAGGCTGGCCGACTGGTCGAACAGAACGATCATACGCTGCCGGGCCATCACGTTGCCGCGTCGTGTGGGGTCGGCGTCGGGTTCCTCGTTCTCGAGATAGCCGTCGACGGCGTCGCTGATGTCGATGGTGCGGGTCCCGATTCCCAGGTTCTCGGCCACCAGCAGCGCGTGCGCGGCGCTCTCCGGGCTCGAGGTCCGGTAGGGAAGCAGGAAGCCCGTGACGTTCTCGGGTCCCAGCGCCCTGGCGCACAGGGCCGCGGTAAGCGCCGAGTCCACCCCGCCGGACAGGCCGATCACTGCCCGCTCGAAGCCCCGGCGCACCAGCATCTCGTCGCGGAGGAACCGCACCAGCCAGTCACCCACGAGTTCGGGATCGATCGCCACCAGGGACGGATCCATGGCCCCGGACATGCCGGCCCGGGGCGGCCGTCCCGCCCACTCTCCCTCGTCCTCCGAGGCCGTCGTGGCTTCCGGCCGGGTGGGGGCGAACCCGCCCTCCACCGGCGGCAGGTGCCGGCTCTGCAGCAGGCGCGGAAGGGCCCGTTCGAGGTCTGCCAGCAATGGCTGGTCGGTTCGTGCCGCGGTCAGTTCCTCCAGGTCCAACCCGGTGTCGATGATCGCCTCGTCCCACAGCGGGCCCTCGGCCAGGAGTTGACCGCGGGGACCAAACACGAGCGAGCCGCCCGCGAACCCTTTTCCACCCTCGAATCCGGTGAGCTGCGATACGGCCACTCCCACGCCGTGTTCTTCCGCCGCTCCCTGGGCCAGCCGCCGCCACCTTCCGAGGTTGGACGGAACGCCCGTGCCCGGCTGCGCACCACGGGCGGGAGAGGCGCTGGGTACCAGGAGGACCTGCGCGCCGTCCAACGCGGCGAGCGTCGCCGAGATCGAGTGAAACAGGTCCTCGCAGATCAGCATCGCGGCCCGGCCCCAGCGGGTGTCGAATGCGCGTACCGCGTGGCCGGCCTCGACGAACCGCTCTTCCTGAAAGACGCCGTAGGTCGGAAGGAACACCTTGCGGTGGACATGCACGATCCGAGGCTCGGTGGCGCCCATCTCGACATACATGGCCGAGTTGTACAGCCGGTGGCCCCACACTTCGTAGAAGCCGAGAACGATGTCCAGCGGGCGGCCTCCACCTCCGGCCCGTTCGAACCGCTCGGCGAGATCCGAGGCGAGACTCATCGCCGTCACGGCGTGCTCCCGCACTCCCCCCTCGAGGAAATATCCGGTGAGGGCCGTCTCGGGATACACCACCACATCCGGGACGGACTTCCGTTCCAGAAACCGGGCAAACGAATCCCCGATCCGGTCCAGGCTGGCTGCCGGCTTTCCCTTGACGGGGCGGAACTGGGCTACCGCGATCTCTATGTGCATATGACCAGGGCCCACGGATGGGGGTCTGAGTTCGGGAGTGGAACGTCAGGTTCGCGGACCCCGGTGTCAATCCGGGGACCGTTTACCGGGACGCGCGGTGGGCGTATGGTATGCCCCGGGCGGTAGGGCCCGACACCATGATCCGTGGAGATGAACCCGTCTTGACCTTCACACCGCTCTTGCTTGGATACGCGATCGCCCTGGCGATCGGTCTCCCGTTGCTCGCCTTCCGAACCGGCCTGCGGGACGAACACGTGGCCGAGGTAAAGGCCGCGCGCCCGGCGGTGTACTTCTCGGCCGCCGTATCCATCGGCGTGCTGGCCGTCGTCACCTTCGGGATCTCGGCGTGGCAATCGATCGCCCCGGAGGACGTCGGCTGGAAGGTGGAGGCGGCCGGACCCGCATTCGCGTGGGCGGTGGGCGTGGCCGTTGCCGGACTGGCCACCGTGTGGCTTGTGGTGCGAATCGGCCAGGCATTGAAGCTGACGGAGAGCCCGTTGTCCTTCGTGCTGATGCCGCGCACGAGCCGCGAAAAGCGGGCGTTTCTGCTCGTGGCCGCGGTTGCGGCAGTGGGCGAGGAGTACCTGTACCGCGGATTCATGCACCACGTGTTCACCGGCACGCTGGGCGATCCGTGGACCGCCGCGGCGCTGACGAGCGTATCTTTTGGGGTGGCGCACGGGTATCAGAAGGCCATCGGGATGACGCGGGCTGCCCTGCTGGGCGCCCTCCTCTCGGTCCCGGTGATCTGGACGGGGAGCCTGTTTCCCTCCATCGTTGCGCACTTCTGGATCAATGCTGCGGTGGGACTCGGCGGTTGGAAGCGTTTGTTTCCGGACCTGGCCGCGGTCGAAGCCAGCGCGGTGTCGGACGACTGGAATCAAGGTACATGAGGATATGGGGACGGTAGATAGATGACTTCACATGCGATTCGCAACAACCTTGGTCGCTCGATCGGGCTGGCAATCCTGCTGACGTCCCTGGCACCCCGGTTGATGGCGCAGGACCTGCCCGATCTGGAGGTCGACGGCCTGCTGCGCACGGGGCTTCGGCTCGAGTCGTCCCGCTACGACGGGGTGAGCGGCTTCGATATCTACGATGTTCGCCTCGGAGTGTCCGGGAAGATCGGCATCGTTTTCGACTATGCCCTCCGGGCTGAATACCAGTTCGAGGCGGACGCCGTGCGCCTTCTCGACGTTCGGCTTTCGGTCCCCCTGAGCAGCGAAGCTCTGCGGTTGGACGCCGGCCTGCTGATGTCCGGTTTCGGGCGGGAGACCATGAAGTCCAAGGATGCGATTCCGTTCGTCGAGCGATCGCAGGGTTCGCTCGCCCTGGCGCCCGGTCGGCAGGTCGGCGCGGCGCTTCGCGGCGTGGCCCTCGAGCAGCGACTGAGCTACTGGGGCGGTCTGTACAACGGGGAAGGCGCCACCTTCGGGAACGACGATCGCCGATTCCTGTTTGCGGGCAGAGTCGAGTACAACTCGGTAGGCGAGGTGGAGTTCTTCGAAGACTTCGTATACGAAATCGGGGCGGACCTGGCGGTGGCCAGTGACAGCGCGAACCCGGTCTTGCCGGTGAGCCGGCCGTCGGGTGACGCGGAAGGTGTTGGAATCCCGGGCTATACGGAATTCACGGGAAACCGGTTCGCCTGGAGCGCAGACCTGGGTATTCGCTACCGCGCGTGGTCCTTCGCCGGCGAGTACGCGCGGGTGGAGTACGACCCGCAGGGCGGCACGGACAAGGTCGCGTCGGATGCCTGGTACGCGCAGGGCGGGTACAGCCTGTGGGGTGCCTTCGACCTCCTGGCCCGCTACGACTCGTTCAAGCCCGCCGTGGGTCTCGGCACCGAGCCGGATCGCACCCAGTTCCTGGTGTTCGGGTTCATGGTGAACCCGGGTTTCAACGCGAAGTTCGGCCTGCAGTATTCGATCGGGATCGACGGAAGCCTGGTGGGCGTGTCACAGGCCATCGACCGGACCAACACCGGGCCGGGCCTGGCGGACAACCAGTTTCTGCTGAACCTGCAGCTGGCCTTCTAGCCTTCGCTGGCGGCTGCCTCGACTCCTCCGTGCCGCACGGTGGTGCCGCGCACCATGAAGATCACGTCCTCGCAGATGTTCGTCGCGAGGTCTGCGATGCGTTCGATGTTCCGGCTGATCAGGATCACCTGCAGACAGGCGGTCAGGCTGCCCTCGAGCATGTGTGTCAGCATGACCCGGAACACGGATTCGTGCAGACCGTCCACCCGGTCGTCTTCGGCCATCACGGCAACGGCCTCTTCGGCGTTTCGGTGGACCAGGGCGTCGAGGGCCCTGCGCAGCATCGAGCGTGCGATGCGGCTCATTTCTTCGAGTTCGGGCGGACGAGGCGGCCGTTCGGTGGATTCGCGCAGCCGTACCGCTGCCTCGCCGATGTTCACGGCATGGTCCCCGATCCGCTCGAGGTCGCTGTTCACCTTGAGGATGGCGACGATCAGCCTGAGGTCGCCGGCCATCGGCTGGTGCAGGGCCAGCAGCTCGATGCAGCCTTCCTCTATGCCGACTTCTTCCGAGTCGATCTTGTCGTCTGCCGCATAGATCTCATCGATCGTGGCGTCGCCCGAGCCCATGGCCATCGAGACCGACTCGGCCACCAGACCCTCGACCTCGTGCGACATGGCGAGAAGGCGCTGCTCCAGATCCGCCAGACGCTCGTCAAAATGCTTGTGTGGCATGCTGCTCCTTCGCTCGTCTAGCCGAATCGGCCTGTGATGTACTGCTCGGTGCGCTCTACGCTGGGATTCGTGAACAGGCGTTCCGTGTCCCCGTATTCGATGAGTTCACCAATATAGAGAAACGCCGTGTAGTCACTGACACGGGCCGCCTGCTGCATGTTGTGCGTCACGATGACGATCGTGTAGTCCTTCTTCAAGTCGCCGATCAGGTCTTCGATCTTGCCCGTTGCGATCGGATCGAGGGCACTCGCCGGCTCGTCCATGAGGAGGATCTCGGGTTCGACCGCCAGGGCCCGGGCGATGCACAACCGTTGTTGCTGTCCGCCGGACAGACCGAGGGCGCTCTGCTGCAATCGATCCTTGACCTCATCCCACAGGGCGGCCGACCGGAGGGAATGCTCGACCTGTTCGTCCATGTTCCCCTGGAATCCGTTGATCTTGAGACCGAAAGCGACGTTGTCGTAGATGGACTTCGGAAACGGGTTCGGCTTCTGGAAGACCATGCCGATGCGGCGTCGTACTTCGACGGCATCCACGTCGGGAGAATACAGGTCCGCTCCCTGGAACAGCACTTCGCCCTCGACGCGGGCCACCGGGATGAGATCGTTCATGCGGTTGAAACAACGCAGAAACGTGCTCTTCCCGCAGCCGGACGGGCCGATGAACGCGACGACCCGATTGCGCGGGATCGTGAGCGAGATCTCCTTCACGGCCTGCGCTGGACCGTAAAATACGCTGAGATCCCTGGTTTCCAGCGCGATGTCGGCGTCTTCGCCGATCGGATTCACGACACTCGTTGTGACCATCTTCTAGAACCGTTTCTGGAACTTGTTGCGGAGTATGATCGCACCGGCGTTCATGACGAGCAGAACGAACAGCAGCACGACGATCGCGCCCGCCGCCAGTTCGTGGAACTCAGCCTGAGGTTTCGCCGTCCAGTTGAAGATCTGAATCGGGAGAACCGTAAACGGGTCCATGGGACTCGTCGGCGAGAACGCGATGAACGTCAGGGCGCCGATCATGATGAGGGGCGCCGTTTCGCCGATGGCCCTCGACAACGACAGGATCGTGCCGGTCAGAATGCCCGGCAGCGCCACCGGGAGCACCTGGTGACGGATCGTCTGCCACTTGGTGGCTCCCACCCCGTAGGATGCTTCACGCAGGGAGTTGGGTACGGCCTTCAGCGCTTCCTGCGCGGCGATGATCACCACGGGAAGGACCAGCAGCGCGAGGGTAGCGGCCCCCGCGAGCACACTCCGACCGAATCCGAAGAAGCGCACGAATATGGCGAGACCGAGGATGCCGTACACGATGGACGGCACTCCCGCCAGGTTGGCGATGTTGGTCTGGAGGAGCCGGGTGATCCAGTTGCGGGGCGAGTATTCCTCGAGGTAGATGGCGGCCCCGACACCGAGCGGGAAACTGATCCCCGCCGTGAGGACCATCATCCAGAGCGAGCCGAGGACGGCCGACTTGATGCCCGCCCTCTCCGGGATGCGCGAGGGAAAACGCGTCAGGAAGTCCCACGACACCCAGCGCAGTCCGTCCCGCGCCACGTCCACCAGCAGAATGGCGAGCACGGCGATACTGAAGCCGATCGACGCCAGGCAGGCGACCTGGAATATCCTGCCGGCCCGTCGTCGCCGCGCCTGCGCGGGCAGGAACCGTTCGCCGCTCACTCGTATACCTCGCGGAACCGGCGCGTGATGCGCTGGCTGAGGAGGTTCATGGCGAGGGTGATGAGGAACAGAACCAGCCCCACCGCGAAGATGGTCCGATACTCCAGGGTACCGTGCGGCGTTTCACCGAGACTTACCTGCACGATGTAGGCGGTCATCGTCTGAATGCTCTCGAGGAAATTGAGCGTCATCCTCGGCGTCGCTCCGGCGGCCAACGTCACCGCCATCGTCTCCCCGATGGCTCGCGAGATCGCGAGGATGAACGACGCCACGATCCCCGACAGGGCAGACGGAACCACCACGCGGGTGGAAACCTCGAACTTCGTGGCCCCGAGGCCATAGGCGGCTTCCCGCAGCGACAGTGGCACCGCGTTCAGCGCATCCTCCGACAGCGAAGCCACCATGGGGATGATCATGATGCCGACGACGATGGCGCCGCTGGCGGCGTTGAAGATCCCGGTGCCCGGAAAGACCGTCCGGATGAACGGGGTAACGAAGGTCAGCGCAAAATAGCCGTATACGACCGTCGGAATCCCGGCCAGCACCTCGAGCACCGGCTTGATCACGGCACGCACTCGCGGCGACGAGTACTCGCTGAGGTAGATCGCGCTGGTGAGTCCTACGGGAAGCGCGATCAGCATCGAGCCGGCCGCGATGAGAAGAGTGCCGTTCAAGAGTGGCAGGATGCCGAAGTGCTGCTCCGAGTACATCGGAGACCACCGGGTCCCGGTCAGGAACTCGGCGATCGGTACCTCGCGGAAGAACCCGGCGGATTCCGTGACCAGCACGACCACGATTCCGATCGTGGTCAGCACCGAAATCAGGCCACACCCGAACAGCAGAAGGGCAATGAGGCGCTCCCCCCACCGTCGGCTCGCCCTGTGTCCCAGGTCGAACGACACGAGCCCCGACCTGCTAGATCCCCGCCGGCAAGCCGCCGAGGAGCTCTTCGTACTTCTCGGTCGCCAGCGGTACGTAACCGACTTCCGGCACGAGAAGTGTGGCGTTGTTCAGGTAGAAGTCGACGAACGCCCGTACCTGCGGCTTCGCCAGGGCGTCCGGTTTCACGTAGATGAACATGGGACGCGAAAGCGGAGCGTACGTGCCGTTCTCGATCGTCTCCCGGGAAGGCGCGACGCAGCCGTTGCCGTTGTCCACGGCTACGGCGCCCAGTCGATCCGAGCTCTCCTCGTAGTACGCGAACCCGAAGTAGCCGAGGGAGCCCGCGTCGCCTTCCACTCCGACCACCAGCACGTTGTCGTCCGCGCTGGCCGTGTAGTCGTCCCGGCTCGCGTCTTCCTCACCCACGATCGCGTCGGTGAAGTAGTCGAACGTGCCGGAGTCCGTGTCCGGTCCATACAGCACGATCTCCTCGTCGGGCCACTCGGGCCGGATCTGGTTCCAGCGCTGGATCGTGCTTCCCGGCTGCCACAGACGGGCCAGCTCATCGACGGTCATGCAGGTGGCCCAGTCGTTGGACGGATTGCGTACCACAGTCAGGCCGTCCCACGCGACCGGAATCTCGATCGCCTCGATGCCGTTCTCCGCACACAGGTCGATCTCGGTCTGCTTGATCGAGCGCGAGGCATCGCTGATGTCGGTTTCACCGGCGCAGAACTTCTTGAACCCGCCGCCGGTACCGGAGATTCCCACCGTGACCCTGACGCCCGGGTTGGCGATCTGGAACTCCTCGGCCATGGCCTCGGAAATCGGGAATACGGTACTCGAGCCGTCGATCGCGACCATGCCGCTCAGGCCTGCGTCGTCTCCCGCCTGCTCGCTACCGCCGCCACATCCGGCGGCCACGATGGCCAGCGGCGCGAGCACGAACAGCGTACGAATCATCTTCCTGGTGTACATCCCTGTCTCCTCCTCATTCATGTCTGCTCATCCGTGCGCTCAGAAGTGAAAGCTGAGGCGCGCCTTGAACGAGTTCTCGCTGCGCAGCGCGTCTGTGGTCGGGCTCGCGATGTCCCAGTTCAGCGCCAGCTTGTTTCTCTTGTAGAAGAAGATCTGCACGCCCGGCGTGAATCCCCATACCTCGTTGTCGCTGACGTCCGTGTTGACGTCCGCCCAGCCGAAGCGGAGCAGGGGTTCGATGGCCATGTCGCCGGACCCGATCGGGAACTTCCACGAGACGATTCCCTGCCAGGTCGAGGTCTTCGCGAAGTCCTCGCCCGCGGCGAGATCGATGTCATCGCCCGCCACGTTCTGGAACGGGTTGTCGCCGAACACGAATCCGAACTGGGCGTGCGGGCCGTACGAGAAATCCCCCCACTCGGCGTACAGCTCGAAGTTGTAGTAGTACCGCCCCTGCAGTCCCTCCGTCACCGTCTCGTAGCCCTGGTCCGTGGCCGCGGCGGCGGCCGCGAACTTCAGGTCTTTCGGACCCGCGCCGAGCTTGACCTGCCCGCGCCCGATGAACTGCTTTTCGGTGTTCGAGTCCTGGAACTTGAGATCGGAATCGCCCGTGAAAACGCCCGCCCAGTACGAGAACACCCCGTTGTTCGTGGAGCCGCTGGCCTCCAGCCCGATGTCCCGATCCGACAGGTCATACGCTATGGTGATGCTCGTGAGGTTGGGGACGAGCAGGCCATCCGTGCCGCGAATCGCGAGCGCTCGCTCCACGGTGACTGTCTGCGTCGACGAAATGAGGAAGAACTCGTCGAACGGACGCTTGAAGTGGCCCCCCTTCAGACGGAACGCCTTGCTGAAGGTAAAACGACCCCACGCGTCCTTGAGACCGATTTTGTCGATCTTGTTGAAGTCCGGCTGGATCCGGAAATCGATCTTGTCATTGATCTTGACCGTGAAGGTGAGCCGGGCCCGCCGCAGGAACAGGTCGTTGGCCGGCACCTGCTCCGCGCAAGCGGAGTTGTCAGGGATCGGGAACTCGCTGCAAGAACTCGTGCCCGCCTGGAGGTGCACCCGTCCGCCCATGCTGACCTCGAGGGCGTTGGTCTTGAACCTGACCTGGTCGCTGTCCTGCGCTTGTACCGGCGGAGCCAGCGACAGCAGTGCTGCTGCGGCCGCAACACACGTGACCCGTCTCATTTACCTGCCTCCTGTGAGCTGGTGATCTCGACTAGGCTGGGAAACTTCGGGTGGCACGGTGAACCCCCGGTAAACCGGCTGTAACGAGCGTGTAACAGCCGTGGCGTTCGCCGGCGGGGGGTCAAAGGGCTGCGAGACAGTGGATGTGCTGGGAATAT
>Ga0316201_10004291_pt1 | contig 10732 bp, 6 predicted proteins | sample CS6wburrow_MG_FD_204516 | JGI IMG/M metagenome (GOLD analysis project Ga0316201, IMG submission 204516) | Coastal sediment microbial communities from Delaware Bay, Delaware, United States - CS-6 worm burrow | ecosystem: Environmental > Aquatic > Marine > Coastal > Sediment | place: USA: Delaware... | reverse complement strand
TATGCGGCGGTAAATCAGTGCGTCAAGAGCGAAGTCACGGACCGTCCAAAAATAGGTCTTGTACTCGGTGGTGGCGGAGCGCGTGGTTATGCGCATGTCGGTGTAATAAAAAAACTGGAAGAACTTAGGATACCCTACGATTACATAACGGGTACCAGCATGGGTTCCATCGTCGGTGGGTTTCTGGCTACGGGTATGGAGTCAGATGAACTTGCCCGCGTGGTGCGAGAAGCGGACTGGGGTGACCTTTTCAAAGACAAGACCGACCGGGAAGACCTGCCTTTCCGGCGTAAGACCGATGACGATCTTGGTTTGTATGGACCCAAACTCGGTATCGGCAAAGACAGCAGTCTGCTGCCAAAGGGTGTGGTTTCCGGTCAGAAGGTAATCTTCATGTTCGAATCGGTCACCTCCCAACGGGTTAATACAAAAGATTTTAACCAACTACCCATTCCTTACCGTGCCATTGCAACCGATATCCTCACCGGCGAATTGGTCATCATGGACAGCGGCGAGCTATCCATGGCCATGCGTGCCAGCATGGCGGTGCCGGGTGTATTTGACCCCGTCCGTCAAGGTGATGCCCTGCTGGTTGACGGTGGCCTGGTGAGAAACCTGCCAATCGATATCGCCAGGGATATGGGCGCAGATGTGGTCATCGCCGTTGATGTTGGTACCAAGCTTGCGGGCAAGGATGAAATAAACAGTGCCCTGGCCATCGTTTACCAGATGAGTGGATTATTAACGGTTTCAAACACCAACATCCAGATAGAGACACTGGGTGAAAACGACGTGTTAATTACCCCGGACATTGGTGACAAAATCTCATCCGCAGATTTCGACAAACTGGAGCAGGCCATTCCCCTTGGCTACGCCGCCACCGAAGCGATGCAGGATCAGTTACAAAAATATTCGCTTTCAGAGAACGAATACCTTGCCTGGCGCCAGCAAATCAACGGCTGTGTGGGCGGTCCGCCACAGGTTCATTTCGTTAGTGTGGATAATCAATCAAGATTTTCCGATGATGTCATATCAGAATTAATCACCATCAAGCCGGATGAAACACTTGATCTGGCACAATTGGATCACGATTTACGCCAGATCTATGCGCTTGGGTTTATCCGCCAGGCCCGTTACAGCGTCATAGAACGGGATGGCCTCCAGGGTATTGAAATCACGGTACTTCCGGATGAACGCGGAAACAATTTTATTGAAACCGGCGTTGACCTTAGCTTCACTGAACGTGGTACGGCTTTCAATCTCAGGGCTGGTTACCTCAGTACCGCTCTTGACGATCGCGGTTCTGAGTTCCGTGCCGTGGTCCAGATCGGCGAATCACCCGGCATCTTCCTGGACTATTTCAAACCGCTCGATGATCGCCTCAAGTACAGCTTCGAACCCAGCGCCTACTGGTTTAGCCGTCCGCTATACATTTATGACACAGGCGGCTACGCACTTGCGGAAATTGAGTTGGATGAATGGGGCGGCGCCCTGGTTCTTGGTCGTGAATTCGACAGGCACGCCAAATTTTCCTTCGGTTATGCACGCTATGCGGGCAACATGAATATCACCGTTGGTAATCCGGATATCAAGCCATTCTCTTTTAACGGTGGTGAGTTATTCGCAGAGCTGACATTTGACCGCCTTGACGATCGCTTCCTGCCTACACGTGGGGTTTATTCCTCATTGAAATATACCGACTCGGTCAAGAGCCTGGGTGCAGACAATTCCTTTGACCAAATAGAATTCGTGATTTTTGGCAGTCACACATTCGGCTTTCATAATTTGATTTGGGGCGGGCAATACAATACCAGCCTGGACGATGACGTGCCGATCTACGGGCTATACACCGGTGGTGGTTTCTTTAATATGTCGGGTTATGAACGCAACTCCCTGGTTGGCCCGCATTTTGGCGCGGTACTGGCTGGCTACCGCTACCAGGTCGCCAAGAGCGGCCTATTGCCAGGGTATGTAGGTATGACCGTTGAGTACGGCAATGCAACAGAGGATAGAAGCGATATTTTTTCCGACGGCCTGCTCAATGGCAGTGCTTACTTTGGTTATAAAACACCACTTGGCCCGATTTACATCGGTATCGGTTGGAGCGAAGACCGCAGCGCGCTTTACTTTCTCCGCTTCGGTACCTTACTGGGCACGCGTAGCCTGGGACGGCGCTAGCCCGAACATTTCACCAGTCGGCGCTAGCTCTCTTCTCAGGATATTGAAAAATAAGCGGAATATGGTGTTTTACGGGCATAATCAGAAAATACAGTTTGTCCCCGAGCCAGTGCCTATCCCGGTCCTGGCTGGTTCAGGCACGCCTCAGCTTGGGCTTCCTTCAAGACGTAACTACGGCTATGTCTTTCAGTCCAGCCCGGCGCCGAGACGCACCTGTCCTGTGCCATTATCCGGGATACTGGTGAAATGTTCGGGCTAGCCCGGAGTTATGTTCCCCGGGCCGGCTTGATTCCCGTCACATGGCTTCAGTTTTTGTAGCGTGCTTCGAGTGCTGCAACCGCGGGTAATTTCTTGCCTTCTACAAACTCAAGAAACGCTCCACCACCGGTCGAGATATAGCTGACACCATCGGCTACATTGAACTGATCAATGGCGGCCAGTGTGTCGCCACCGCCGGCAATACTGAAAGCCTTGGAGATTTCGATCGCGTCAGCGATGGCCCGTGTGCCAGCCGAGAAATTCTTAAACTCAAAAACACCCACCGGACCATTCCAGATTACCGTACCGGCATTCTGAATCATGGTGGCATATTTCGCCGCCGTGAGCGGACCGATATCAAGTATCATTTCATCAGCCTGGACTTCATCGACTGGTCGCACCTTTGCCCTGGCATCTTTTGAAAAGTCAGTTGCAACAACAACATCCTTGGGTATTGGTATTTCACCGCCCTCTTTGTGTGCTAATCGGATCAGCCGTTGAGCCTCATGAATAAGATCGGGCTCATAGAGCGATTTGCCGACATTGTAACCACTGGCCGCAATGAAAGTATTGGCGATACCTCCGCCAACGATGAGTTCGTCGACACGTGACATCAGGGATTCCAGCACTGTCAATTTTGTGGAAACCTTGGAACCGCCGACGATGGCCAGCATCGGCCGCTCCGGAGTTGACAGTGCTTTTCCAAGCTCAAACAACTCACGGCTGAGTAAAGGTCCGGCACACGCTGTTGGGGCATAGCGAATCACACCTTCGGTAGACGCCTGGGCACGATGGGCGGTACCAAATGCGTCCATCACAAATACGTCACACAAGGCAGCCATGGTTTTAGCCAAAGCTTTATCGTTGCCTTTCTCACCCGGGTTGAAGCGTACGTTTTCGCACAGGACAACTTCACCTGGTTTGATGTCAAAGCCGTCAAGCCAGTTCTTTTGCAGCCTCACCGGTTTGCCCAGTAAACCGCTCAGATGTTCAGCCACGGGTGCCATTGAGAACGCTACGCTATATTGACCCTCTACCGGTCTGCCGAGATGAGACAGCAGGATCACGGCTGCACCACCATCCAGAGCCATCTGGATGGTGGGTAAAGCAGACCGTAGCCGGGCGTCCGAAGTCACCCTGCCCGCATCAAGCGGAACGTTGAAATCCTCGCGGATCATCACGCGCTTGCCGGTCAGGTCAAGTTCATCCAATCGCAGGAATGACATTTGATTTTACTCCCATAGGTTTCTATGCTTTCATCAGTACAAGAGCGGTATCCAGCATACGGCAGCTGAAACCCCACTCGTTGTCATACCAGCTCAATACTTTTACAAGTTTGCCTTCCATAACCCGGGTCAGGCCCGCATCAAAAATTGAAGAGTGCGGGTTATGATTGAAGTCGATGGAAACCAAAGGTTCATCATTGTAGGCCAACACACCTTTCATAGTGCCTTCAGAAGCAGCTTTCGCAAGTGCATTGACTTCCTCAATTGATGTTGCCCTTTTAGCGGTAAAGGTGAGATCGACTACCGATACATTGATGGTTGGAACACGCATTGAAAAACCGTCCAATTTACCATTCAACTCCGGCAGCACCATACCTACAGCTGCGGCTGCACCCGTCTTGGTAGGAATCTGACTCATCGTGGCTGAACGTGCCCGGCGCAGGTCACTATGCAGGACATCAGTCAAAACCTGGTCATTGGTATAGGCGTGAATGGTGGTCATCAGGCCATTTACGATACCAATTCCGTCGTTCAGAACCTTCGCCAGTGGAGCCAGGCAGTTGGTCGTGCACGATGCGTTGGAGATGACGACGTCGGTCGATTTAAGGGAATCATGATTGACCCCGTAAACAATGGTGTTGTCAACATTTTGACCTGGTGCGGAAACAATAACTTTCTTGGCACCGGCAGTGATATGCGCACCTGCGGTTTCCTTGCTACGGAAAAGACCCGTACACTCCATAACAATATCAACACCCAATTCTGCCCACGGCAGTTTTGACGGGTCGCGTTCGGAGAATACTTTTACACGGTCACCATTCACTACCAGGTCACCGTCATCCACAGTTACGGTACCAGGGAATGTGCCGTGTGCGGTATCGTATTTGGTCAAATGGGCATTGCTATGCGCATCACCCAGATCATTGATGGCTACGATACTGATCTCATCGGTACGGTCCAATTCATACAAGGCGCGCATGATATTGCGACCGATACGCCCATAGCCGTTAATTGCAACTTTCACTGTCATTTCTATATAACTCCTGTTGTTGTTTAGTCAGATTTCAGCAGTTCTCGTACTGCGTTGCTGACGTTAGTTACTGTTAAACCAAATAATTCAAACAATTCGGATGCTGGTGCGGATGCGCCGAAACGTTCAATTCCGATAATACGGCCTTGATCACCAACAAAGGGGTACCAGTAGTGTCCAACACCGGCTTCTACCGCCACTCTTGCTTTACAACTGGATGGCAGAACAGACTCGCGATAGATCCGCTCCTGTGCCATGAATCGTCCAGGGTTCGGCATTGATACTACACGAACATTGATATCGTGTTCAGCGAGGCCTTCAGCTGCGTCCATCGCCAGGCTGACTTCCGAGCCGGTTGCAATGATAATGGCATCAAAAGGACCGGATTGTCCACGCAAGACATATCCACCATGCTCGATAGCTGCTACCTGTTCATCATCGCGCTGCTGGTGCGGCAGATTCTGACGTGTAAATATCAAAGCACTGGGTTCTGCGTTCTCTTCTATTGCGCATTTCCATGCGACCGCTGACTCAACGGTATCACAAGGTCTCCAGACACTGAGGTTGGGTATCAGGCGCAAACTCGACACATGCTCAACCGGTTGATGGGTCGGGCCATCCTCACCAAGACCGATCGAATCATGGGTATAGACATGAATGTTATGTGCCGGAATCAGTGCAGACATTCGAACTGCGTTGCGCGCGTAGTCTGAAAACACCAGGAAAGTGGCGTTATAAGGAATAAAACCACCATGCAGGCCAAGACCGTTACAAATGGCAGTCATACCAAATTCACGCACACCAAAATAAACATAATTGCCATCGGCAGTGTCGTCGAGGACATCTACGCTCTGCTGCCAGATCGTATTATTTGAACCGGCCAGATCGGCTGAGCCTCCGATTAATTCGGGCAGTAAGGGACCAAATGCGTCCAGCGCAATTTGTGAAGCTTTTCGTGTCGCCACGGTCGCGCCTGCCTCCTGCAACTTTGCAATGGCCTTATCCGTCTCCAGCTGCCAGTTTTCAGGCAGGTCGCGATTCATTCTACGGCTATATTCAGCCGCCATTTCAGGATAGGACTCCTGGTAGGACCCAAACAATTGATCCCAGGCCGCCTCGGCTTCAGAGCCACGGGGTTTTGCGTTCCAACCCGCGTAAATATCATCCGGAATTTCAAAGGCCGGATAATTCCATCCAAGGGCTTTGCGAACCTCGGCTACCTCCTCTGCACCCAACGGCGAACCGTGCGTGGCCGAGGTACCCTGTTTGTTTGGTGAACCAAAACCTATCACTGTTTTGCAGCATATCAGGGTAGGACGATCGGTCTCTGCGCGGGCGGTTGTTACCGCCTGTTTGATTTCAACCGGATCATGCCCGTTGACATCGCGAATCACCTGCCAGCCATAAGCTTCGAAACGCGCTGGTGTGTCATCGGTGAACCAACCTTGAACCTCACCATCGATAGAGATACCGTTGTCGTCCCAGAAAGCAATGAGTTTACCTAGCCCCAGCGTTCCAGCCAGAGAACAGGCTTCGTGGGAAACCCCTTCCATTAAACAGCCATCTCCGAGGAACACCCAGGTATTATGATCGACAATCTGGTGACCGCTCCGGTTAAACCGTTTAGCCAGTACTTTTTCTGCCAGCGCCATACCCACCGCATTGGCGATTCCCTGACCCAATGGACCCGTTGTAGTCTCTACACCCGGTGTCTCAGCGTACTCAGGATGTCCTGCGGTTTTAGAGTGTAATTGCCGAAAGTTACGTAATTCTGACATCGGCAGGTCATAACCACTCAGATGCAACACGGAATACAAAAGCATCGAGGCGTGTCCATTGGAAAGCACGAATCGGTCACGGTCCCACCACCCCGGGTTAGCCGGATTGTGCTTCATAAAATCGTTCCACAGGACTTCTGCGATATCGGCCATACCCATGGGGGCACCGGGGTGACCTGAGTTAGCCTGTTGTATTGCATCCATGGACAAGGCACGGATGGCATTTGCGAGTTCATTTCGAGAGGACATTGGGACTTCCTGAGCCTGGGTTATTGGACAGCCGGAGAGTTCAATCAAAGCCCCCCGACCAGTATAGAAAACAATCTATGATTTTCGCTGATGATACCCTTATGAAGCAAGAGCCTGTATGCAAATGCAGGCTCTTTTTGAGGATTTATTGACCGAGATCAGGACAGCCTTGTTTTGACCAGTTTGCCAGACTTGTAATCTGCCCAATATTCATCCAATTCCTTCTTGACCACCGGCAAAAGGAAGTAACAGCCCAATAAGTTGGGAAAGGCCATGGCGAAAATCATTGCATCTGAGAAATCGATCACCGACCCCAACTGCATGGATGAGCCAATAACCACGAAAAACAGGAAAAGCAATTTGTAGGTTGCATCCGTGAACTTGTTTTCGCCGAATAGGAACGTCCATGACTTCAAACCATAATAAGACCAGGAGATCATGGTCGAGAACGCGAACAGGATCACCGCGACGGTTAGCACGTAAGGAAACCATGAGAAAGCTTTCTCAAATGCTGATGAAGTGAGTTGGACACCTGCGCCCGGATCAACTGACGGATCCCAGGTTCCGGTAATAATAATCACCAGCGCGGTGATGGTGCAAACAACAATGGTATCAACGAACGGTTCATAGAGCGCCACAAACCCTTCTGTCACCGGACGATTGGTTTGCACGGCTGAATGTGCGATCGCTGCAGAACCGACACCTGCTTCATTTGAAAAAGCCGCACGCTTGAAACCCTGAAAAAGTACACCGATCACACCACCTGAAATACCTTCAGCGGTAAACGCCCCGTCGACAATCGCTCCGAAGGCTGCAGGGATCATGGGATAGTTCATGAAAATGATTGCCAGACCCGCGGTGACGTAGATTACTGCCATGAAAGGTACGATTTTTGATGTCACCCGGGCGATACCTTTAATACCACCCACGATGACCAAACCCACCAAGCAGGCCACGACCAACCCAAACAGCCAGCCTTTATCGGCCAGCCAGCTAGCGTCTCCACCGGTGACATTGACCAGTTGCGAAAAACTTTGATTGGCTTGGAACATATTGCCGCCACCAAATGAGCCGCCAACACAAAATATGGCAAACATAACGGCCAGCACTTTTCCAAGCTTTGCAAACCCCGTACCTTTTTCGGCCAAACCCTTGGTCAGGTAGTACATCGGGCCACCGGAAACCGTCCCGTCAGGTAGCTCGTTACGGTATTTCACACCCAGTGTACATTCGGTGAACTTGGAAGACATACCGAGGAAACCGGCCAATATCATCCAGAATGTTGCACCCGGTCCACCCAGGGACACGGCAACAGCAACACCGGCAATATTGCCCAGTCCGACGGTACCGGACAATGCTGTGGCAAGCGCCTGGAAGTGGGTCACCTCACCGGCAGCTTCCGGATCATGGTAATCGCCCCGCACTAGTTCAAAGCCATGTTTGAACGCACGCAAATTAATAAACTTGAAATAAAACGTAAAAATGGTTGCTGCGACAATTAACCAGACCAACACGAAGGGTATTTGCACGCCCCCAACAGGAAATGAGGAGAAAACAAGCCCGGCAACAGCATCCGCGAAAGGCTTGATTGCGACATTTATTTTTTCATCGATCCCTGTATCGGCCAATACTGAAAAACTGGCGAACAGGCTAACGAGGGTGGTTATTCCCACTCTTAATTTTGACATTAACGATCTCCGGTTTAATGGGTGGATCAAGGTACAACCGTCACGGCGCATTCGGCACTTTGTACCAACCGACTGCCCACTGAGCCAAATACGTGTGATTTGAGCTTTGAAGTACCCTGGCGGCCAAGGATGATATTGACAGCACCTTTTGATTTGGCAAGCTCATTCAGAGTGTCGGCTACATGTCCATGTCGAACAAGACCTTCGACATCGAGCCCCTCGGATTTCAACCGATCGACTATCGGGTCAACGATTTCGGAATGCGCACGTTGGATTTCTTCCTCGCGCCGTTTATGACGCTCGGCATTTTCGAGGGCAGTGGAGAAAGTGAATTGTGACCATTCGATGACATAGGCTATATACAATTTCGCATCGGATTTTCTGGCACGTGCAGCTGCATATTCGACAGCCCTGTCCCCACACTCACTACCGTCAACCCCAACCATTAACACGGAACTCATCAATCTTTCTCCATAAAGAAATGTTTCATTAGTCTACCCCAAGAGCCTGTCGGAAATTAAATGCAGCAACGACTATAGCACCATCGGGTCAAATCACAATCCGCCAGTCAGGATACAATGACTGTCAGCGCCACTTTATTGAACAACCCATCGAAGGCACCTGGTGCCGGGGGCCCCTGCCAGTCTCTGCAACCTGTTTCATTGCCTCGAACAGTTCACGGGTTTGGCTATCATCATCAGATTTTGGACCGGCTGCATCGAGACGCCCACGATATTGAAGTTCCAAATCCGCGTTGTAGCCAAAGAAATCAGGAGTGCAAACCGCATCATAAGCTTTTGCAATCTCCTGGGTTTCATCAAGCAGGTATGGAAAGGGGAAATTGAACTCATTTGAAACCCGCAACATATTTTCGAAAGAGTCCTCAGGATAAGACACCGTGTCATTGGGCATGATCGCAACGCTGTTGATACCCAGTTCCATCAATTCGCGGGTGTCACGAACCAGTTTTTTTCGTATGGCCTTTACGTAAGGACAGTGATTGCTGATAAATAAAATAAGCAAACCACGTGTTCCGCTACATTTTTCCAGCGTCCATTGCTGCTGGTCCACACCCGGCAAGGTGAAATCTATGGCCTTTTTGCCAAAATCACATACCGGTGTCTGCAAACTTACCATTTGTGTTACTCCAAATCGGTGAAAAGCTTAGTATATCAGGCTGTCGGGTCAAACTGTTTGAGCAAAATGTTGATAAATTTGCTATGCTTAAGATAGAACTTATTCGCCGGTGGGGACTCTATATTCAGGTTACCCAAGAGAGCAGTACTGGTGAGGACAAAAGTGGGACAACAAAGAAACAGTGCAATACGTTTTACCGGCAGTCTGTTGGCTGTTGCTGTTGCATGCCTGTCACCTTTGTTGGCTATCGCAGATACTACAACCCAAGCTGCTACGCCTTTGTTCGATTACAGCCTGAATGATACTGCCAACCAACCGTTGGTGTTATTGCCCATACAGAAGGAAAATTCCCCCTCCAATCTGACATTTGACCTGGGCGGCTCGGATTCACGCAAACTGGAATTGCAGTTGTCAGAACCCATCACGCTGAACATCAATAACACGCAACTGAAATCGTCCTCGGGCGTTGGCTCTGTCTTTCTCGATAGCTCCCTGAGTATGCACCTGAGCGACAACCTGGACATCACGACCAGCCTGGGCGCAGGAAGGACCCAGTCTTCTTTTCAGCCGCTGGGCAGTATTCATTGTCAAAATGGGGTGCTTGACCAGGGTTCCTTCCGTGCCTCCGACTGCCACTTTATCAACCAGGCTAATGTGTTAAAGCAAGACCAGGTTGCGCTTGGCTTGCGTTATGGCAAAGGTAAGTTCAACACGGCGGTCAGCATGTTCAGACGCGAAGCTAACATCGGTCAGCCGGGTGTTGTAAATTACACAACGCCGATGAACGGCGCGGCTTTGGGTGCCGGAATGCTGACGCCTGGTAGCGGCAACCCGCTTCTCCCGGCAATGAGCCTCGGACAACCGCTTAACTATTTGAATGGTGAGACTTCCGGTCTTGATATTGAGTTTCAGGTTGGCTTTGCCATGGACAGCGCTGGTGATATCCGGCTCGGTCTCCAGTTAACGCACTTTATGGACGCGTCCTATGAGGCAACATCAACGTTGTCCCCGGGTCTTCAAAACTGGACAATTTCCAATCCGTTCGAAAGCGCCAAGATGAATCTGGATTGGAGCAAGGGCAATTTCAGCGGTGGTCTCCAGGGTTACTATCGTGAACCGGTCCAGTTCCTGAACCGCGAGGAGCTTGATAGCTCAACCACGTTTGATGTCCACTTCACCTGGCGCGCT
>Ga0316201_10004290_pt1 | contig 10732 bp, 9 predicted proteins | sample CS6wburrow_MG_FD_204516 | JGI IMG/M metagenome (GOLD analysis project Ga0316201, IMG submission 204516) | Coastal sediment microbial communities from Delaware Bay, Delaware, United States - CS-6 worm burrow | ecosystem: Environmental > Aquatic > Marine > Coastal > Sediment | place: USA: Delaware... | reverse complement strand
AATGGGTCCCATGCTCGGATGACCGTAGCCCTCCGGAATCGCTTGGCGCGCTTCGGCGAGGCGCTCGGCGACGAGCTGTCGTGCGAAGTAGATGTCGGTCCCCTCTTCGAAGACGATCGTGACGGATGACAGGCCGAACTTCGAAAGGCTTCGCACCTCAGCGAGGTGGGGCAGGCCGCTCATGACCGTTTCGACTGGGAAGGTGATGAACTTCTCGACTTCGAGCGGGCCGAGCGCCGGTGCTGTGGTCAGTACTTGGACTTGGACGTTGGTGACGTCCGGAACTGCGTCGATCGGAAGCTGTTGTGCGGCCCGAAGTCCGAGTGCGCCCACGAGCAAGACCCCGAGGATGACCAGGGCGCGGTTTCGAATGGAGAACTCGAGGAGACGGTCGATCATGATGACTCTCAGCTCTAGTGGTCGCCGTCAGCGAGCCGACTGCGTAGCAACTCCGATTTCAATGTGAAAGCGCCAGAAACGACCACCTGGTCGCCTTCGACCAAGCCGCTGCGCGCTTCCACCTTGCCTTGCGCCTCGGCTCCTAGGGTCACGAAGGTTGGGCTGAAGACGCCCGGCTCGCCGGTTGCGACGAAAACCAGGGCTTGCCCATCGACTCGCTGAATCGCGCTCTTCGGAATGACCGCGACCGCTTCGGCGGTCTTGCCCTCCGGGCTCAGCGAAATCCGTCCGAACAGCCCAGGCCGAAGCGTTCCGTCTGGATTATCGAGCTCGACGCGAATGGCGAGCGTCCGAGTGTGCGGGTCGAGCGTGTGGCTCACGTAGCTCACCTCGCCCTGCCAGCTCTTGCCGGGGTAGGCTTGAAGGGAAACCAGCGCGGGCGCCCCTATCTCAGCTGCCGCCACGTCCTGTTCATAGACCCGCCCGATGACCCAGACCCGGCTGAGGTCCGACACCATGAAGAGCGAGCTGCCGTCCGAGACCACCTCGCCGGCTGTCGCGTGCCGTTCGATGACCGTGCCGCTCAAAGGGCTTCGAATCCTCGTCGCGCTTCCTGCTCCCTTGCGACCGCCGTACACCTGCAGTCGTTCATTCGACGCGGACAAGTCTGATTCGGCACTTCGCAACTCGCCCTGCGCCTCGAGATAGGCGCGTTGTGATCCGATGCCTTCGCGTTTGAGCTCCTCCTGCCGCACGAAATTGGCGCGCGCGACCTCGACCCCAGCTCGGGCGTTCGCCACAGACGAACGCGCTTCTCCAAGCGCGACGCTTCGCATGGTGGCCAGTGCCTGGTTAGCCTCGACCGACTCTCCGAGAGCGACGTGAACGTCGTCTATTTGGCCCGCGACCATCGGCGTGATGTGTGCGGTCCGGTCTGGATTGAGCTGGACCTCGGCGGGAACGTCGATACCACCGATGAGCTGCTCGAGACGGACCGGCTCGGTTCGAATGCCGCTCCGTTCCACGCCGACCTTCGATATCCGGACCAATCCGTCCGGCTCCCCTGCGCCGGGTGCGCTGTCGCGCCCCATCTCCTCGGCGGGAGACTGGTCGGTGCAGCCGGCCGCAAAAGTTAGCGCCAGCAGCAATCGGAACGTTCGGTGGCTATTCATGATTCTGCTTCCCGTGGTCCTCTTCATGGTCGTGATGCTCATCGGGCCAGACCTCCGTGCCGACTTCCGCCTCGAGCGCGGCGACGTCCCGGTAGTAGTCCTGGTGCGCCGTCAATGCGTCTTGCTGGATTCTCAGCAGTCGCTCTCTCGCCACGAGCACTTGAAGCAGATCGACCTCACCAAGCTCGAACGCGCGGCGAAGGAGGGTCAGATTTCCTTCGAACGCGGGCAAGATTTCCGTTCCATAGGCGGCGATGCGATCTGCGTCCGCGTCCACGGCGATGGCCGCTCGGGTTAGTCGCGCCTCTAGGGTCTGACGAAAGGATTGCGCCTCGGCTTGGCGGACGCTGAGGTCCGCCCGGGCCCGAGCGCGACCCTCCTGGTTTCGCTGGGAGAAGGGAATCGGCACTGTCATCGTGCCCTGCACGATGTGCTCGTGAATCTTGATGTTGGGAAGCGACTCCCTCGTGTACAGCACGCCGAGGATGGGCTCCGGCCAGGCCTCGCGGTTCTCCAAGCGCACCCGCGCCTCCGCTTCTTCGACGGCGCTTTGACGCGCTGCGATGCCGGGGTGACGCTCCGCCGCCAATCGTAGGAGGTCGTCGATGGCAGGTGCGCGTCTCGGTTCGTCTAGCTCCCCGAGCGGATCGGGCAGAACATCCGGAGGCCATCCGGACACCTCTGCAAGCGTCAATTGCGCGGATCGATAAGCGCGTTCGGCCGTCAGCGATGTTTGTCGAGCCTGGGCGAGCTCACCTTTGGCAAGCCGAACTGCGAGTGGGGAGATGTCGCCTGCCTGCAGACGACGCTCAGCGACCGACACGAGCTCCTCGGTTGAAACCAGGAGCTTGTCGACGACTTTCCAGCGCTCCCGTGCCACCAGTGCCGTGTGGAATGCGGCGTGGACTTCGCGGTGCACAATCCATTCCGCCTCCACGAGCTCTTTGCGTGTTCGCTCGTCGAATTTCTGCGCCGTCTGCATTCGCTGTTTCCGCTCGCCCGCGATTTCGATGGGTTGCGAGAGCCAGACCTGGAAATCGACGCCGCGGGCTCCTTCCGCAATGCGCGGACCCGCCGCTGCCCCGGCTAGCATGTTGCGGCGGAGCACGACCGATGCGCCGTCGACAGCCGCCTTCCCGCGTTCGAGCTCCGCGCGACTGACGCGCAGGCGCGGAGCATGCACCTGGGCGTGCGCGAGGATCGTCTGCAGTGATACGGCGGTCGGTTTCGGGCCCTCATCGGCCCTGGCGTCCGCCAACGCCATCTGAAGCGCAAGCAACGCAGTGCTCACACGCAGCCAAGCTGCCAAACTCATTCGTCTCTCCTTTGCTCCGCTTGGCGGAGCTATGCTCGTGTTGAAGGTCCGGTCCTGCGCATTCGGACTCCGCCAAACATCCCGTTCGGCGATCTCGAGGCGCAGTTCTCCCTAGAACGACAGAGCTAAGCGATTGGAGGACGGAAAACGCTCGCGAACACCCCGTCTCCCTGGAGAACGGCCACGAACCAGTGGAGGGTGTGAGGCTCGGCTTCAGCGACGCAGATCTCGGGGGGCGCGCTGTCGGTCACGAAAGCAGTCGTCCCGTGACACGGACAAGTTTGAAAAGGGCCCGAGCAGCCGTGCGCGTCTTCGTTCGGCCCTTGGCCGGCGTCGTGGGGCGCGTGTGCCGCGTGCCCATCGAGGAGGAAGTGCGTCACGTTTTCGGTCATCTCACCTGCGCCAGGCGTAATCGCGTACGCGAGCAGAACCGCAATGCCTGGGACGAACCGGTGCACGCGCGCAACCTAGCGCGGCTCACAATCGCGCGCCAATCACCACTGCCGGCTTTCCTGTTGAAATCTAGTTGCGACAAGCGTACCCATGTCCGTTCACGGAGGGTCACCATGGAAGTTCGCGCAGCAATCGCCCACCAGGCGGGCAAACCCCTATCGATCGAGACGGTACGACTCGAGGGGCCTCGGGCCGGTGAGGTGCTGATCGAAATGAAGGCCACGGGCATATGCCACACCGACGCGTTCACGCTTTCGGGCGCAGACCCGGAGGGGATCTTTCCTTCCGTGCTCGGGCATGAAGGTGCAGGCCTGGTCGTTGAAGTCGGGGCGGGCGTGACCTCGCTGAAGCCTGGCGATCACGTGATTCCCCTATACGTGCCGGAGTGTCGCAACTGCGAGTACTGCACCTCGGGCAAAACCAATTTGTGTCAGGCGGTGCGCTCCACGCAAGGGCGAGGCTTGATGCCCGACGAGACCAGCCGGTTTTCGATCGGGAACGAGACGATCTTTCACTACATGGGTACGTCGACCTTTGCTCAGTACACGGTGGTTCCGGAGATTGCCGTCGCGAAGATTCGCGAAGACGCGCCCTTCGACAAGGTTTGCTACATCGGCTGTGGGGTGACGACGGGGATTGGAGCCGTGATCAATACCGCCAAGGTGGAGGCTGGCGCCAATGTGGTGGTGTTCGGGCTCGGAGGTATTGGGCTCAACGTGGTGCAGGGCGCCCGCATCGTCGGTGCAGACAAGATCATCGGAGTCGACCTCAACCCTGCACGGCGCGAGCTCGCCGAGAAGTTCGGGATGACCCATTTCGTCAATCCCAAGGACGTCGAGGGAGACTTGGTGTCGTACTTGGTCGATCTGACCGGAGGCGGCGCGGACTACAGCTTCGAGTGCATCGGAAACGTCGAGGTGATGCGCCAGGCGCTGGAATGCTGTCACAAGGGATGGGGCGAGAGCGTGATCATTGGAGTTGCAGGGGCGGGTGAGGAGATCGCCACGCGTCCCTTCCAATTGGTCACCGGCCGTGTTTGGCGCGGGACGGCCTTCGGCGGCGCCAAGGGGCGGACGGACGTCCCGAAGATCGTCGACTGGTATATGGAGGGCAAGATCAACATCGACGACTTGATCACGCACAAGATGCCGCTCGAGGAGATCAACACGGCCTTCGATTTGATGCACGAGGGGAAGTCGATTCGCAGCGTGGTGGAGTTCTGAGATGAGCGCGGAGTCGGAGATTTTCGTTCACCAGTTCGAGCTGGGTCCCTGGGACAACTTCATCTATTTCGTAGGCGACAAGACGACGCGCAAATGCGCGGTCGTCGACCCTGCCTGGGACGCGGACTTCATTCTCGAAGAGGCAAAGCGCCTCGACGTCGAGATCAGCAAGATCCTGTGCACGCACAGTCACTTCGACCACGTGAATCGTGTCGAGGCCATTCTCGAGAAGCGGGATGTGCCGGTGCACATGCTCCGCGAAGAGATCGACTTTTCGGGCTTCCATTGCGAGAACCTGCAGCGCCAGAGCCCAGGCGACGTCCTGCGCGTCGGCGAGCATCTAGAGATCACGATGCTGCACACCCCCGGGCATACGCCTGGTTCGACGACCTATCGCATCCGCGACGCCATCGTCACCGGCGATACCCTCTTCATTCAGGGCTGCGGCCGTTGCGACTTCGTAGGCGGTGATCCGGAGGTCATGTACCGAACGCTGAAGACGCTGACCGAAGGGCTCCCCAGCGAAACTCGCATGTACCCGGGCCACAACTACGGCCCCGTCACCGTCTCGACCCTAGACGAAGAGCTCAAAGAAAACCCCTACCTCCAGCACGCGACCTTGGATGACTTCGTCTCCCACCGAATGGAAGGCAAGACCCCCAACACCCCGCTACCGCAACTTTAGCGCCTAGCGCGACTGTTTTTCGCGGGCTCGGCTCAGGCCGGTGGTCACGTATTGAACGGTGCTGATGGTGATGGTGACGAGGATGGCGGCGCCTAGGACTCGGAGGGCGAGCATGGGGGGCTGGCCGCGCCAGGCGTGGCTGATGGTGAGCAGGACGAAGAGAATCTGGAGGAAGGTGTTGAGCTTGCTCGCGCTGGTGGGCTCGCCGTGGACAGGGGCGACGTAGACTTGGTAGACGATGGTTCCGGTGATGATGACCAGGTCGCGTCCGACCACCATCGCCGAGAACCAGACCGGAACCAATCCAATGACAGCGAGAGTGACATATGCGGCGAACATCAGGAGCTTGTCTGCGGCCGGGTCCAGCAATCCTCCCAAGCGTGTCCGCCAGTCGAACCGCCTCGCCAGAAAGCCGTCTAGAGCATCCGAGAGCCCTGCCATCAGAATCAAACCCAGGGCGAGGCCGTAGCGGCCCTCGAGCAGGCTCCAGACGATCGGCGCTACCAAGATGATGCGCACGATGCAGATCGCGTTTGGGATGTACTTGGGGTTCACGAGGGACTCGCGGAGCTACTTGGCGCTGAACTTGGAATAACCGACGGCGATTCGCTGGTAGGTGGAGGGGAGCAGTCGAACGACCCAGTCGAAGACGCGGGCGTCTGGTCCGACCAGAATGCGTCGTTGATTGCGTCGGACGCCGTCGAGGATCTCGCGGGCAGCTTTGTCGGCGCTGGTGATGAAGGTCTTTTCGAACTTCTCTCTGCTATCGACGTCGTTGATGCCCAGGTCGCGAACACTGCTGTCGATCCGGGAAGAGCGGGCGATGCCGGTCTTGATTCCTCCAGGGTGGACGCTCGATGCGCTGACACCGCAGCTCATCATGTCGAGCTCTTGGCGCAGCGACTCGGTGAAGCCACGCACGGCAAACTTGGCCGAGTTGTATGCGCTCTGGCTCGGGATTCCAGCGAGTCCGAACACGCTCGAGACATTGACGATGTGTCCGTCCCCCGAAGCCTTGAGATGGGGCAGAAACGCTTTGGTCCCGTAGACGACGCCCCAGAAGTTCACGTCCATCAGCCACTCGAAGTCCCCGTAGCTCATGCCTTCAACCGTGCAGGCAAGGGCCACGCCAGCGTTGTTGAAGATCAGATTGACCTTTTCGTGCTCCTCCCGCACGGTGTCGGCCCAAGCATATACGGCTTCCCGGTCTGCGACGTCGACTCTTCGAGAGCTCACATGAACCCCAGCTTCGCGCGCTTGCTCGACGGTCTGTTGCAAGCCCTCCTCGTTCAGGTCGGACAGCGCCAGATTGCAATTCGCGCGCCCCAACTCGATCGCCAACGCGCGGCCGATGCCGGACCCCGCGCCGGTAATGGCGGCCACTTTGTTTTCGAAGCTTTTCACGACCCTACCTCTTTCGCGAGAGCCGCAATCCTGCCAGACCGGCTACGCGCCGTCGACTAGTGAGAATTGTGGTTGGGCGCACGGCATTTGCTGGCATACTCGCGCCGGATTGCGCCTCGGAGGACTCTTGCCAAACGCGTATATTTCTGGAACCGGCTTTTACGTACCGGAAGACGTCGTCAGCAACGACGAGCTCTCGAAACGCTACGGGATCGACACCACGCACGAGTGGATCGAGAAGCGCACCGGCATCGAGGAGCGGCGATTCGCGCCGGAGGGCATCGGGACATCGGACTTGGCCGTTCCCGCCGTGGAGATGGCGCTCGAGCGCGCGGGGCTTGCCAAGACCGACATCGGGATGATCATCTTCGCGACACTCTCGCCAGACCACGCCTTTCCTGGGTCGGGGGTCTACCTTCAAGCCAAGCTCGGGCTGACCGACGCTGACGTGGGCCACTTCGTCGGCTGTCTCGACGTGCGCAATCAATGCTCCGGGTTCTTGTACGGCCTCGCTACCGCGACGGCGATGGTACAGTCCGGCTCCGTCGACAACGTCGTGGTCGTCGGAGCGGAGGTGCATTCGGCGGCACTCGACCTCAGAACGGCGGGGCGCGATGTCGCATCGCTCTTCGGTGACGGAGCGGGCGCCGTGATCGTGAGCGCTACGAGCGAGGACCGCGGCGTTCGCAGCTGGCACCTCGGGGCGGATGGTCGTCACGCGGACGCGCTCTCCCAGAAGATTTGGGACATCAGCAAGCGACCGTTCATTCCGCAAAATGAAGAAGGCGTCGGCCAGGTAGAACCCGATCACATGTTTGCGCGCATGGCGGGGCGTCTCGTCTTCAAGAACGCAGTCGAGCGCATGATCGGCGCGCTGATCAAAGAGTTCCAGAAGCAGAGCCTCACGCTTGACGACGTCGACCTGTTCTTCTTTCATCAGGCCAACTTGAGAATCAACCAGTACGTCGCCACGCAAGTCGGCATTCCCGAGGACAAGCTCTTCCACAACATCGAGCGCTACGGCAACACCACTGCAGCGACCATCCCGATCATGCTCGCCGAAGCGCAGGGGCAGGGCCGCCTCGAACGCGGAATGAAGATCGCCACGGTGGCCTTTGGGTCTGGGTTCACCTGGGGCGCTGCGATTATCGACTGGTAGCTCGGCTCAGACCTGGGCGAGGTCCGGGTGGGCAGGATCAAACAAGTCAGGTTCGAGGTAGATCATGCAGGTGAGCGAGACGGCATCTCGAATGCGACGTTCGGCCTGGTTGATCGCGGCCGCAACACCGGCCGTGTCGAGGCCCTGCTTCAATTGCACTTTGGCTGCGACCAGGAGCTCATCGGGCCCGATGTGCTGCGTGCGCATGTGAAGGATGCGTTTCACGTCTGCGCTGTCTTCGATCGCGCTCACAATCGTTGCTCGCATCGGCGCCAGCGCCGACTCGCCCATCAAGAGGCTCTTCATCTCGAGGACGAGAACGGCGGCGATGACGACGAGCAGCGCGCCGATCGCGATGGTGCCGTAGGCGTCCCAGCGCGAATCGCCGGTGATTGCCGCAATCGATATGCCAAGGAGCGCGAGCACCAAGCCCATGAGCGCGCCGAAGTCCTCGAGGAGCACGACCGGGAGCTCCGGTGTACGGGAGTGGCGAATGAACTCCCACCAAGAAGCCTTCCCTTTGAGAGGCCGCGACGCCCTGACGGCGGTGAGAAAGGAGTAGCCTTCCAAAAAAATGCCGAGCACGAGAATGCCGATTGCCCAGCCGACGTTGGAGACCTCGTGACTCGTCTCTCCGAGCTTGTGCACGCCTTCATAGATCGCAAAGAGCCCGCCTAGCGTAAAGAGCACGAGCGCAACGATGAACGACCAGAAGTATCGCTCCCGGCCGAAGCCAAATGGATGCTGCGGAGTCGCGTCCCTTGCGGCGCGTCTGCTTCCGAGCAGAAGAAGGGCCTGGTTGGAGGTATCGGCGACAGAGTGAATGGCCTCGGCCAACATCGACGAGGAAGAGGTGAACGCATAGCCAACGAACTTCGCGATCGCGATGCTGAGATTCGCGAAAAGAGCCGCCAAAATGGCCTTGGTAGATCCGGATGCCATGGCCCGAGGCTATGCGATAATATGAGGATGTGCGAGTTGAGCGCGTGAAGGAAGCAAGGTCGGTGAGCGCGGTCTGCGACGACGTTCTCGGGACCGCCGATGCCGTCGAGATCGCGCGGCGCATCAGAGGCAAGGAAATCCGGCCTCAGGAGGCCATCGATGCCGCCATCGCACGGGCGGAACGTGTGAACCCGTCTCTCAATGCGATTGCATTCGCGTGCTTCGATTCAGCGCGCGAAGAAGCCAGTCGGCCCCGCTCAGGGGTCTTCGCTGGTGTGCCTTCATTCATCAAGGACAACGAAGCCGTATTGGGCACGCCGCTGCTCCACGGCTCGCGCGGGCTTCCGAAGCTGCCCTCGGCCGAGAGCTCGCCATTCGTCGAGCAGTTCTTGTCACTCGGTCTGATCAACCTCGGGAAGACCACGATGCCCGAGTTCGGGCTCACTGGGACCAGTGAGGCGCTGGTCTATGGTCCGACACACAATCCGTGGAAGTTGGGATTCTCTCCCGGCGGCTCGTCTGGCGGCTCGGCGGCGCTCGTGGCGGCGGGCGTCGTTCCGATTGCGCACGCGAACGACGGGGGAGGGTCGACGCGGATCCCGGCGTCTTGCTGTGGACTGGTGGGCCTCAAGCCCTCGCGCGGCCGACTCATCGACATGGAAGGTGCAGGGTATTTCCCGGTCAAGATTGTCCACCAAGGGATGCTGAGCCGCTCGGTGCGCGACACGGCGACATTCTACCATGCCGCCGAGCGGTACTATCGGAACCCCAAGCTGCCGGAGATCGGCTTGGTGACGCGGCCCGGCCGGCGATTGCGCGTTGGCTTCTTCACGGACCTCGACGAAGCGACGCCCTCACATCCGGACTGTGTATCAGCCGTCACCGACGCCGCGAAGCTGCTCGAAAGTCTCGGTCATTCCGTTGAGCCTGTGCCACTCCCGTTCGACGAAGCATTTCTCGAGGACTTCTTCTTGTTCTGGGCGATGCTTGGTTTCGCGGTCACCCGCTTTGGGACGCAGCTCGTGCACCCCGACTTCGATCGAACGAAAGTCGAGGACTTCACCGACGGGCTCGCGGACTACTTCAAGGAGAACGCGCGATGGGCTCCCGCGGCCATTTGGCGATTGAGGAAATTTGCCCGCCGGTACGCGCGCCGTTTCGAGGAATACGACGTCTTGATGAACCCCACTGTCGCCATGCCCCCGCCCGAGCACGGCTACATCGACCCGGGGGTTCCGTTCGAAACCGCATTGGAGCGATTGAAGTGGTTCATCCCCTTCACTCCGACCCAGAACGTGTCGGGTGCTCCGGCCATCTCGCTGCCACTCGGCCGGAGCAAGGACGGACTGCCCCTGGGCGTTCAGCTCGCATCGCAGCTTGGTGAAGAGCGAACACTTCTCGAGCTCGCGCTCGAGATCGAGGCGGCCGCGCCCTGGCCTACGGCAATCGGCTAGCGGCCAAGCAGCTCGGCCAAGACGGCCGGGTCGTCGGTGATGATTGCGGTTGCGCCCTTGTCGAGCTGGGCCTGCATGAGGTCGGACGTGTTCACCGTCCAAACGTTGACCTGAAGTCCGGCATCGAGCGCCGCTTGAACGGTATCGGCGGAAACCGAGAAGAGCGGATGGATCGCGTCCTGGTCGAGGCGAAGCGCTGCGTCGACGAGGTCTGCCCCGGGATCGGCCGAAAGAAGCGCGGAGTAGTATCCGGGGCGCGCCGTCTTCACGAAATCCGCGACGGTTTCGTCGAAGGACGAGAAGATGGTGCGATCTTCGCCGCCAATCAGGGTCACCTCGTCGAGCACCGCCGCAGCCAGCTGCTCGGCTCCCGTCGAGTCGGTGATGCAGTCTGCGCCAAAGACTTTCAGCTCGAGGTCCATGATCGCGTTGTCAGCGATCTCGCTGTACGCCTCCAGCAGGGTCGGGGGCCTTTCGTTCGTCGGTTCCCCCGCGCCATCGAGTAGGCGACATGCTCGGACCTCGT
>Ga0316201_10004289_pt1 | contig 10734 bp, 5 predicted proteins | sample CS6wburrow_MG_FD_204516 | JGI IMG/M metagenome (GOLD analysis project Ga0316201, IMG submission 204516) | Coastal sediment microbial communities from Delaware Bay, Delaware, United States - CS-6 worm burrow | ecosystem: Environmental > Aquatic > Marine > Coastal > Sediment | place: USA: Delaware... | reverse complement strand
GCTTGCAGTTCATACATGGTATCTTTTTGTTCGACACCATAAGCACCAATGTTTTGTATGGGTGCTGTGCCGACATTTCCAGGAATTAAAGATAAATTCTCTAAACCACCATAGTTCTGTGAAATGCACCATAAAACAAACGCATGCCAATTCTCACCGGCCGCTGCTTCTATTAAAATGTCTTTGTCTGTTTCTTTTATTATTTTTCTTCCTTTTAAATTTAAGTGAACGACAAGTTTTTTTATATCCTTTGTCAATAATAAATTACTGCCACCGCCTAATACAAAAAAATCATTTGTTATGTTAATGATCTCTTTTAGTTCTGATAATGAATTAATTTCCGCAAATTGATTTGCAGTAACATCAATACCAAAAGTGTTATATGCTTTTAAAGATATATTGTGTTGTATATTCATTAAAGATTATAGGCTTTCAATGCAGCTTTAAGAATTTTTACAGATTTAACGAGGCTTTTTTGATTCAAAACATAGGCTATTCTTACCTGATTCAATCCTACATTAGGTGTGGAATAAAATCCAGATGCCGGAGCCACCATCACCGTTTCACCATCCAAGTTAAAGTTTTCTAATAACCATTGGGCAAAGTGATCTGCATTTTTTACAGGCAATTCCGCGATACAATAAAAAGCGCCTTTTGGTTTTGCGACTTTTACACCATCTATTTTTTCCAATTCGGTTATTAAAATATTTCTTCTTTCTACATATTCCTTAATAACATTGTCAAAATAGATCTGAGGTGTATCTAAGGCGGCTTCACTTGCTATTTGTGCCAATGTAGGCGGTGATAATCTGGCCTGAGCAAATTTGAGCGCTGTGTTAATTAGTTCTTTGTTTTTAGAGACGATGCATCCGATTCTTGCGCCACACATACTGTATCTTTTAGAGACAGAATCGATCATAATAGCATGATCTTCCAATCCTGTTTCCTGCATTATTGAATAATGTTCTAATCCATCGTAGGTAAATTCACGATAAACTTCATCGGCTATTAAGAAAAGGTCGTGTTTTTTTACAATTTCTGCCAATTTTTTAATTTCTTCTTTGGAATATAAGTATCCGGTAGGATTACCCGGATTACATATAAGAATTGCCTTTGTTTTTGGAGTAATTAATTTTTCAAATTCTGCAATAGGAGGTAATGCAAAATTGTTTTCAATATTAGAAACAACCGGCACTACTTTTACACCGGAAGCTATTGAAAAACCATTATAATTGGCATAAAATGGTTCTGGTATAATAATTTCGTCATCAACATCCATAATGCTGCCAAAAGCGAATAATAATGCTTCACTTCCCCCCGTTGTAACGATTATATCTTTGGCTGAAACTGTAATATTATTTCTACTGTAATAGGCGGCTATTTTAGTTCTGTATTCATCTGAACCTTCAGACCGTGAATATTCCAATATCTCAAGCGTATTATTTTTAATGGCTCGTAAGGCAACTTCAGGCGTTTTAATATCAGGTTGGCCAATATTTAAATGATGAACTTTTATTCCTTTTTTCTTGGCTTCTTCAGCATAAGGTACCAATTTACGTATAGGTGATTCAGGCATTTTTTGCCCCTTAATTGAAATGAATGGCATTTATTTTTATTTTAGACAAAATTGCGAAATAATTCGGTAAATTAAAGGCTTAAACCACAGAATTTTATTAGTTAAAGTTATGCTAAAAGTTTCAGGGAAATTCAAAGTTTACGTAAATTTATATAAACCCGCTTGATGTATATGTCCTATTTGTTTAAAATTCTACTCATTTGTTTCGTTTTTTATATTTCGGGGTTACAAGGTTTAGCTCAGGACAAGTTTCACATTATAGGAAAAGACAAAAGTTTTACAACTTCTTTTAAACTAGTTCACAATTTAATAGTAATGCCCATAGATGTTAATGGAAGCCAGTTAAATTTTTTACTGGATACAGGTGTTGAAAACACCATAATGTTCAATTTAAGTGTTGAAGATTCATTAAGATTAAGAAACATTCAGCAAATTAGATTGAGAGGTTTGGGTGAAGGAGACTACATTGATGCAATTAAATCAACAAATAATCTTTTTAAACTTGGAAAAATAGCCAATGGCAATCATATGATCTACCTTATTCCCGGAGAAGATTTTGATTTAACTTCAAAAATGGGAATTAACATAAATGGTATTATAGGTGGCGATCTATTTAAGGATTTTATCATCGAAATAAACTATTCGAGTAGCCGGATAAAATTTAATGTTCCGGCGGAATATAAATATAAGAATTGTAAAAAATGCCAAACCTTCGAATTAGAATTCTATAAGAATAAGCCTTATATAGATCTCAAGGTTAAAAACGAAGAAAGTGAATCTATAGACGTTAAATTATTAGTCGATCTGGGCGGGAGCGATGTATTATGGTTGTTTGATAAATCAAATGAAGAAATTGAGCTTCCGGAAAAATATTTTCATGATTATTTAGGTAAAGGCCTGAGTGGAAATATTTACGGAAAAAGAAGTAAAATTAATAGACTTATTTTGGGTGATTATGAGTTTACTAATGTAAATGTGGCGTTTCCAGACTCCAGTTCGGTAGGTTCAGCCTATGAATTTAAAGATCGCAATGGCAGTTTAGGATCGGGAATTTTAAAAAGGTTCCACCTTATTTTTGATTATCCCGGTAACATAATTACCTTCAAAAGAACGTCAAAATATTTTTCCGAACCTTTTTTGTATAACATGAGCGGTATAGAATTATCTTATGGGGGGACAATGCTTGTTCAAGAAAAAAAAACCGCCCAAGCAATGGGCATAGAAAATCAAGGCAATACATCTACAGTTGAGGTTATTTTTAATTATGTATATACTTTTAAACAAGCATATAGGATTAGCCTTATTAGAGCTGGATCTCCTGCCGATAAAGCAGGACTTCTTCCCAATGATATTCTTTTAGAAATAAATAGAAAACCGGCGTATAATTATAAATTAGAAGAAATACTTCATATATTTTCAACAAAGGAAGGCAAAAGAATTACACTTTTAATCGAACGTAATGATAAAAAGCTTTCTTATTCGTTTGAGTTAGAGAAAATGTTCTAAAAAAAAAGTCCTTTTAAAAGGACTTTTTTTTTAATTAGATATTATTGATTTCTTTTTTTCGAGTAATAAAGCACTTTCTTCATCATTAAGAACTTTTCCTTTCACTTGAATAACTACCGTAGGTTTAGTAGCGTTAGAAGTTATCGTGACAGTTTTAGAAAAAGCACCAATCCTGTTGGTAGCATATTTAATTTCAATCTCTCCAGTATCTCCAGGCATGATTGGCTCTTTGGGCCTGGTTGGTACCGTACAACCACAACTACCTTTAACATTGGAAATGATCAAAGGAGATTTACCAACATTGGTAAATTTTAAAATTTTAACCCCATCAGAATTTCTGGCTATTTCACCATAATCTACAACCTCATTTTCAAATTTAAATATGGGTGCATTTTCGTCAATTTTTGTAGTTGCTAATTGATCCTGGGCATTTATAGATAACCCAAAAATTCCTACAAATAGTAATAAAGCTATTTTTTTCATTTTATATTTAATTGTTTAACGGTGTAAAGATAATAATTTTACTTTGAAATTATAACGAGTAATATTTTAGCATATTGCTTATAATTGTAACTTTGCAAATTGTTTAAAACCGAAAGCAATATATGAATATCCCATCTAAATATGATGCAACAAAAGTAGAAGGAAAATGGTATGAATACTGGATGAAGCATAAGTATTTTCATTCTACCCCAGATGAAAGAGAACCATACACTATCGTAATTCCTCCACCAAATGTTACAGGTGTACTACATATGGGGCATATGTTGAACAATACAATTCAGGATATTTTAATTCGCAGAGCGCGGTTACAGGGTAAAAATGCTTGTTGGGTGCCCGGTACAGACCATGCTTCTATAGCTACTGAAGCCAAGGTTGTTGCTAAATTAAAAGAACAAGGAATTGACAAACGATCCCTTTCTCGGGAAGCGTTTCTAAAGCATGCCTGGGATTGGACACATGAATATGGAGGTGTTATTCTAGAGCAATTAAAGAAATTAGGATGTTCTTGCGATTGGGATAGAACAAAATTTACCATGGATAAGGAGATGAGTGAGTCGGTTATAAAGGTCTTTGTAGATCTGTATAACAAGGGACTTATTTACAGGGGCTATAGGATGGTAAATTGGGATCCGGAAGCTAAAACCACACTCTCTGATGAAGAGGTTATCTATGAAGAACGACAGGGTTTGTTATATTATGTTCAATATGATATTCAAGGCAGTGACGAAAAAGTTATCATAGCCACTACACGTCCTGAAACTATTTTAGGGGATACCGCCGTTTGTATTAATCCTGGTGATAAACGATTCAAACATTTAAGAGGTAAAAAAGCCATAGTACCAATATGTAATAGAGTAGTACCTATTATTGAAGACGAATATGTAGATATTGAATTTGGTACGGGTTGTCTTAAAGTAACCCCTGCACACGATGAAAATGATAAGGCATTGGGTGAAAAACATCAATTAGAGGTTATAGATATCTTTAATGATGATGCCAGTTTAAATTCTTATGGATTACATTATGAAGGTAAAGACCGCTTTTTGGTACGAACTGAAATTTCAAAAGAACTTAAAGACAAAGGCTTTTTATTAAAAACTGAGCAATATGTTAATAAGGTAGGCACTTCAGAACGTACAAATGCAATCATTGAACCCCGTTTGTCCGATCAGTGGTTCTTGGAGATGAAATCGTTGGCTCAGCCGGCATTAGATGCCGTTATAAATAAGGAAATCAAATTATTTCCAGATAAGTTTATAAATACATATAGACATTGGATGGAAAATGTGCGTGATTGGAATATTTCGCGCCAGTTATGGTGGGGACAACAAATCCCAGCCTATTACTTTGGAGATGGAAAAGATGACGTTGTAGTAGCCGAAAATAGGAAGGAAGCATTACAACTGGCCAAGATCAAATCCAATAATGAAAAACTAACTGAAGAAGATTTGAAACAGGATGAAGACGCCTTAGACACCTGGTTCTCATCATGGTTATGGCCAATAAGTGTTTTCAATGGTATACTAGAGCCTGATAATAAAGAAATTCAATATTATTATCCAACTAATGATCTGGTTACAGCTCCCGAAATATTATTTTTCTGGGTGGCAAGGATGATCATTGCAGGATATGAATATAGAGATGAGAAACCTTTTAATAATGTATATCTAACAGGTATTGTAAGAGATAAGTTAAGGCGTAAAATGTCAAAATCTCTAGGTAATTCTCCCGAACCTTTAGAATTGATAAATAAATATGGAGCCGATGGCGTTAGAGTGGGTATGTTGCTAAGTTCACCTGCAGGCAATGATCTTATGTTTGATGAATCTTACTGTCAGCAGGGCAAGGCCTTTACAAATAAGATTTGGAATGCTTTTCGGTTAGTAAAGGGATGGGAAGTCGACAATTCGATTAATCAACCTGTGTCTTCAAGTATTGCCATTGAATGGTATGAAGCTAAATTCCAACATGCATTGGCCGAGATTGATGATCACTTCAACAAATACCGATTATCTGATGCACTGATGACAACTTACAAATTGGTATGGGATGATTTTTGTTCCTGGTTTTTAGAAATGGTAAAACCTGAGTTTGGTAAACCTATAGACGATAAAACTTTTAACAGCATCATTGCTATATTTGAAAATAATCTAAAGATATTACATCCATTTATACCCTTTTTAACTGAAGAGATCTGGCAATATATATCCGATCGAAAACCCAGTGAGGCCTTGATTATTTCAACAATGCCTTCTTCTAAAAAGTTTAATAAGCAAATAGTAAAGGAATTTGACTTTGCAAGTGAGGTAATTTCGGGAATTCGTAACATTCGTAAGGAGAAAAACTTGTCATTTAAAGAAAAACTTGAGTTTTCTGTTTTGAACAATGAAAAAATAACCAAAACCTTTGACGAAATAATTATAAAGCTTGGTAATCTCGATGCCATAAATTATGTTACCGAGGCAATTGACGGGGCCATGACATTTAGAATAAAATCTAACGAATATTTTATTCCCATCACCGGAACCATCAATTTAGATGAAGAGATTAAAAAAATTACGGAAGAACTAAATTATACGCAAGGTTTTTTAAAGTCCGTTCAAAAAAAGTTAACGAACGAAAGATTTATGAAAAATGCTCCTGAAAATGTTGTTGCCAGTGAACGTAAAAAAGAGGCCGATGCAAAGGCTAAAATTGAAACACTCAAGTCCAGTTTAGAAAGCTTGCGATATTCATAAATTTCCATCTTTTATTTTTTAATTTGGAATAATTATCTTTGATCCAGAACAATTTTACTATTTATGAATATAAAAAATTATAGAATTAGAGTTTTTATAATTTTAGTTCTATTTTCCTATATTTCTCACACTGTAATTGCCCAATCATTTGAGCGTGTTGAAACCTTTGCAGGCCTCGGAGTTTTGGAAGAAAATAATGGTGTGGCCGTTGCCGATTATGATGGCGATAAAGATTTGGATTTATTTGTTGTTGCCAAGGCCAAAGATCAAGACGGAATCGAAAAAAGTCATAGTAGATTATTCAGGAATAACAACGATGGTACATTTCAGGATGTTACTATTGAAGCAGGATTAAATAATTTATTTCCAATATCAGAAGGTGGTGATGATTTCTTCGGTTTAGCGGGAATTAAACATGGTGTTTCTTGGGGTGATTATGATAATGATGGTTTTCCCGATCTTTTCTTCACACATAGCTTTAAAATACAACTATTTCACAATGAAGGTAATGGCACTTTTGTTGAAAAAACTATAGAAGCAGGATTTCAAAGGACAAATACTTGCAGAAATACAGGGGCTACCTGGTTTGACCTAAATAATGATGGCTTTTTAGATATTTATATATCAGAATGGGGCGATTGTCTAAATAATAGCCTTTATCTAAATAATGGTAATGGAACTTTTCAAAATGTGACAGAACAATTCGGGCGCGAAAATTTAGTAAGATTTTCGTATATGAGTCTTCCATTTGACTTTAATGAAGACGGTTTTTATGATTTGTATGTAACAAATGATTTTAGAAAACCAAATGATCTTTTCATAAATGAAAATGGTATTGGTTTTAGTGAACAAGCCCAAAACTATGGTGTCGATAATCCAGGTGACGACATGGGTATTGCCATGGGAGATTATAATAACGATGGTTTTTTTGATATGTTTATCACCAATATAAATGAAAATGTACTACTCATGAATAATGGAGATAATACCTTTGATAATCTTGACATTGATGATAATTTAAGAGATACAGGTTGGGCATGGGATACTAACTTTTCTGATTTTGATCTGGATGGGGATGAAGATCTATTTGTAGTTAATGGTTTTAAATTACTTAAAAATGATGGAGAATATAACCTTTATTTTAAGAATTTACTGAAAGAAGGCCAAGGTACATTTTCTGATTTTTCTGAACAGGTGAATTTAAGAGATTTAACCATGAGTGTTGGAGCAGCCGTTTTTGATTACGATAATGATGGTGATCTTGATATTTTTTTAACAAATAGTGATCGTCCTTCTTATTTATATAAGAATAATATTATTGATGTAAGTCAAGGAGCTAATCTAAAATGGTTAAAAGTTTCATTGGAAGGAACAGTTTCAAACAGAAATGCAATAGGAACAAAAATATCGGTAACCACCGAAGAAGGTACTTTGCACAGATATTATACAGGCCTAGGTTTTCTTTCACAAAGCATTCAACCTGTGCATTTTGGTTTAGGTAATTCTGGACAGATAAATGAGTTAAAGATCACATGGCCTTCTGGACTTGTGGAGACATACGACAATATTTCATCGAATACAACAATTTATGCCGTGGAAGGGGAAGGGTTTGAAGTTTCAGGGATTGTCTATGGTTGTACCGATCCTAATTCATGTACTTATAACCCAGATGCAGTTATTAATGATGGATCTTGTACCTATTTAGAATCTGGTCAAATCACTGGTAATAACAATCCGGGGTTTTTGACAACCGAAATATATTCCTACCCTTTTACCGAAAATTCAGCTTATCAATGGGAAGTGACAGGAGGTGAAATAATTGAAGGCCAAGGTACAAGTTCTATAAAAGTTAAATGGGAACTGGATGAAACTGGTAAAATATCGGTGTTGGAGACCAATGCTGAATGTTCAAGTAATGTAGTAGAAATGAACATTAATTTAACGCTTGCAACTATTACAGAAAATCACTCGATAGCCAGATTGTGGAATGAAGCCTTGTTAGTGGCAATTCGTGGCGACTTTGCGCGTCCTACTGTTCATGCCCGAAACCTATTCCATACAGGAATTGCGATGTATGATGCCTGGGCCATTTATGATAATGATGCAAAAACGTATTTGATTGGGAAAAATGTACACGATTATACGAATGTTTATGACGAATTTTTACCATCTGAAGCTAAACAAGATTCAAGAAATAAAACAATAAGTTATGCGGCTTACCGATTGTTAAAATATCGATTCAGAAATTCTCCGGGAGTGGTTCATTCGACAAAAATATTTGATTTATTAATGAACCAATTAGGATATGACACGACATTTACTTCAACAGATTATTCAACTGGAAATGGGGCGGCATTAGGTAATTTCATTGCGGAATCTATTATAAGTTATGGGATTACGGATGGTGCAAGAGAATCGAGTGATTATGATAATGCTCATTACGAACCTATCAACCCGCCATTAGCCCCTGTAATTCCAGGTAATAATGATATAATCGATCCAAACAGATGGCAACCTCTGAGTTTAGAAACCTTCATAGATCAGGCAGGAAACTTAATTCCGGGGTCTGTACCAGATTTTTTAAGCCCCGAATGGGGGGATGTTTCGCCATTTGCCCTTTCTGAAAACGTATCAACTAATTACCAGAGGTCTGGAAATAATTATACAGTCTTTCATGATCCACAAGATCCACCTTATATTAATACAACCTCCAGTACACCTTCGAGTGAAGCGTATAAGTGGGGTTTTTCAATGGTGTCTATATGGGGCTCTCATTTAGATCCTCATGATAATATAATGTGGGATATATCACCAAACTCTATTGGTAATATAGATATTAATGACTTACCTCAAAATTATAACGACTTGCCTAACTTTTATAACTTGTTAGAAGGCGGAGATGTTGGAACTGGGTATGGTATAAATCCGTATACACAATCACCTTATCCTCCGCAAATTGTACCAAGAGGTGATTATGCCAGGGTATTAGCAGAGTTTTGGGCAGATGGGCCTGATTCTGAAACGCCGCCCGGACATTGGTTTACAATTTTGAATTATGTTAACGATAACGAATTGCTCGCAAGAAGATTAAACGGAGTTGGAGATTTATTAGATCCTCTTGAATGGGATGTTAAAGCTTACTTTATTTTGGGAGGTGCAATGCATGATGCAGCCATAACTTCTTGGAGTATTAAAGGATGGTATGATTATTTAAGACCAATATCTGCAATACGCTTTATGGCTGGTAAAGGCCAAAGTACAGATGCAACTAAAGATAATTATAATCTGGCTGGGATTCCATTAAGAGAAGGGTTTGTTGAAAGTGTTGAAGTAAACGATCCACTTTCAGGAGAAAATGGCGAGCATGTTGGAAAGATTAAATTGTTTACTTGGAGAGGCCATGATTATATTTCGGATGCAAATGTGGATGAAGCAGGGGTAGGGTGGATATTGGCCGAGAATTGGTGGCCATATCAAAGACCAACATTTGTTACACCTCCATTTGCTGGTTATGTTTCTGGGCATTCAACATATTCCAGGGCCGCAGCGGAGGTTATGACCTTGTTGACTGGAGATGCTTTTTTTCCTGGTGGGTTAGGAGAATTTGTCGCTAAGAAAAATGAATTTTTGGTTTTTGAAGAAGGGCCTTCGGTTGATGTAAAACTTCAGTGGGCAACATATCGCGATGCATCTGATCAATGTAGTCTTTCGAGAATTTGGGGAGGTATCCATCCGCCTGCAGATGATATTCCAGGTAGACTCATTGGTGAAAAAATAGGAAAGGATGCCTATAATTATGGCACCGAATATTTTTATGGTAAACTAGATGAACCGTCTATATTAGAAAATAGTATAATCTTTCCTAATCCAATTACTAACGGCGAAGTATTTATATCTAATACCGCAGAAGGTGATGATTTCAATTTATATGATATTCAAGGCAGGCAATTAAGCGTGGGGACAACAATATTTGATAATAGCACCAAAGTAACCAGATTAGTAATCTCACCATCAATTACACCAGGATTTTATATTCTAAAATCAAAAAAATTAACAAAGCTGATAATTATAGAAAGGTAGTTTTTAACATTAGTTTGAGGATTTTTAATTTGATAGAATAGTAGTTAATTTATTTTTTTTTCAAATAAATAGATGCAGCGATAGCAACCTCATTCCATGTTTTGCTTATACCATCTGGCCCTTTATGCAAATCAAAACAGGCTTTGTTTATTGAAGCCAAGGCATCTTGCCCGTTCCAGTCATCTAAAATCAAAACCCCTTCTAATTCTACCAATTGACCACTAACAATATAAGTAATTGGTATTTTGTTATTTACGCCATTCATTAATAAGTCAATATTACCGGTCCCATTTTCATCTAAATTTAAGGTACCGGTTAATGAAATGGTAT
>Ga0316201_10004288_pt1 | contig 10736 bp, 20 predicted proteins | sample CS6wburrow_MG_FD_204516 | JGI IMG/M metagenome (GOLD analysis project Ga0316201, IMG submission 204516) | Coastal sediment microbial communities from Delaware Bay, Delaware, United States - CS-6 worm burrow | ecosystem: Environmental > Aquatic > Marine > Coastal > Sediment | place: USA... | reverse complement strand
ACGCCCGAGAAGTCCCTGCTCGAGCCGCTGAAGCGCACTGCAGGACGCAGCCGTGGCCGCATTTCGGTTCGTCATCGTGGTGGCGGTCACAAGCGCCGCTATCGACGTATCGACTTCAAGCGCGACAAGCATGAAGTGCCGGGTCGGGTCGCGACGATCGAGTACGATCCCAACCGCAGCGCGCGTATTGCGCTGGTGGTCTATGCCGACGGCGAGAAGCGCTATATCGTCGCTCCAGTGGGCATCGGGGTCGGCGCTGAGATCCTCAGCGGCGATCGCGTGGACATTCGACCGGGCAATGCCATGCCCATTCGGAGCATCCCGTTGGGTACGATGATTCACAACATCGAGCTGCATCGCGGCAAGGGCGCGCAGCTGGTTCGTTCGGCCGGCGCCCAGGCTCAGCTCCTGGCCAAGGAGGGTAAGTACGCTCAGGTGCGTCTTCCCTCGGGTGAGGTGCGGCGAATTCTAATGGAAAACATGGCCACCATCGGTCAGGTCGGCAACGTCGACCATGGCAACGTCAAGCTCGGCAAGGCCGGCCGCAAGCGCTGGATGGGCCGGCGCCCGACCGTGCGCGGCTCGGCCATGGACCCGGCCAGTCACCCGCACGGTGGTGGTGAGGGTAAGGCCCCCATTGGTCTGCCTGGGCCGAAGACGCCTTGGGGCAAGCCGGCGCTGGGCTTCAAGACACGCAACAACAAGGCCACCGACAAGTTCATCGTGCGCCGCCGGCGCAAGAAGCGGCGGTAGGAGGAGCAGCTATGTCGCGTTCACTCAAGAAGGGACCTTTCTGCGATGCCAAGTTGCTGCGCAAGGTCCAAGATCTCAACGAAAGCGGCGACAAGCGGGTCATCAAGACCTGGTCGCGCGCCAGCATGATCTTCCCGCAGATGGTGGGTCATACGATCGCCGTGCACAACGGACGCCAGCATGTGCCGGTCTACATCACCGAGAACATGGTCGGCCACAAGCTTGGCGAGTTCGCTCCCACGCGCACCTTCCGTGGCCACGGTTATAAGGAGCGGGCTGCACGCGTCCGCTAGTCAGGGACGAGCAGCCCAGCCAGAGGGAGAGAGCGACGTGGAGACGATGAAGGGAATTGCGGTGCGCGCGCGGCTTCAGCACTTGCCGATGTCGCCGCGCAAGGCGCGACAGGTGGTCGACTTGGTGCGCGGCATGCCGGTGGAGGTGGCGATGGGCCAGTTGATGCACTTGCCCAACCGGGCCGCTCGTCCCTTGGCCAAGCTCATCAACAGTGCCGTGGCGAATGCCGAGGACCAGTTCGGCCTTTCGGCCGACGAGCTGTACGTAGCGGAGATCGCGGCGGACGAGGGTCCACGGCGTAGAGGGGGTCGCTTCGGAGGGCGTGGACGATTCAAGCCCGAGATCAAGCGCAGCTGCCACCTTCGCGTGGCATTGCGCGAGCTCGATCCAGAACCGCTGACGCTAGAACCTGCAAGTGACGATCGCGCAGCCGGCGCACAGGCGGAGGACTGATCATGGGTAGAAAAGTACACCCCTACGGCTTTCGCCTAGGGATCGTGAAGCCGTGGCGCGCGCGTTGGTATGCCGAGGGTGATCGTTACGGTGAGCTGCTGCAGGAGGATCTCGCGGTCCGCGAGCTGGTAAGGGAGCGCGTCGGCCATGCCGGCATCAGCGAGATCATCATCGAGCGCTTCCCGCGCCGAGTGAATCTGACGATTCATACCGCGAAGCCTGGAATCATCATTGGGCGCAAGGGGGCGTCGGTCAACTCCCTGCGTGACGAGCTCAACCGACTGACCGGCAAGAGCGTTCGGGTCGACGTCAGCGAGATCAAGCAGCCCGACGCCGACGCGGCCATCATCGGCCAGTCGATCGCCAGTCAGCTCGAGAGGCGAATCAGCCACAAGCGAGCCATGAAGCGGGCAGCGTTCCGCGCGATGCGCTCCGGCGCTGAGGGAATCAAGATCGTGTGCAGCGGCCGGCTCTCGGGTTCTGAGATGGCGCGCCGTGATGAAGTGATCATGGGGCGGGTTCCGCGCCAGACGCTTCGTGCGGACATCGATTTTCAAGTGTCCGAGGCACTCACGACCTACGGTCGTATCGGTGTCAAGGTTTGGATTTACAAGGGTGAGGTCCTCGCCGGCGAAGAGCAGCTTGGCGCCAAGGAGGAGGACTTCGCCAGCTAGGGTGTGTGCTGGCCATGTGGCCGGACACGTCCTTGCGAGCGAAGCCGAGGAGATCGTACGATGTTGATGCCGAAGCGGACCAAGTACCGCAAGCAGTTCCGAGGCAGGATGAAGGGCAAGGCCTCGCGCGGCCATACCGTGGAGTTTGGCGACTACGGGTTGCAGGCCTTGAGTCCGACCTGGATTACGAGCCGCCAGATCGAGGCGGGCCGTCGAGCGATCGTGCGCTACGTCAAGCGTGGCGGCAAGATCATCATCCGCATCTTCCCTGACAAGCCCGTCACGGCCAAGCCGGCTGAGACGCGCATGGGTAGCGGTAAGGGCTCGGTGGAGCATTGGGTTGCGGTGGTGCGCCCCGGCAGTGTGATCTACGAGATCGCCGGTGTCACCGAAGAGCAGGCGCGCGAGGCCTTCCGGCTCGCCGGACACAAGCTTCCGTGCCGTACCCAGTTCGTGAAGAAGACACAATTCCGGCTCGAGGCCGGGATCGAAGGAGGGTCCTGATGCTTGCCGAAGAGATTCGGAGCCTCAGCGACGATGACCTCAAGCAGGCCATCGACGAGCGACGCAAGGAACGCTTCAACCTCAGGTTCCAGACGACGCTTGGCCAGGTCGCGGACACGAACCGGTCGCGGACCTTGCGTCGCGAGATCGCACGATTGCTGACCATCCGCCGCGAGCGCGAGCTGTGGGCGGAATACGAGGCCCAGGCCGACGACGGCAGCGCGGGCTAGCGGGAGATCCAGATGCCGAAGCGAAGAATTGAAGGTGTCGTCGTCAGCGACAAGATGGACAAGACGGCCGTGGTTCGGGTGGAACGGATCAAGCAGCATCCGCTCTATCGCAAGTACTTGCGGCGCCACAGCCGCTTCATGGCCCATGATGAGCAGAACGAGGCGCGCATTGGTGATCGAGTGATCATTGAAGAGTGCCGCCCGATGAGCCGCTCCAAGCGTTGGTTGATCGTGGAGTGGCTCAAGCGAGGAGAGTCAGCATGATCCAGATGCAGAGCCGGTTGCGCGCCGCGGACAACAGCGGCGCCAAGGAGCTGATGTGCATCAAGGTGCTCGGCGGCTCCAAGCGGCGCTACGCCGGCGTCGGTGACGTGATCGTGTGCAGCGTCAAGCAGGCCGCGCCTCGCGGTGCGGTCAAGAAGGGCGATGTCGTGCGCGCGGTCATCGTGCGCACCGTCAAGGAGCATGGTCGTGCGGATGGCAGCTACATTCGCTTCGATGAGAACGCGGCCGTGGTGATCGATACGGACGGCAACCCGCGTGGAACAAGAATCTTTGGCCCGGTGGCGCGCGAGCTCCGCGACAAGCGCTTCATGCGCATCGTCAGCTTGTCGCCCGAGGTTCTCTAGGCTGTCTTCCATGCGAGTTATTGAGAAGAGGAGAAGAGCATGAACCGCGTGCATAAAGGCGATCTCGTCGAGGTCGTCTGCGGGAACGATCGCGGTGTCCGGGGTGAGGTCCAGCGTGTCCTCCCCTCGGCGGATCGGGTGGTCGTACAGGGCGTGCGTATCGTCAAGAAGCATCAACGCCGTACGCCCGGCGTGCGCACCCAGACCGGAATCATCGAGTTCGAGGCACCGATTCACCTCTCGAACGTGATGCCGGTGTGCCCGGCCTGTGACAAGGCCGTGCGCGTGGGTTATCAAGTGCGACCCAACGGCACCAAGGCGCGGGTTTGCCGCGCCTGCGACGGCTTGCTGGACTAGTCGGAAGGACTCACGGAGAACCACGATGGCGGAAACCAAGACGTTGAAGTCGATGCGTGAGATGTACGAGCAGGAAGCCGTACCGTCGCTGCAGGAGGCCTTCGAGTACTCGTCGGCGATGCAGGTGCCGCGGCTGGAGAAGGTCGTGCTCAACATCGGGCTTGGCGAGGCGCTGGAGAACGCAAAGTCTCTCGACCGTGCCGCGGATGATCTGGCTACGATCACCGGCCAGCGCCCAATCATCACCCGAGCCAAGAAGTCCATCGCGGTCTTCAAGCTGCGTGAGGGCAATCCGATCGGCGCCAAGGTGACATTGCGGGGCCAGCGGATGTACGACTTCCTGACGCGCCTGGTGCGCGTAGCGCTGCCACGCACCCGCGACTTCCGCGGGATCAGCGCGAATGCCTTCGACGGCCGAGGAAATTACACGCTCGGCCTACAGGAGCAGTTGATCTTTCCGGAGGTCGACTACGACAAGATCGACAAAGTGCGCGGCATGGAGGTCACGATCGTGACCAGCGCGCGCACCGATGAGGAAGCTCGGCACTTGCTGACCGTCCTCGGGATGCCTTTCAAGGAACGGTAGGAACTACAGGACGCTCGAGGAGCGACGATCGATGGCCAAGACCTGCATGATGTACCGCGAGATGCGTCGAAAGTACCCGACGCGCGTACGCAACCGCTGCCAGCAGTGCGGTCGACCGCGCGCTTACATGCGCAAATTCAAGCTGTGCCGTATTTGTTTCCGGGAGCTGGCCCTCGAGGGGAAGATCCCCGGCGTCGTAAAGTCGAGCTGGTGACCGGTGCCCGCCGAACACGCGCAACGGCGGTTTCGTAACGGAGTTTCAATATTATGACCATGTCCGATCCCATCGCCGATATGCTCACGCGGATTCGCAATGCGAGTCAGCGCAAGCACCGGACGGTGTCTCTACCCTCCTCCCGCCTCAAAGTCGAGATCGCTCGCATCCTCTCTGAGGAGGGCTTCATCGAAAGCTTTCAGGTGGCGGAGACTGGCAAGTTCCCGATTCTCAAGCTGAAGCTGCGCTACACCGAGGACCGCGAGCCGGTCATCACGCAGCTTTCGCGCATCTCCAAGCCCGGGTGCCGAGTGTACTCGAAGCGCAAGGAGATCTCCTGGGTGCTCCAGGGTATGGGGATCTCCATTCTGACCACGCCCAAGGGCGTGATGACGGGTCGACAGGCGCGTCGCGAGAATGTCGGCGGTGAAGTTCTCTGCCACGTCTATTAGACCTAGCTCTGCAGGACCAGGAGTCTTGAAACATGTCGCGAATTGGAAAGCAACCTATTCCCATCCCCTCCGGCGTCGATGCCAAGCTCGACGGCTCTAAGGTCCGCATCAAGGGACCCAAGGGCTTGTTGGAGCGTAGCTTCCATCCGGAGATGACCATCGAGCGCGAGGGCGACGAGCTGCACGTGCGCCGCCCCAGCGACGAGCAGCGTCACCGTGCGCTGCACGGTCTCACGCGCGCCCTGTTGGCCAACATGGTCCAAGGGGTGCACGAGGGCTACAGCAAGACCCTTGACTTGGTGGGCACCGGCTACCGGGCCGACCAGCAGGGCAAGGACCTGGTCCTGAACGTGGGCTTCTCGCATCCGGTCGACGTGCCGGCGCCTCAGGGCATCGAGTTTCAGGTCGAGGACCGGGGCAAGCGCATCATCGTCTCCGGCATCGACAAGGAGCTGGTGGGCCAGGTATCGGTCAACATCCGACGTGTTCGGCCGCCGGAGCCCTATAAGGGCAAGGGCATTCGCTACGCGGGCGAGCACATCACCATGAAGGCCGGTAAGGCCGGCAAGGCGAGGGCCTGATCATGTCGAAGATCTCAGAGCGACGCCGCAAGGCGCGTATTCGACGCCACCGCCGGATCCGCCGTCGCGTGTTCGGCACGGCCGCGCGCCCGAGGCTGGCGGTCTTCCGCAGCAGTCGTCACATCTACGCTCAGCTCATCGACGACGTGGCTGGGCACACGATCGCCGCGGCATCCTCTCGCGACGCCCAGATCGTTGCCGATGCCGTGGGCAAGAGCGGTCGCGAGCAGGCGGCCTTGGTCGGTCGCATCGCTGCCGAGCGCGCCAAGGAGGCCGGCATCGAGACCGTGGTCTTCGATCGCGGCGGCTTTGGCTATCACGGACGGGTCCGCGCGTTGGCCGATGCCGCGCGCGAGTCCGGTCTGTCCTTCTAGGAGCACGACTATGGCAAATCAACAGCAGCGTGGTGGCGGGGGCGGCGGCGGCGGCGGCGGCGGCCGCGATCGGGGCCGGAATCGGCGTCGTCGTGACGAGCCGGAGTTCGACGAGCGCATCGTCAACATCGCCCGCACGTCCAAGGTGCTCAAGGGCGGCCGAACCTTCCGCTTCCGCGTGATCGTGGTGGTTGGCGACAATCGGGGCAAGGTCGGTGTGGCGATCGGCAAGGCGAATGAGGTTCCCGAGGCGATCCGCAAGGGCGTCGAACGTGCCAAGCGCGCCATGATCCAGATTCCGATTCTCGACGGGACGATCCCGCACGAGATCACGCACCGCAAGGCGGCGGCCAAGGTCATGCTTCGGCCGGCAGCCCCGGGTACGGGTGTCATCGCCGGAAGCGGCGGTCGTGCCGTGCTCGAGGCGGCCGGGGTGAAGAACATCCTGACCAAGAGCCACGGCAGTGACAACATCCTCAACGTAACCTTCGCCACCTTCGAGGCCCTTCAGAAGCTTAAGGACCCGGTGGTCGAGGCGCGGCGCCGCGGCAAGAAGGTGGCCGAGGTCGCACCTTTCTGGAGTACGCTCCATGAGCAGTAGCAGCGGAATGATCCGAGTCACCTACGTCAAGAGCGCCATCGGCTACAGCCAGCGGCAGAAGGACACGGTCCGTTCCTTGGGCCTGCGCCGCCTTGGCGAGTCGGTGTTGCAGCCGGACAATCCGGCCATTCGCGGCATGTGCGTCGCGATCAGTCACTTGGTTGAAGTCAGCCCGGTCGGCGATGCCGAGGTGACCACGGTCGCCGGTGTGTCCGCCGACGGCGACGCCGACTGAGGCCGCGAGGAGAATTGACATGAAGCTTCATGATTTGCGACCGGCCAAGGGCAGCCGCAAGCGCCGCCGGCGTGTCGCGCGGGGCAATGCCGGAACCGGCGGCACCTATGGTGGCCGTGGTGTCAAGGGGCAGAACTCGCGCAGCGGTGGCGGCAAGAAGGCCTATTTCGAAGGTGGGCAGCTGCCATTGGTGCGGCGCCTCCCCTTCGTCCGGGGCTTCACCAACATCTTCCGCGTGGAGTATGTGCCGGTGAACCTCGATCGACTTGCGCAGCATTTCGAGGACGGCGCCGAAGTGACACCCACGGCGCTCGCCGCCGCCGGCGTGTTGCGGCACGAGGGCGAGCCCTACAAGGTGCTGGCCGGTGGCGCGCTCGATCGATCCCTGACGGTGCATGCACCGCGCTTCAGCGCTTCGGCGCGTGCGGCGATCGAAGAAGCCGGTGGTCGCTGCGAGTCGCTGCCCGACGAGTACCAACTGCCCGGCATGCGCCGCGAGCACAAGCGTTTCCGCTAGCGTCTAGGCGGATGGGGTTGCCTGGCCCCGCCGCGGCTGACGATCCGGTCGGCGCAAGGGGCCGTCGCAATGACGCCCGAGCGCACCCTTCGAGGAGCATGGCGAGATGTTCGAATCCCTAGCCCAATCATTGCGGCTGCCCGACTTGCGACGGCGCATCCTCTTCACCTTGGCCATCCTGGCGATCTATCGCTTGGCCGCCCAGGTGCCGGTGCCCGGAGCGGATCGCGCCGCGATCACCCAGATCTTGGAAGGGACGGGCGCGGTCGGTCGCCTCGGCAACTTTCTCAACTTGATGACCGGCGGGGCCTTGGAGCAATTCTCGGTGATGGCGATGGGTGTCTATCCCTACATCACCGCGTCGATCATCATGCAGCTGATGACGCCGCTCATCCCTGCACTGGAGGAGCTCTCCAAGGAAGGGGAGTCCGGTCGCAACAAGATCAACCAGTGGACCTACTGGATGACGATCCCCCTGTGCATCGCACAGGCCTTCGCCCAGATCGCCTTGCTCAACAGCGCCGGCGGCGGGGTGAACATCGTGGAGTTCGGCGCTGCCGATCCGCTCAACAGCGTGACGGTGCTCATGGCCTTGACGGCCGGGACGATGTTTGCGCTCTGGTTGGGCGAGCGCATTACCGAGGAGGGGCTCGGTAATGGTGTTTCGATCATCATCTTCGTGAGCATCGCGGCCCAGATTCCGACCAACCTGATCAATCTGGCGACCTCGAACGTCTTGTCCTTGGTCATCGTGGCGCTGTTCACGGTGGGTATCGTCTATGCCATCGTGATCATTCAGGAAGGGCACAGGCGGATTCCGGTCCAGTATGGTCGGCAGGTACGCGGTCAGAAGGTCTATGGTGGGCAGTCGACCTTCATTCCGCTGCGCGTGAACTCGACGGGCATGATCCCGCTGATCTTCGCCACCTCGTTGATGATCTTCCCTGGTGTGATCGGCAGCTTGATGGCGAGCTCGGACAACGACACCCTGCGCAGCTTCGGCATCACGTTGCAGAATACCTTCATCAGCGGCAGCAGCTGGGTCTACTTCCTGGTGTACTTCATCCTGGTCGTGGGCTTCACCTACTTCTACGCCGATGTGATCTTCCGCCAGCAGAGCCTGCACGAGACACTGCAGCGCAATGGTGGGTTCATTCCCGGGATTCGACCCGGGCAACGCACGGAGTCCTACCTTACCTTCGTGCTCCACCGAATCACGGCCTTCGGCGCGCTCTTCTTGGGTATCGTGGCCGTGATTCCCTACTTCATGCAGTTCATCACGCCTGGTGGCCTGACACCCCAGCAGTCGATGATCGTCGACTCGGCGGGCCTGCTCATCGTCGTCGGTGTGGTCGTCGACACGATCAAGCAGCTCCAGGCCCAGCTGCTGATGCGCAACTATGAAGGCTTCATCAAGTAGGACCGCCCGGTGATGCTTGGGTCGAGGCGGTGAAAACCTTGACCAAAGGCGGAGTTTCCGGTAACATCATCACTTGGCTTGTCTTTGAAAGGATAGCGACATGAAGGTTCAAGCAAGCGTCAAGAAGCGTTGTGAGAACTGTAAGATCGTGCGCCGCCGCGGGCGGGTGTACGTCATTTGCAAGACCAAGCGACATAAGCAACGACAGGGCTGATCGAAACCCGCGCCCAGGAGCAAGGCCATGGCTCGTATCGCCGGGGTGGATCTGCCCCGTGACAAGCGCAGCGTCATCGCGCTGACGTACATCTTCGGCATCGGTCGCACCCGAAGCCAAGCGATCCTTGGTGCCACCGGCATCGATGAATCGGCTCGCATCCAAGAGCTCACCGAGGAAGAGGTGGGGCGCTTGCGTGCGTACATTGACCAGAGCTTCAAGGTCGAGGGCGACCTGCGGCGCGAGGTCTCTCAAAATATCAAGCGCTTGCAGGAGATCGGCTGCTACCGTGGCATTCGCCACCGCCGTCGCTTGCCCGTGCGCGGTCAGCGCACACGAACCAACGCGCGCTCCAACCGTGGCGCTCGTAAGACCGTGCCGGTGCGCCGGCGCGCCGCGAAGTAGTCCGCCAGAGCCGACGGGGGTCGCCGTGTGGCTGCGCCGGTCGGCGCTCCACCGGCGCTTTCCATGTGCCGGGTTGAACGTGAAGATTAGGAGAAGAATGTGGCCAGACAGACAGGCCGACGCGGACGTCGCGCGGTACGAAAGAACATCCCCACGGGGCGGGCCTTCGTGCACGCCACGTTCAACAACACGATCATCACGATCACCGACCCGAACGGCAACGCGGTTTGTTGGCGCAGCGGGGGAACGGTGGGCTTCAAGGGGTCGCGCAAGAGCACACCCTATGCCGCGCAGCTTGCTGGTCAGGCCGTGGCCGAAGAGGCGATCGAGCACGGGATGCGTGAGGTTGCGGTGCACGTGAAGGGGCCGGGACCCGGTCGTGAGAATGCCATTCGTGCGCTCAGCCAGGCCGGGCTCAAGGTGACGTCGATCACCGATGAGACGCCGATTCCCTTCAACGGTTGCCGACCGCCGAAGAAGAGGCGCGTCTAACGCAGCGAATCGTCGGAGAGACAGCCGCGCAAGCGGCGTTGACGAAGGGTGTGCCCGGTCGAAGGGTGTCTACGGAGAGAAGGCAATCGTGGAATTCAACATTGCATTGGAGCAGGCAACGGTCGAGGTCGAGCGACCGACCAAGCGCTATGCGCGAATTCGGATCGGCCCGTTGGAGGGTGGCTACGGCACGACGTTGGGCAATGCCCTTCGTCGCGTGTTGCTCTCGAGCCTCGACGGAGCTGCCATCACCAGCATCAAGGTCGCCGACGTCTACCACGAGTACTCGGTGATTCCGAACGTGCGCGAGGACACGACTCGCTTGTTGCTCAACCTCAAGCAGGTCCGCTTCCGACCGCTTTCGGAAAACGGCAGCTCGGCGGACGAGGATTGGCGGCTGAGCCTGATGAAGCAGGGTGAAGGATTGATCACAGCGGCGGATATCGATCTGCCGAGTGATCTGGAGATCGTCAATCCGGAGCAGCCGTTGATGACGCTCGACTCGCACGATGCAGAGGTGCAGCTCGAGTTCATCGTGCGCCGTGGTCGCGGTTACTCACCCGCAGACGATCGCGAGAAGCTCGACATTGGTGAGCTGCCGGTCGATGCGATCTTCAGCCCCATTCGACGGGTGACCTACCGGGTGGACAAGACCCGTGTCGGCAAGCTGGCCAACTATGACCGGTTGACGATGGAGATTTGGACCGACGGCTCTGTCGAGCCGGAGGATGCGCTGCGCCGTGCGGCGGCC
>Ga0316201_10004287_pt1 | contig 10739 bp, 9 predicted proteins | sample CS6wburrow_MG_FD_204516 | JGI IMG/M metagenome (GOLD analysis project Ga0316201, IMG submission 204516) | Coastal sediment microbial communities from Delaware Bay, Delaware, United States - CS-6 worm burrow | ecosystem: Environmental > Aquatic > Marine > Coastal > Sediment | place: USA: Delaware... | reverse complement strand
GTATGATTTCTGCAGCCCGGTGGGAAATTGGGTCAGCCGGAACAAAGGGGACCCTTTCACTTCCCTTGGCTGGGGCACCTCGAAGGTTATGGCAGCAGGAAAGGATACGGTCTGCAGATACCGCATCCAGAGGACCTCTTGCAGCAAAGCCCTTCGGTCGGAGGCCGAACACGCCAGTTTGACCACCATCACTCGATCTGCGCCCGCATCCGCCACGATGCTGCGGCCAATACGCTGTATGGGGCTCTCAGGGCAACCGGGCAACGCCGACACCAGGTGATGCCAACCCGCTCCGGGCGGATGGTCACATTGCAGTGGGAGCAGAGACGGTCCCTGGATATCAAGCGGAAGGCTGCCCAACGCTTCGGCAGCAGCGCGATGGGCCTGGTCCCTGCCATAGCGCAGGACAGCACTAAGGGCCTCCAAAGCGGCCTCGGCCAGCGGGTGCCGACGTCCCAACCGGATGATGGTGACCAGTGCGCCGGCCGCCTCGCGATAGAGGAAAAGGCGTTGACGCTGACGATGGAACGCCTTGCCGAGCAGCAGGCTCTTGAGGGCTTGGATGGCCCGGGGCGAAATGGCCATGGAATCTCTGCTGGCCAAGGCGCCCAGGTCATAGGCGGCATAAAACGTTGCGGTGAAATCAAATGCTGCCTGATCAATGGTCTCACAGGCCTGGGCTTGCCGGGTATTCATTTCAGGCCAAGAAGATCGGCAACTTGCCGAAAAGATTCGACATGCACACCAGCAGGCAGACTGGCATTGCAAAAGGCGACAAACGGCACGCCGGCAGATCCCGCCGCTTCGGCGTCGACCTGGGAGTCGCCGATGAAAAGCATTTGTTCAGGCGAGAGCTCAAAATGGTGCAGGATCGCCCGCAGCTGCTCTGGATCGGGCTTGGGTCGATCCACGTCCATAGCGGTCACCACCAGGTCGAAGCAATCCGCCAGTCCATGCTGTTCGAGCACCTGGTCCATGGTGTCGGTCCGATTGGTGGCAACGGCCGTTTTGAAGGCGGGGCGCAGCCGATTCAGCAAGGCGATCAAGTGGGGCGTCATCACCATGTAGCCGATGAAATCGTGATATCGCATCTGCTGGCGGAACTGGCGGGCCGCCTGTCTTCTGGGGCCGTCCGGAATCAGATAATCGATGGTTTCATCCACTGTGTGCATGTGGGCATAGTCAAACTGCTCCGGGGTCATCACAGGGAGGCCGACATGCCTCAGCACCTGGTTGTAATAGGCGCGGTTGGCATCGGACGAGTCGAACATGACGCCATCGCAGTCAAATGCCACCGCAGCGATCTTACCAAAATCAATCATGGGCCGGCGGTTTGGACGCGGATTCTTTTTTTCGAATGCGGGCGGAAACGGGAATGCGCAGGGATGGTTTCCTTGCGCTGTCAGTCTCGACAAGGATCAGGTCCTGGTAAAAGCCCGCCGTGTCCATCTTATTTTGCACAAGCAGGGTGTAGCCTTGGGCACCCGGAGTCTTGCCCAACGGTTTGAGGTCGAACGTCAGATGTTCCCCTTTTTGCAGCTTGACGGCTTTGATGGCAAACGTATGCCCGTTCAATGGTTTGATATCAATGGCCTTCGACATAGATTGCCCTTCAAGGCCAACGAAGCGGACATAGGTGTGGGACAACGAGATGTACCCTTTGACCTTTCCGCTCACCACCAGGCGGACCTCGGGCTTGCCGGGATCGTTGGTATATACGGTGAATGCCTTGTGCAGATTACTGCCGCCACGATGGGCAGTGTGTACTTCGACGCTGATTACTTCCCTGCCGCCGGCAGAGATATGCCCCGGGTTGGAGGCCACCGAGCAACCTCAGTCCGGGCGAATGTTTTTGATGACCAGGGGGGCGCTGCCCGTATTTTCGACGATAAAGTCATGTGTTATGGTTTCGCCTTCCATCACCGGCTCGAAATTGTAGCGGAGGGTATGAAAAAACGCCTTGGGCGCCTTTTGGTTGGATTCGGCGTCCGCTGGTTTGTCAACCGCGGTCGGGCCGGGCCCGGCCTGTGCGGAATAGACCGGATTAAAAACTACGAGCACCGCGAGTACCGAGAGCACCGAGAGCACCGCGAGTAACGAGAGCACCGCGGGTACCGAGAGCACCGCGGGTCCTGCGAGCACTCTGAGCAACGCGCTACTGCAGGCCATCCTGTTTTTCAATTTAAGCATGATTTCTTCCATTTTGGGTCCATTGACGCCGGCGATCGATTCCTGCCAGCACCTGCCGACAACAGATGCAACACTATAATAGAGGTCGCCGACACGTCAATCTTTATCAAAACCATGCCCTACATTAAAAAAAGAGGGTCGACGTCGATGCCGACGCTGATGCCGCGGGATTTGGGGGGGGACTGCGGACTGAACAGCAGGTTCCTGGCAAACCGGTGAACGGCGTCGGCTCGGGTACTTTTCAACAGGATTTGCCAGCGGAAATAGTCCGCTATTTTGGGCAGGGGCGCTTCTATGGGCCCAAGCACGTCCACTCCGCCATGGGCCTTTTGGTCCGCGCTCAGGGTATTGCAGTGCCGCGCCAGCTGCTTGGCGTATCCACTAGTCTGTTGGTCGTTTTTCCCCTGGATCCGAATTTGAATCATGCGGGAAAAGGGCGGGTAGCCCAACATCCGGCGAAACCCGATTTCCTGCCGGTAAAAGGCGTCGTAGTCCTGGTTGCGCGCAGCGGCGATGCTGAAATGTTGCGGGTTGTAGGTCTGCAGGATCACCCGCCCCGGAGACCTTCCACGGCCGGCCCGGCCGGCCACCTGGGCCAGGAGTTGGAAAGTCCTTTCACCGGCCCGAAAATCAGGCATGCTCAGGGAAAGATCCGCGCAGATGATGCCCACCAGGGTAATATGGGGGTAGTCATGGCCTTTGGCCACCATCTGGGTACCGACGAGAATATCGATTTTGCGTTCCCGCAGCCGGCGAAGGAGCTGTATGATGGCGCCTTTACGCCGGGTCGTATCGCGATCCATCCGTTCAACGCACGCCTGAGGGAATCGGTTTTGAATCTCCACCTCGAGTTTCTCGGTTCCAAGCCCCAACCGCCTGATTTTAGAAGACCCGCAATGACTGCAGCTGGCCGACGCGGCCCGCCTGGATCCGCAATAGTGGCACTGGTAGGCATTGCTGTTGTGGTGATAGGTCAGGGATACGTCGCAGCGGTCGCAGCGCATCGGACGGCCGCAGTCGGAACACAGCAGGATATTGGCAAACCCCCTCCGATTGAGAAAGAGCAGGACCTGCTCCTTTTTGGACAACGTGTCCTGAATGGCATCCACCAGCTGGGAGGTTAAAAAACGGCGCACGCCGCGCTCTTCGCGGATGGAGTTCAAGTCCTGAACAGTCACGGCCGGCAGCGTCCGCTGGTCGATGCGCTCACGCAGCGCAATGTGCCGATATTTTCCAATACTGACATTGTGCGTGGACTGCAGTGAGGGGGTCGCCGATCCCAGGATGGCAATAGCGCCGTCTGTGCGAGCCCGCACCACCGCCAGATCCCTGGCATTGTACCGCAGCGCCCCCTCCTGTTTGTAGGCATCATCATGCTCCTCATCTACGATGACCAGCCCGAGACGCCGAAATGGCGCAAAGATGGCCGAGCGGGCGCCGATGGCGATGAGACGGTCGCCCTCTGCGATGCGGCGCCACTGGTCATATCGCTCCCCCGCCGAGAGGCCGCTGTGCAGCAGAGCAAGGCGGTCGCCAAAACGGGCCCTGAAGGCCCGCTCCATCTGGGAGACGAGGGCAATCTCGGGCACCAGTACCAGTACGGGCATCTCTCTTTTGCAGGCCTCCGCTGCCAAGTGGAGGTAGACTTCCGTTTTACCGCTACCCGTTATACCCGCCAACAGAAAGGTGTTGAAGCCTTGACCGAAAACGGCTTTGATGGTGGTTACGGCCGCAGTCTGCTCGGCTGTCAGCTCCGGCGCGTGGTCCGGAGCGATGGGCTCCCCCAGCAAGTCTCGATACACGACACGATTCTCGATGCGGACCTGGCCGTCCCTGGCCATGGCGCGCACCAGACGAGCGGCTGAAGGCACCTGGCGCTTCAAGTCCGGCAGGGCGACAGCACCCCGCTCCTGCAGCGCTGCCATTAGTTCCTGTCGCTGGGGAGAAAGGGGGCGGGAGCCGCTGACCACCGGCTCTGCCGAGATAAACCGCTGGGTCCGATACCGGGCCCGCTGCCGACCGAGAACCGTCTCCTTGACAATCCATCCGCTATCGACCCACCGCTTGAGTTGCGAAGGGAGAAGGTGGCCTTTGGAAGCACGGGCCAATTGGTCGTATCGCTGGGGTTTGGTCTTCATCATACTGAACAGGCGGCGTAATGAATTATCCAGGGCGCCCGCTTCGAGCATCCCGCGACCTCGGCCCGTCAATCCATAGACCGTCTTTTCAGCCACAATAAGTCCCGCCGGCAACGCCGTCTGGATCACCTCGCCGATGGGGTGGATGTAATAATCGGCCAGCCAGCGAAAAAAGGGCGCCATCCGTATCGGAAAGAGGGGTTTCTCGTCCAGCACATCGATGATGGATTTGATCTTTTTATCTTCGGGAACGGTGCTGGGAGACCCCATCACGTAAGCTGTCAGTCGTCGACGCCCGAAAGGAACCAGTACCCGCTTGCCGACTTCAACGGCGGAGCTTACAGCATTCGGCACCTGGTAGGTATAGCACTGATATACCGGCAGTGGCACGGCAACCTCGACGAATTCCACCGGTGGCTGAAGTATGGCATTCACGCCCGCCCTCCTGGCTAGCGTTTCTCCATGGGAACATAATGGGAGTTTGTCGGGCCGGTATAGATTTGGCGCGGACGACAGATGCGCCACTGGGGATCTTCCAGGCTCTCTTTCCACTGGGCGATCCAGCCCGGCAGGCGGCCAATGGCAAACATAACGGTAAACATGTTGGTGGGAATGCCGATGGCCCGCAAAATGACACCACTGTAAAAATCGACATTGGGATACAGGTGGTGGTCCACAAAATAAGCGTCCTTTAACGCAACTGCCTCCAACTCCTTGGCGATATCCAGCAACGGGTCCTGGATCCTCAGGGCCTTGAGGAGCCGATCGCACATCTTTTTCATGATAAGGGCCCGGGGGTCGAACGTCTTGTAGACACGGTGGCCGAAACCCATGAGGCGAAACGGGTCATTACGATCCTTGGCCCGTACGATGGCCTTCCGAAAATCGCCGCCCGATGCATGGATCTCGGTGAGCATCTCCACGACTGCCTGGTTGGCGCCGCCATGGAGCGGCCCCCACAGAGCGGCGATGCCGGCTGAAATGGATGCGTATAAATTGGTGCGTGCACTGCCAACGACGCGCACGGCAGAGGTGGAACAATTTTGTTCGTGGTCGGCGTGCAGAATCCAGAACACCTCGAGGGCGCGGACCGCTTCGTGCTTTAGACGGTAGGGCTTTACCGGTGTATCGAACATCATGTTGAGAAAATTTTCACAATAGGCCAGATCCGGTCTCGGATAGACGGTGGTGTGGCCGCGAGAGATCTTGTAGGACATGGCCGCCATAGTGCGTATCTTGGCCAGGAGGCGGGTCACGGTGATGTTGATCTCTTCTTCCAGCGTTTGGAGCTCTGGATAAAAACTGCGCAAGGCATTGACCATGGCCGAAAGAATACCCATTGGGTGGGATGCCCGCGGAAAATTCTGATAGAAGGCCTTCATATCTTCATGGACCAGGGAGTGGTCGTTGAGCAAAACGGAAAACTCCCGCAGTTCGGTTGCCGTGGGCAGGCGTCCATGGATCAGGAGGTAGGATGTCTCCTTGAAAGTGGACTGCTCGGCAAGCTCTTCAACGGGGATGCCCCGATAGCGCAGAATCCCTTTTTCGCCGTCCATGTAAGTGATACTGCTCTGGCAGGCCCCGGAATTGGCATAGCCTGGATCAAGTGTAATGAAGCCGGTTTCCGTTCGGAGACGGGTAATATCGATGGCGCGCTCACCCTCGCTGCCCACGACGACCGGCAATTCGTATGTTTTTCCATTGTAAACCAGTTTGACGTGATCATCCATGTGGTACTCCTCACTCCCTCAGAGCGTCTAACCCCGGTCTTTGACAAAAAGAAGTTCTGATGCGGGGGGCAATGGTGGAAAGTCAAAAACGAATTGCCGAAATGAATAGGATCATATACAAAATTAAGTGATGGAGGTCAAGGCAAGCCGGACCAGCGCGGGGGCCTGCCGGCGAATCGTTCCAAGCCCTCAAACGTCATGACATCAATCGAGGCAATATGGGTTTTCGCGAAAACATTTTGAAAAAAATAGAAATCGAAGAATTGACCCGATCCATTCTGCGCGCCATGGGATCGCCGGACAGCGGCCGCCGCATCGATCTTGACGAGATGCGCAAACTGGTTGATATGGGGCCATATCGCCATCGCCGGGAAAGGGACCTGGACATTTATGTCCTCGATGAAAGCGGCCCCCTGCCCCATCTTCTGGTATTGGACAACGAATTAAAGATCTATCGAACCACCGCAGAAGATGTGGCCCTGCGAAAAAGTCCTACGGTCAAAGAGATGGTGAGCATTCGCAACGCCATTAAAATATTAAACGACAAAGACGTAGTTGTGGGCCGCAAGGCAGACACCGTGCAGCGCATCAGCGATGAATTGATCGGCGCCCTGGATCTGACCTACAACCAGAAAGATGTCGCAGCCCTCGTCGAAGATGGAACAACGGCGATGGCCAACAACTACACGGATGGTCTTACAGAGGTGGCCATGGTCTTTGCCGAACTGCTGGGCTACCTCAAAGCGCCCGGCACGTTTCAGGCCAATCACCATATCGTATGGGGCAAAGTGGAACAACGTGGCCATGGCGATATCCGGCTGGGGCCCGCAATCCTTTTGAATCTCATGCACAACGAGCTGAAGATGATGACAACCCCATTCAGCAGTAAGGATAAAGCTGCCATGCAGTCCTACAGGCAAATTCTCAAAGGCGAGACCGAACCCGACCTGACGGGCAAAAAGGTGCTGGCAGCCCTGCAGAAAGCGGCCCTGGAAACGCTGCCATCATGATGGCTGGGCAGCCGGAACAGGCTATCCACTTCGATGCCGGCGGGGTTTTACTGGAAGGACGCCTGGAGCTCACCGAAATCCCCCGTGCAGCTGTCATCACCCATCCCCATCCCCTTTACGGCGGCAACATGGACAACCCGGTTGTGGGCGCCATTGCCAAGGCCTACGCTCAAAAAGGTTGGGGAACCCTGCGGTTTAATTTCAGAGGAACCGGCAGCAGCCGTGGGAATTATGAAGAGGGCACCGCAGAGCAGACCGATGTCCAAGCGGCCATTACACTCCTTCAGCAGGCTGGATGCCACACCATCGAGCTTGCCGGGTACTCTTTCGGTGCCTGGGTATTATCCCAATGGGCCTCCAAGAGTACCGGGCACCCGCACCGCCTGCGATTTGTTGCACCACCGGTGGCTTTTATGGATTTCGGCGGCATCAATCGGATCAGCGGCCTGGCGCAGGTTATTGTCGGCGGCAATGACGACATCGCCCCGTCCAAAGCGGTAGCCGCCCAATTGGGGGTATGGGCGCCGGATGCTGATTTCCAAATCATCGAGGCGGCCGATCATTTCTTTTGGCATCAGATGGATCGCATCACCGAAGCGCTGCTCCGTCACATTCCTTAGGACAAAGTCGAGGGCACTCTGCCGCCCAAGGGTCTCAAACATTCGTCTTGCCCGGATAGCGTGCAGGGCAGATGACCCCTAATTCGTTGACAAACCAACGAATATATGATTTTTATCGACCATAGGAAACCCATGGCAAATACGCTTTTCGACAAGACCTCAACAGTGAGGCAAATGCAGATATTATCGATGCGAACCAATCGGTGCAGGCACACGCCGCATCACCTCCAGTCCAATAAGGCCTTCCCGCCGTACAACCTATTAGGAGAACCCATATGGCCAGACTCATTCTGACTTTCGGCAACAAGGTGCTGAGCAATCACCTGGTCGCACCTGAAACTGAAATTTCCATTGGAAGAGATCCCAGCAACGACGTGGTCATCGAGCACCCCTCCGTGTCCGGCCGGCATGCCAAGATACGTCAGTCCGCCAGCGGCGTCTTCATAGCTGATTTGGGCAGCACCAATGGCACTTTTGTCAATGAGGACAAAATTGTCGACTGCCAATTGGCGCATCAGGACTGGGTCAATATCGGCAAACACATCCTAATCGTGGATCTATATGAAACCCTATCTCTCGATGCCACGGTACAGATGCTGATGGCGGGGTCATCGGGTTCGGCGGACGCAGAGGGGACGATGATGCTAGACATGGAAATGAGCGGAACGTCCTATCGCGCCCAGTTGGACTACCTAAATTTCCTTTCCAGTGACCAGCCTGATCTGGAATTGACCAATAAACAGATCACCATTGGAAAAAACAATGACGCCGATATCGTCATAAAAGGGTTTTGGTCGCTTTTTGCCGGTCAGCCTTCGGCTACCATCAACAAAAGGTCTGGCAATTATATCCTCGACTACGTGACTGGCGTTCTCAAGCCTAAAATCAACGGAATGGCGATTCGACAGCCCATCCGATTGAATCACCATGATATTATCAGCATCGGGCCGTTGAAATTGCAGCTCTACCTGATGCGATGATCTCGACACCAACTTGATTGCAGCCCGCCGGCAATCATCAAATGTGGGCCCTACTGAGGTCGCAGGGATAGAGCAACCGCAGGTGCCGTGCCACTTTCGGTTTCCCCCAGCAGGGCGCCACGAGTCCACTCAGCGATTAAATACTCTAAATAATAGATCAAAATACGAATAGCATTTGACAAAACCCGTCCAGATCGGTTTCATTAAGTCAACAGGAATAGGGTTTTAAAGAGGAGAGTTTCTGTGGCGATCACCAAAAGGCTCAACTTAGACCACCTCATCGGCCAGCAAATCGGCACCTCCGTTCTTTTGCGCAAGCTCGACCAAGGCTCGATGTCGGTGGTGTTTGTGGCTTACCAGAAATCCCTAAAACGCCAGATCGCCGTCAAAATTCTGCCCAAAACCTTCCTCACCCCCAAAATCGCGGAGCTGTTTCAGCAGGAAGCCCAGGCGGCGGCCTTCCTCTCTCACCCCTGTATTATCCCTGTCTACGAAGTGGGCGAAACGGACGAGTTCCTTTTTTTTACCATGCAGTTGGTCCGGGGAAAATCCCTGGCCCACGACATCCGTAACGCCCGTAAGAATGTGATTCCGTCAAAACGCATGCTTCCCCTTGACAAGGCCCTGACGTACATCGTCAAGATACTTGACGGTTTGGATTACGCCAACAGCATGGGGATCATTCACCGTGACATCAAACCGGGCAATATATTGATCGAAGAGCACTCCAAGCGCCCCATGATCACCGACTTTGGCGTCGCCCGCTCTTACGAGGGATCAGGGCAGGATTCACGGGTGATGGTGGGGACACCCACTTACATGGCCCCGGAGCAAGTTATTTCGGGCATGGTGGATAGCAGTGCCGATGTGTATGCCGCCGGCGTGATGCTTTTCGAAATGCTGGTGGGCCGCCTCCCCTATCCACCTTACGAGTCGGCGTTGAAACTACTGAAAATCAAGCTGAGACTGCAGGACAGGTTGTTTTTAAAAAGACCGTCCCAGATCAACCCCGCTATCAACGATGTTTTGGATGACATCGTTCTGAAGGCCGTCGCCTATAACAAGCAGAACCGGTATACAACCTGCCGGGATTTCGCCCAGGACATTGAACGGTATATGGGCCGTCACCTGGATTGACCGTAGCGGAGAGAGACAGGCATGGATACAACAACTCAAAAAGACAAGCTGGCCCGATTCGGGCGATCCGTAGCGTTGATGCTGAATCGTAGTCTGATGTACCAGAAAAGCCACCCAATGGTGCAGGACTCCATCAAAGAAGTGGTCACCATTGCCGACGTTCTCTTCTTTGCCCTCTCCCCTATTGTGTTTATCCTCAATCGGGGCCAATTTTACGTGGACGAGGAGCCTCTAGACCCACGGATCAATGTCAAACGCATTGCCACAATCTTTAAAAACCACGGGATTCAGTCGGTATCATTTGAAAACGGTCTTACCACCAGTGAGATGGATATCTTTATCGACATCTACTCCTCAATGGACATGTCCGCCGATGCCGAAGAGATTAAAAAAAGCCTCTTCAGCAGGGGTGTATACAACATCAAGGTCAACCACGTCCTGTATAAAAAGGTGACGGAAGACGACCAGGTGGTGTCTCGCGATGCCCTTAAAAACGTCACCCCCACTATGGAATCGGAAGACAGCCAGAGCCGTAAAAAATTCATGGACACGCTCTTGGAGAGCATCCTCACCGAAGAATTTGCAAACACATTGAATATTAAAAGCTTGCTGGCCAATCCATCAATGGTTTCTAAAAACATGGTTCAGGCGGACATGGCCAGTGTCCAAAAAATGGGCGCAGGTCCAGGTTCAGGCGGCGGCGCAGGTGCGGGCGGTGGCATCGGTACAGGTACAGGCCCCGGCGGTGGCGGCGGTGGCGGCGGCGGCGGCATCGGCACGGGCACAGGTCCCGGCGGTGGCGGCGGCATCGGTACGGGCACAGGTCCCGGCGGCGGCGGTGGTGGCGCCGGCGGCGGCATCGGTACGGGCACAGGTCCCGGCGGTGGTGGCGGCATCGGTACGGGCACAGGCCCCGGCGGTGGCGGTGGTGGCG
>Ga0316201_10004286_pt1 | contig 10740 bp, 5 predicted proteins | sample CS6wburrow_MG_FD_204516 | JGI IMG/M metagenome (GOLD analysis project Ga0316201, IMG submission 204516) | Coastal sediment microbial communities from Delaware Bay, Delaware, United States - CS-6 worm burrow | ecosystem: Environmental > Aquatic > Marine > Coastal > Sediment | place: USA: Delaware... | reverse complement strand
GGCCGAGTTCGACATAGAGCAACGCAGCGGCTACTTGCTGCGATGTGCCGCTGCGAATGGCTAATGCGTCAGCAATCGCCTGCCGCGCCGCGTCAGCGTTGCCGGATCCGAGGTGCGCCTCTGCCACGGCCAGGTATTTGCTCGCGGCCCCTTGCTGGTTTCCGCTTGCGACATCTGCCTCAATGCCTGCAGTCAACCGCTCCACCGCCTGGTCGTACTGACCCCGTAGTATCGAGATGTCTGCAAGTCCCAGGTTTGCCATTGACGCGCCGCGGCTGCCAGTCGCTGCCATGCTTCCGTATGCAGCGATCGCGGCGCCGAAATCGTTCTTCGACATCGCGGACATTGCGATGGGCAGCCATCCGTACGCGCGCGACTCATCGATCGCCAGTGCGTCACGCCCTTGTTGCTCCGCAGCCTCGAAATCGCCGGCGTACATCGAAAACAAAGCGGCGTTGAGTTGATAGAAAACGCTGTTGGGATAGATCTTGAGAACACGGTGGGCTTCTTCCATGGCGCGCTCGAAATCGAGTACCTTGAAATACGACACGGCGAGGTTGTTGTAGCCCGCACCATCGGCAGGGTAGTTCTCCACCAGCTGTTCGAAGTTCTCGATCGCCTTGCGGTAGTTTTGACTAACCACCATGAAGTACAGGCCCTGAGTGCGGAAGCGCTCACGTTCGGTCATCGACTCCATAAATGTCAGAGCCCTGGCCCAAAGCTCCTCAGCCTCCTCGCTGCGCCCAAGATGATGCGCCGCCACGGCCCAGCCGGAGTAAGCCCTGCCGAACTCCGGATCGTTGTCCACGGCCGACTTGTACAAGCCGATCGCCGCCTCGTAGTCACCGAGGTAGGCGAGGTTTTGCGCCTGGGTATAGGCGTGTGCCGCTTCGAGCGAAGACGCTGTGAATGTCTCGAGACTGCGCAGCGATTCTTCTTTCAGTTTGGTGTCGCCAAGGTCTTCACGAATCTGGTTGCTGGCCTCCGCGACGGCCTTCAGGACCTCGCTACGATCCCTGGCCACTTCCTGTACCCCGAAAATTGTTTCTCCATTGGTCGGGTCGACGGCGCGCACATCAAAAACGTAGCGCCCGCCTTCTTCACGAATTCCGCCAGCCAGAATAAGTTTGATGCCTTCACGCACGGCGATCAGCCGTGCGCCTTCATCGTCGAGCTTGCCATCGGGCTTCAGCTTCTTGATCTGGGACTGTGCCGACATGCGATTGAACGCAGTAACAAAAGACGCACCTTCAATACCGATGCTGAGCGTCTGCTCCAGTGTGCCATCGAACAACGGTTCTCCCGTGCTGTTGGCGAAGTCCGCAATCAGGATGGAGATGGGATCCGGCTGCTCGACGGGGCCGCCTGTCCTGCTGAAGTTCATGTACAGTGCGAACACGAGTGCAACACTGAGCAGGCCAATAACCACGAAGTCCATGTGGCGACCACCGAAGGGGACAACGATGGTATCGGTGGCGTCGGCCTGGACCTCGATACCCTCGCTTGAGACGTCATAAATCCAGGCAAGTACGAGCATGATCGGGAAGCCGACGATTGCCGCGATGATGATCGCCCTCATCGCCCAGTCCGGCGCCTCGAAGGCGGGCAGCACGACGCTCGCGCCCTCGATCAGGATCCAGCTCACGCCGACATAAAGTCCGGCGCTGCGGAATACCTCCCGTCGTCGTAATTCCCTGATAAATCTGTTCATTATCGAATTGGTCGTCCGCTGCCGCTGAAGGGTGGCCCTGCGAGCTTTTGCAGCATAGCGCGCGTCGTCGAGAATATCACTGCAGAGACGGGGCGGACTCGCCCGTCAGCGGCTCGCTACTTCTTCTTGACCTTGTAAACAATGTCGAAGTTGCTGACCGTGCCGGTTCGCGATTCGAGGACGAGGCGATCGGTCAATTGATAGCGAAGCAGCAGGGTGCCAAGCTTATCGATCAGGCCATAGCCGTACTCAACGAGCAGTCGATCGCCAATCCGCTTGCCCGCAATCAGTCGGCCATCCTCCGCCCCGCCCTCGAGGGCAAGCGTCTCCAGTCCAAGCCCCGATCTGACCTGTGACACGATATTTGCTGCGCCGGAAATGCCCAGTGAGAAGGCCGCCGCATTCAGCATGTCGCCTTCACCAGAGCTCGTTGCGCCAGCCAGGGGCCGCCCGGTTAGCAAGTAAGAGAGTGCTTCGGCATCCCGCAGCGGCGGTTCGCTGAAGACATTGGATCGAAGCTGTAATGGTGTGCCGGTCAGCTGAATGCCGGCGACGACATCAGCTGTTCGTCGGATAGCCCGGATATCGAGTTGCGGATTATCGAGCGGCCCGTTGAAAATCAGCCGGCCGCGCTCGATTTCCAGCTCCTGCCCATAGGCCTTGTATATCCCGTCACGCAGCGACAACGTGCCCTGGCCGGTCATCGGTGTATGCGTGCCGCCCCGCAGTCGCACCGCACCTTCGATACCTGTCGACAACCCAAAGCCGGAGAAGAGGACATCATCGCCGAGGCCGACAGCGACGTCGATGTGAATCTGCCTGCGAGTAGCTGGCTGAACATCCTCCGCACGATGTACGACCGCGTCTTGCGATGGTGATACCGCAGACTCGGGAATGTCCTTGATGCGCACGTTCGTCGACGGAATAAACAGGTTTCCCGTTACGGTCGTCTTGAAGTCATCGAAGACCATGGCGATCGATGGCGAAGCGGCTATCTGCCAGTCAGGCAGGCGCGATAGCTCGAAATCCTGGCCGGTAATCAAGAGTTCGGAGCGAACTCCCTCATCAGCACTTACCCATGTATCGCCTTGAATGTTGATCTGCCCGTCACCGGAGCGTGCGCTGCCTTCGAGTCGCAAATGCCCTACATCCGTTTGTGCCACGCTCGCATTGAGTTCCGAAATCTCGATGCCGGCCCTGCGAACGCCGAACGCGCCGTCGGTAATGGACACGGCGCCGAGGAGTTCCGGCTGAGCGAAACTGCCGGAAACGTCGAGCTTTCCACTGACGAGGCCGCGCGGTTTTGCGATGTCGGGGATCAACACCGCGAATAAGGACATGTCCTTAAGAGCAAGTTCGCCGCGCCCGCTGACGGCAGAGGTCCAATCGAAAATATCGTCGACGGTCAGGTCCAGCCGGGTATCACCAGCGCCATCGGCAAGGCCGATTCGCAGCGATGATACGAGGCGATTATTGGTCACGTCGACCTGTCCGGTTGCTTCAGCAATAACGGCCGAAAGTTTTTCGTCATCGACCATCGCTTCCATGCGCGCGTCGCGCAGTTCGACTGAGCCGGTGCCTGTCAGCAGGCCATCGGTAATTGAGCCGCGTGCCTGCAAATTACCGAAGCCACTGATCGAAACCTCCGGTGGCAACGTGAGTGGCAGTGCCGCCAGCGGCAGGTCGTTGAGTTCCAGGTCAAACGTTGTCACGCCTTCCGGGTCGACAGTCGCCGCGGCACAGGCCCGGCTGCTGTCAGCGGACCTGAAAAGACAGGCACGGGAAAGACTAAGCTCGCTTCCCGATACAGCGAGGTCGACTGCGTCACCCAGTGACCACTGCCCGGCCAACCTGTCTTCGATCGAAAGCGCGTCAATAACCCCGACCCAGCGGCCATCCGCATAGGCACCGTTTGCGTGGACGGCAACGTGGCTGTCTGCGCTGTGCAAATCGGCCTGGATCGAGTGCCGATCGAGTGACCCCGTGGCAATGACATGTGCAGAGTCAATCTCCTTGTCACGTACGAGGAGATTTTGAAGGTCTACTTCTGCGGTGACTACCTGCGATGAAGACACATCAGCATCGACCGTTACTTTTCCAATCACGTAATCGGTCCAGGCCAGGTCTGAACCGCTGGCCTTGACATGAAAGTCAGGCTTCGCTCTCGAACCCCTCAGCCTCAGGTTGCCGGAGAGACTGCCGGCCGCATCGGGACTTAGTTCCTGTAATTCCGGAAGCTCCAGGACTGCGTCCAGCGACAGCGTGTTGCCGGCTGTGCCGAGAACGCTCACCCTATTCGCGCCAAGCTGGAGCCGGCTATCCGCCACAACTAAACGATCTGGCGTATACGTGAACTCGCCACCACCATCCAGGAGTTGGCCATTGATGAGCCCACTCAGCTCTCTGACGCTGACCGCTAATGCATAGGTATCTTCGCCAAATGTGCCGCTCGCTTTGCCGCTGGCGCTTACCCGGCCCTGCACCCGGTCTGACGCTAATGACGGATCGAGATCCGCCAGCGCGTACTCGATATCAAAGCTTGGTGTGGGGGCCCAGCCTGCGCTACCCGACGCGTTCAGCCCACCGAGATCACTCGTCGCAACCAGGCTTGAAAAATCAATGCTCTTGAGGTCCGTGTTGCCATCGAGCACGACCCTGGTTTCGGGCAAGTCGTCGAGGCGGCCAAGGGCATCGAGCGCGATATCGAGGCTTGCCAGGTTGCCCTGCAATCGGAGCGAGCCGTTTCGCGTTTGCAGCAGTGACTCGTCAAACGCCCACTGAAAAACATCCCATGTGTTCTTGAGGTCGAGCTCGAGTTCATTTGCGACGTAGGAAAAATTGCCTGTCGTGACCAGCTGTTGCGGTGCGTCCAGCTTGTGCTGGAGGTCATAACGCCGCAGGTTGCCGCGGAGCGATAAGCGACCTTTCAGTTCCTGCGACGGCGATTCCGTCCATTGCCACTGGAGGTCGAGATTGCTGCGGTAGAGATTGGCCAGTTCGATGTCGCCGTCGAGCTCTGCGTTCAGCCAGTCGCTCTGAAGCACAAGCTGCGAGACATCGATACTCGACCCTGACAGCTCGCCGCTGAATCGGAACGTGTCGACAACACGAATCAGTTGATCGCGTTCGAACGAGATGTTCCTTAAAGACGCTGTATCGATGGATATCCGCAGGGGGCTTTCGAAGGACGGTAGTTCACCGGACGGTTCCGCATCCGGCGCCGGACGCGACACGATCGTTATTGCGCCGACATCCAGCGACCGCACGGCGAGGTGTCGCGATAGCAGGCGTGCTACTTCGATCTCGACGCAGGCGTCGCGAATCGCTACATCCAGTGATTCGCTGTTCCAGTTGACGGTTTCCAGGCACACGTCCCCGAAAAACGAGCCGCTGGCAGATTGAAGCTCGAGTCCAGCCGGCAGGTAGGGTTGAGCCCGGGCAAGCACAAAGCGCGTGCCGCTCTCCGTGCCCAGCAACCACAGCATGGCAGCCAGCAGCGCGAGAATAATGCCGAGCGCGATGAGCCTTAGTTTTCCTGGCATCGTCAAAGGTCAGCACCGAGTCGTAAATGTACGCGCAGGCTTTGGTCACTCTGGGAAACGGGGTAGCCGAGGTACAGTCGAATCGGTCCCAGCGGCGAACGCCACTTGATGCCGAGACCGGCGCCAACCTCGGCGTTGAAATCGGTGTTATTAAAGGCATTGCCGGCGTCCACGAATACGGCGCCGTAGAAATTTCCCTTCAGGTGACGCTCGTACTCAATGCTCGCCACCAGCAAATTGTCGCCGCCAACGACATTGCCGTCTGCGTCGGTTGGGCCGAGGCTTTCGTAGTCGAAGCCACGTACCGATTCGTCACCACCGGCGAAGAACCTGACCGACGGAGGCAGCTCGGAAAAATCATCGGATTTGGTGAAGCCTGCGTTGAAGCGGGCCAGCAGGCGATTACCGTCGCCAAAGGACTGAATCCAGCGCATCCAGGTCTTCGCCTGGACATACGACATGGTGGAGCCAATCCATTCATCGGTGCCCCGCAATTCCGCGCCAAGGCGGTGCCCGCTGCGCGGAAAGAGGTCTCTGTCCGACCGCTTCTGATCAAAGGTGATTGCCGGCACGATGGAACGGCTGGTTCTTATGTCTTCCCCGACGATGAATGACTCGCGGCTGGCATCGACCGATAGCGTTCGAAGCCAGGTGTCGGTCATGGCCTTGGTCCAGCGCCCACCCAGGCGCTGTACTTCGTTGTCAAATGTGTCAGTTTCCTCGTTCGAGTAGGCGCCAGCCAGGCTGAACCACTCGCGGCGAGGATCGCCCAGTGGAATTCGGTATTCGGTGGTTAACCCTTGCAGGACCGTTGCAATACCCAGGTCCGCGATCAGGCGATGTCCGCGCTTGTTGACGCGGTTGTTGCGGAATCCGGCGCGAAATCTCGGGCCCAGATCGGTGGATGCGCCGACGCCGATGGTGTACTCGATGTGAGTGCCTGGCTGCAACAGAATCTGCATGGGCACGTGCCCATCCACTGCGTTGGGGACGTCGGCGAGTACTTCGATCTGCCCGAAATACGCACTGTCCGACAGGTCACGATAGGCGCGCGCCAGATCGTCAGCGTCATAATAGGCGCCGACCTCCAGGTCGAGATAAGCAAGGACGATCTCAGGGTTTATGAACTCCTGATTCTGGCGTATCTCGCCCAGGCGGTAGCGAGGGCCGCTTGTGAAATGCAGCGTAACGTCTGCAACACCCAGGTCGGGCCAGACGTCCATACGGCTTGCGGAGAATTCAGCCTCGAAATAGCCGCGGCCTGCCGCGCGGATTTGCAGGGCCTTCTTTATGGCTTCGTAATTCGCATGCCGCAGCGCCATGCCCGAAGTCAGCGATGCCGGCCTGAGTAGTTCCTGAAATGCAGGATCAGACGAGGCGGGGCCATCAATCCGGATATCGACCTCGCGCAGCACAACCGGTTCGCCGGGGTCAACCGCCACGTCGGCGCTCCAGCACTTTTCATCCAGCTCAAGTTTCGTGCTTATTTCCGGCTGGTAGTAGCCGAAGGGTTCGATCGCTCTGCGAACCTCGGACTCGAGCGTTCTGAATCTCCGGCGGACGAGCCAGGGTTCTGCGTCACAGGGCTCCGCAGCGATCGTCGCAAAAGTACGAACATTCCGCTCCAAATCCCGGTTGAGACCCGAGATAGTCAGGTCTGCGGCAACCATTGAGGGTAGTAGCAGGACTACCAGTAGCAGGTATGAAGGCTTGATGATTGACATGTTGGCAGGCTAAAGCCACTTTTTCGACCGAAAGAACACCACTAGCCCTATTGCTGCCAGCACCATGATGACAAGCGATCCTGCAAAGCCCCATGGACTCTCGAGGCCCGGCAGGCCACCAACGTTCATGCCCAGCAGTCCGGTCACAAATGTCAGCGGCAGAAAGATTGCGGCTACCACTGATAGGACGTACATGCGGGAGTTTTGTTCCTGTGCAAGTTGGCCGAGAAATTCCTCCCGAAGCACCATGGTTCGTTCACGCGCAAGATCCAGGTCCTCGAGGTAGCGCGTGATTCGGTCGGCTTCGTCCCTGAGATCCCGGATATCGGCTTCCATTAACCAGTCGCCAGGCTGCCGGTAGAGTCGGTCCAGGGCGTCTCGCTGCGGGGCGAGAAAGCGCCGAACCGTCGCGATCTGGTGCCGCAACATGGATACCATCTGCCGGAACTGCGTATGGTCCTGCGTGGCCATCAAGACCTCCGCTTCCCCGACGCGTTCCTCGATGTCATCGATAAAGTTGCCGACGCGATCAGCCAGTCTGGCAACAAGGCTGCTGAGAAAGCTGCCAGGTGATTTTGGTCCGATGCCCTCATTGAGAGTCTCCTGTATGTCGGTGATCGACAACAGGCGCCTGCGCCGTGTGCTGATTATTCGGTTTTTCTCGATCCAGACTCGAATGGACACCATGTCTTCCGGGTCCGCGCCGGGGTTGGTATTAACGCCACGAAGTACCACCAGCAGGCCGTGGTCGGTTGAGAACGACCGGGGCCTGGTTTCATCGGCCAGCAGCGCGTCGACAATCACCGATTCCAGGCCGCTTTCGTGGCGTAGCCAGGTTCGAGATGGCTTGTCATTGACGTCGAGGTGCACCCATAAAGAGCCCTGGCCGCTGGCTTGTACGGGAATAGCTTCGGAATTAACGGGCTCCGCGCCACCGCGTCCGTTGAGCGTACAGCAAAGCAGGAAGTTTGGCCCCGTCGTAGCTACGTCAGTCATCAAGTGGGTCCCTAATTCTTCGCCGCTGGCTGGTCGGAAGGCAACACGCGTATCTCCAGGGCATCTTTCATGTCCAGATGCACGTCGCGCTGCGGGAACGCTACGATGATATCGTTCGCGTCGAACAGCTCACAAATCCTGAACCGGATGTCGCTGCGGACCTCGCGCAGCAGCTTTTCGCCGGTCACGTCGCACCAGAAGTGCGTGTCGAAAACCAGTGAATTGTCGCCAAAGTCCTCAAACACCACGGAAGGATGTGGCGATGACCTTACCTGTGTTTGCTTGGTAACCGCTTCCAAAATCAGATCGGACACGAGACGCACAGGCGAACCGTATTCGACGCCCACCCGCACCGTCGTACGAATGAGCTGGTCGACCAGCGTCCAGTTAACGACGGTACGCTCCAGCAGTTGACTGTTGGGTACCAGCAGGTGCACGCCATCGGTACGACGAATCCGGGTCGAGCGATTACCGACACTTTCAACGGTTCCCTGCCACGAGTCTATTTCTATGAAATCGTCAATCCGGATGGGTCGCTCCGCCATGAGGATCCAACCGCTGATAAAGTTGTTGATGATGTTCTGTGCGCCGAAGCCAATACCGATAGCAAGCGCACCCGTGGCGAAGGCAAAAGCAGTGAGGGGGATACCCAGAAGCCCCAGCGCGGTGATGAAAACCAGGATCAGTATCGTAAAAAACGCGATACGCTTGAAAATGTGTACGACGTCCGGACGCAGATCCGTTTTCTGGAGTCGCCGCCCGAGAAAGAACCCAACCAATCTGCTGCCGTAATAGCCGACCAGTAACAGGACTGCAACGGAGAGAACCTGTCCCACAGTTATCGATTGACCACTCGGGGCCGTTGACAGGACGAAGTTCCAGAAGGTTTTCAGATCAGCAAACATTAGCCGTGGCCGCGCGTTCTTGTCTTGCCCTGCTTGGCATTCTTCTCGATGAACTCGATGATCAGACTGGCGACGTCTTTCTTTGTGGCTGTCTCAATGCCTTCCAGACCAGGACTGGAGTTAACCTCCATCACGACCGGCCCATGGTTGGATCGCAATAAGTCGACGCCGGCCACATTAAGACCCATGACTTTCGCCGATCGGACGGCCGTCGATCGTTCTTCCGGCGTTATCTTGATCAAAGACGCTGCGCCGCCACGATGAAGGTTCGAGCGAAATTCCCCTTCCTTTCCTTGGCGCATCATCGAGGCTACTACTTTGTCACCAATGACCAGACAGCGGATGTCCGCGCCGCCTGCCTCCGCGATGAACTCCTGCACCATGAAGTTGGCCTTGAGTCCGCGGAAAGCCTCAACAACGCTCTCTGCCGCTTTCCTTGTTTCCGCCAGTACAACCCCAACACCCTGGGTGCCTTCGAGAAGTTTGATCACGACCGGGGCGCCGCCAGCGATCTTGATCAGATCCTGGGTGTCATTCGGCGAATTGGCGAAGCCCGTCACCGGCAGGCCGATACCTTTGCGTGCAAGTAACTGTGACGCGCGCAGCTTGTCGCGAGAGCGTGTTATAGCAACCGACTCATTAACCGAATAGACGCCCATCATTTCAAATTGGCGTACGACGGCAGCGCCGTAAAAAGAAACCGATGCACCAATGCGCGGGATGATGGCATCGACGCCGGTAATTGACTCGCCCTTGAGATGAATACTGGGCTTGTGGCTCGTAATGTTCATGTAGCACTGCTTGTGATTAACCACCAGCATTTCATGACCACGTTGCTTGCCCGCTTCCATCAGGCGCTTCGTGGAATAGAGGGCCTTATTGGTTGAGAGTACCGCGATTTTCATGGTTGCATCCTGTAATAAATGAGTGGGTGCGGCTGCGTTAACGACCGATACGTGAATTTCTAAACAACTGCGGCAGGCGCAAGCTTCTCGACGGCGTTACTTGCCTTTGGCATGTTCTTAAATGTCCCAAGATTAAATAGTGCATCACCCTCGTGTGCCAGGGGAAGGTTGCTGCGTCCAATTATGATTCCATCAGATGGCGCGATCACCTTGGTCTCGTCGTCACCAAGAGGGTCGCTAATCATAGCCAGGACCTGGCCCTTGGAGATCGTGCTGCCCAGCTCTGCCTTGCCGGTAACAATGCCGCTGGTACTGGCACGAATCCATCGCGTTGATCGAGCAATGACCGGCTTGACGGGTGAAGCCTTCTTTAGAGCTGGCAGCATCTGCATATAGCGCATGACGTTCAGAATACCGCGCAATCCTGTGCGAATGCAGGTGTCATCAAAACGGAGTGCTTCGCCAGCCTCGTAGATCAGTATTGGCATGCCGCGTTTGGCAGCGCAAGCGCGTAAAGAGCCGTCACGAGTGTTCGAGTTGATGACGACCGGTGCGCCAAAAGCGTTGGCAAGTTCGAGCGTTCCGGCGTCATCGAGGTTCGCGCGTATCTGCGGCAGATTCGAACGGTGCAGGGCACCCGTATGCAGGTCGAGTCCGACGTCCGCCTTGGCCACGATTTCACGCAGAAACAAATTGGCCAGCCTTGCGGCAATCGACCCTTTGGAGCTTCCGGGAAAGGATCTGTTCAGGTCGCGCCGGTCGGGCAAGTAGCGCGACTGGTCCAGGAAGCCATGAACATTGACGACCGGTATTGCAATCAGGGTTCCGCGAATTGATCGGAGTGTTTTACGCTTCAGCAGCTGCCTGATTATTTCAACGCCGTTAAGTTCGTCGCCGTGGATCGCGGCTGAAACAAACAGCACAGGACCGGGCTGGCGGCCGCGTATGATTTTTATG
>Ga0316201_10004285_pt1 | contig 10741 bp, 7 predicted proteins | sample CS6wburrow_MG_FD_204516 | JGI IMG/M metagenome (GOLD analysis project Ga0316201, IMG submission 204516) | Coastal sediment microbial communities from Delaware Bay, Delaware, United States - CS-6 worm burrow | ecosystem: Environmental > Aquatic > Marine > Coastal > Sediment | place: USA: Delaware... | reverse complement strand
ATTATTGTCTAAGCCTCGCTACCCTGTCGTAGACTTCAAATTAACTTCGTGAAATATATGAAAGATAAAAATTCTCTATTGCGGATGTTGCCAAAAGTTGACGAATGTCTGCTTGCTCTGGCGGATTTCCTTAAGCTAAATAAAGTACCTCTTCGGCTTGCAAAAAAGGGTGTTCAAGCAGTTATCAACGATTACAGACAGAACATTCTGAATGACACTATCGAGCAATTGCCAGAAAATGCAGAAGCTTGGGCACTCCTTTTTAAAGAAAAGATAAGTGAACTCAATAGTCCGTCATTCAAACGGGTGATCAACGGCTCCGGTATTGTCATTCATACGAATCTTGGCCGCTCCATACTCTCTGCTGAGGCAACTCGTCAGATTACAACTGCAGCCTGCTATTATAGTAACCTTGAATTTGATTTGAAGAAAGGTAAGCGGGGGAGCAGATATTCTCTGGTTGAAGATATCATTTGTGATCTTACCGGCGCCGAGGCTGCGCTTGTGGTAAACAACAATGCTGCGGCTGTTCTCATCGCCCTCGAAACACTGGCCGCTGGTCATGAGGTAATTGTATCGAGGGGACAGCTTGTTGAAATCGGCGGTTCATTTCGGATTCCAGATGTAATGGTGAAAAGCGGCGCAGAACTTGTTGAAGTTGGAGCCACAAACCGTACACATCTGTACGACTATGAAGGAGCAATTACTGATCGTACCGCACTCCTGTTAAGTGTTCATACATCCAATTTCAGAATGATCGGTTTTACTTCTGAAGTTCCCGCCGATGAGCTTGTTGAACTTGGGGGCAGATATGATATCCCTGTTATGGAGGACCTGGGAAGTGGAAGCTTGATCCGCATGCCACAGTTTGGCATTTCCGGTGAGCCGACTGTTCCTGAAGTGGTTCGTGCAGGTGTTGATGTTGTCACTTTCAGCGGTGACAAATTACTCGGTGGGCCTCAGTGTGGCTTAATTGTTGGAAAGAGAAAATACATTGAGAAGATAAAGAAAAATCCGCTAAACAGAGCCTTAAGAATAGACAAATTTACAATTGCCTCTCTTGAGAGCATTCTGCGCTGCTATTATGACGCTGACAGTGTGCTGCAGAACGTGCCGACATTGAGGATGATTAGTCAGACAAGTGATGAAATTAAGAAACGTGCTCAACGTTTTATCCGGCGACTGAAAGCTAAATTATCCGATTTTTGCACGCTCAATCTATTACCGACAGTTTCTCTGGTAGGGGGCGGCGCTCTGCCTGAATACAGTATCGACAGCTGGGCCGTCAGTCTGCAGCCTGTCCAAGGCAGTGTCAGTAATCTTGAGCGCGATTTCAGGGCGCTCAAGATTCCGATAATAGGACGAATTGAGCATGATTGCTTTCTTTTGGATTTTCGTACCATTCAAGATATCGAAGTCACTGAATTGACTAATGAGCTCATGGCTTATTTCAGTAGTGAAGCCTGATCATGCACTCTCATCAATTATCTTTTCTCCTGCCTCCAAGGCAGCTTCAACTCAATGACTGTTTTTTCTATCAGACAACATTCAAAAAAGTCGTCAAAGAGAAAATTCCGACTTCTAAAACCGTTCAGTTTCTTACCCAAGATATATTTTTAGCCTCCTTACCTGGGGTACCAGAAAGCGATAAAAACGCATTGTTCAGGAGAATATGTTCGCATCATCGGCCTGAGAAGTTCAATGGCGCATTAATCATACCTCTTGAGATATCAGGCCATAAGCGCGTCGTCATACTCGTAGAGGGTATTGATCCAGTGGTGTATGAAAATATATCACTGGATTGGCTTGAAGAAACAGTCGACATCATTACCAAAGAGCTGCACTCTATAGTCAGGGCGGATATTGATCCGCTTACATCGCTGTATAGTGTTAATCTCCTATCCAAGGCAATTTCGCTCTATAATCAGAGGGCTGATTTTCATTTAATTCTGGTTGAGTTTTTTTCCTTTACCCGTGCGCCAAGAGACGCTTATGTTCATCTGAGAAAAGCTGTTCAGTCTTTGAGAGATTTTAATCGCCAGGACTATCCTCTTGTTCACCTTGGTCAATCCATTTTTGCATTGCTCATAGACGACTTTCCTCGAGATGTTCTCAAAGCATATTGCCTTTCTCTTATTACGTTCATCAAGAATAAAGGGTTCAAAAGAGTTCATTGTGGGAGCAGCAGCAAAAGTCTCGACCGTTCGCTTCAGAATCATCAGACTGAACTCGTCACCACTATTTTTGATGAGGCCTGGTCTGCATTGCATATTGCCTGCAAGAGGGGACCTTTTGCTTTTTGTGATTATGAGTTTATCGCCAATCCGGCACAATTTCCTCTTCGTCCAATGGCCCGGTCCCCTATATCAAAATTACAGAGATATTGGCGTCATCTTGACAATTTTTCGCTCATATATTTACGACCTGATTTTCTCAGATGCGAACAATGTGACCGATTTATAACCACCTATCTCAAAGATGAAATTGTTGTAAAAGAAAATCTCGGATATTTTGTTATCAGAGAAAAGAGCACAGCGGAGACATCAAAACTGTGGATAGAGCACATAATAAAGGAAATGCTGGAAGAGCACGGAAAGCAATATTCGTTTTCAGCAGGCATCAGTGAATTTCCATTTGAAAACTATGCGAAAACTGAAACCATCAGGAATTGTCAAAAAGCGCTGCTGCACGGAACCTTTTATGGCAAAACAAGCTTTGTCATTTTTGATGCACTCAGTCTCAATGTAAGTGGCGATGCTTTCTTTGCTGAGGGTGATCTTAAAGGTGCAGTCCGAGAATATCGCCGTGGCTTGCTATTAGATCCTAATAATATCAACCTTCTTAATAGCCTTGGGGTATCCTATGCCCTAATGAATCAGAACAAAAATGCCTGGTTGTCATTTATGCGGGTCTTAAAAATCGATCCAGAAAATTTTATGGCTCTTTATAATGCTGGTCTCGGGGAGCAGAATGCAGGATGTTACAAAGAAGCGGTATCCTATTTTAAGCGAGCCTTGCATGAATGTAATGAGAAAGATCCCGATGAAGCGACTGTTCTGCCGCAGCTGAAATATTATCTTGGTGTGGCCTTATACTATGATGGCAAGTACAAAAATTGCATCGACATGTTAACATCATGGTACAGTGACCATAAAAAAAATGGTGGGGCCGATAAATGCTGCCGCTATATCGGCCTGAGTTATTATCAGCTTGCGGCTGGCAAAGATGCGATCATCTGGCTGCAGCGAGGGTTGCGTTATGATGAGTTCGACGCTGAAGCAATGAGTTTGCTCGGAGAACTGTATCTTGAACAGGGTGAAGGCAACGACATCGCTCTTAGTTTATCTGAGAAAAGCATTGAACTCGACGGCAAAGATGATCTGTTTCACTTGAGGCACGCTCGGGCTCTGATTGCCTGTAATAACGACGAATCAGCAATAGCGCGTTTGAAACAGTGCGTAAGAAAAAAATATATAAAGTTTGAGGCTTGGTACGAACTTGCCAAGGTATACACGAGACTGAAACAGCAACAAAAAGCCAAATATTATGTGAAAAAGCTGCTTTACGCAAATGACGTGCCTGAAAGACTATTGATAAAGGTGCACCAGTTCATCGAGATAAATAATTACAAAATAGGCTGACAATGGAGTGTCGAGAACGAAGAAAAATAAAAAGGGAACCCAAATACATCCTTGATAATACACTCATAGGTGATTCTTGGCGAATGTTCAGGATTATGGGTGAATTTGTTGATGGCTTCGATGCCATGTCGGCTGTTGATATTCCTGCCGTGACGATCTATGGATCGGCAAGAACTTCAGTTGATCATCCATGGTACATTCTTACTGAAAAAATAGCCTATGCATTGGCCGAATCTGGTTATGCGATTGTAACAGGTGGAGGACCAGGGCTCATGGAAGCAGCGAATAAAGGCGCTGCAGAGGCAAACGGGGTATCAATTGGACTTAATATTAGTCTGCCGCATGAACAAAAGCCAAATCCTTACACAAATTTTCCACTACACTTCAAATATTTTTTTGTCAGAAAAGTCATGTTCATGAAATATTCTATGGCCTTTATTTGTATGCCTGGGGGTTTTGGTTCCTTGGATGAACTGTTTGAATCACTTACTTTGATACAAACTCAAAGAATTAAGCCTTTTCCAATAATATTAGTAGGTAGTGACTATTGGCAGGGGCTCTATGACTGGATTAAAAATACGATGCTAACAAACGATACCATCAGCCAGGATGACGTGGATTTGATTAGAATAATAGATAAACCTAACGAGGTGGTTGACTATGTAAATGAGAAAGTCGTTGTTTAATACCACAAATATTTGAAAAAGTTGTCGACAGAAGCTTATAATAGGTGATGAGATGGTTTAATAGTTGTTTTTTGTCGATATTTTTAATGAGGTTAAGCAATGGCGCAAATCGATGCCTTTTTTAAATTAATGAATGATGAGGGAGCCTCCGATTTACACATGGTGGCCGACCAGCAGCCCGTTCTCAGAATCCGTGGTGATATGGAGCGGGTTAAGTTCAAGAAGATGGGCAATGAAGAGCTAAAGGCAATGCTCTATGAAATTTGCCCTGAGGACAGAATAAAACTTTTTGAAGAAACGGGTGATATCGATTTTGGCTATGAAATCCCAGGCCTTGCTCGTTATCGCTGCAACTTTTTTCAACAAAAATATGGGATTGGAGCAGTATTCAGAGAAATTCCAAGCGACATCATGACGTGTGACCAGCTCGGTTTACCTAAAGTCATTGCCCGGCTGGCCCAATTGCCAAAGGGGTTGGTACTCGTTACGGGGCCTACAGGTTCAGGTAAATCAACTACTCTTGCCGCAATCGTAGATGAGGCAAATAAATCGCGCAAGGATCACATTCTAACCATTGAAGATCCTATTGAATTCGTCCATAAAAGTCAGAAGTGCATTATCAATCACAGAGAGGTCCACACGCATACCAAAGGATTCAGTCAGGCTCTGCGAGGAGCACTTCGTGAAGACCCTGATATTATAATGGTTGGAGAACTTCGAGATTTGGAGACAATCACCTTGGCGATGGAAGCGGCAATGACCGGGCACCTTGTCTTTGGCACTCTGCACACGTTAAATGCCATGAAAACGGTTGATCGTATCATTGAGATTTTTCCTGCCAGCCAGCAGGGGCAAGTTCGCTCAACGCTTGCCGATGCCCTGCGGGCAGTTGTTTCTCAAACGTTATTCAAGCGCACAGATATAAAAGGCCGCTGTGCTGCCTTGGAGATTCTGATTGCTACTCCCGCGGTACGAAACCTTATCCGTGAAGGGAAAACCTATCAGATTTTATCTGTAATGCAGACGGGAAAGAAATACGGCATGCAGACAATGGACGATGCAATCATGGCATTTATTGAGAAAAAAATGATCAGTGCTGACGATGCCTATTCCAATGCGACTGAAAAGTCAAAGTTCCTAAAATTTTTACGAAAGACGCCAACCGATTTTACGGAAGTATAAACTGCTTTCAAGTCGAACCTGGGGGTCTGTTTTTCGTCTTGTCGTCATTGTGCAAGAACGGAGCTGATTTGGAAATCATCTTTTGTTTCGACGACAGTAATTGTTCCATTTTTCGCAGTGTTCAAGACGTGTATGCCCATTTTTCTGGCTGTTGACAAGGTGTTCTGGGACGGGAACCTGTTGTTTTTCCATTTTCCGGCAGAAATAATCAAATAATCTGGTTGAACTGCTTTAAAAAATAAGGCCGAATTGGATGTGGATGAGCCATGATGTGGCGATAGGAGGATACTTGCCTTAAGATGTGGTTCTGTTCGAGCAAGCATACGCTCTTGTGATTCACTGATGTCTCCAGGAAAAATGACAGAAAAGTTTGGCGTCGTCAGTTTTAAGACCAGGCCATTGTCATTTTCATCATACGTATCTGCCTCATTAGCAGATTTTTTGTTTTCACCCCAAGCAATGTCTCCCAAGAGCTCTAGACGTGCGTTTTTTTCTACAATAAAATTTTTTCTGCCGGGAACATATACCTGAGTTTGCAATCGTTTTGCCAGATCGCAGAGATCGGCGTAACCCGGCTTATCTCTGTTCAGATGAGGAAGCCATAGCCGTTTAACAGAAAAACGCTTTATGATTGTTGGTAAACCGCTGTAATGATCAGCATCAGCATGTGTTACTACAATATCGTCAACTTTGCCAATTCGTCTGTGCCAGAGAAACGGCGACAGTATGCGTTCTCCGCAGTCAAATCCTGGTGCTGACAAAGCACCGCCATCTATCAGTATGATTCTGCCGCTAGAGAGCTCAACAATTGAAGCGCTGCCCTGTCCTATGTCTATAAAGCTCACCCTGTCTTTATGTTTTATTACATGTGCAAGGGGCATCATCGGAAGGAAAAACCATACAAGACTCAAAGCAAAAACACTTCGCGCCGACCATTTCAGCAGTGGATTGTGATGAACTTTCAGCAAGGTTACAACAGCGAAATAGTAGAGAGTGATGGCCGCAAGAGAAGGAGAGGGAAGCCAAAGCGTGCTGATTGGTAATTGATTGAAAAATGAAGCAGCAGCAACAGAGATGGTAAGGCCTGCTGCACCCAGTTGGAGAATTAACTCAGCCAAAGAAGGATATACGAACATCAGGATCAGAGAGATAAAACCACATGGCAGACTCCAGAGACAAAGTAAGGGTTCAATGATGAGGTTTGCAGGAATGCTTACCAGCGAGAGACGATTGAAATGATAAAGCAGCAGAGGGGCCGTTCCAAGGGTCGCAGCGAAAGAGACCAGAATACCAATCTTCAGCCATCTGGTAAGACGAGCTCTAAAACGCGGAATGATATAATCGCTGAAAACAGGTGACGTCTGCGACTGTATCCTTTGAGACATGAGAATAATCGCTCCAACTGCGGCAAAGGAGAGCTGGAATGATGCCGTTTCAAGTGCAAGCGGGTCAAAGATAAGGAGGATCAGGGCGGCTCCTGCTAATATGGTGATAGCAGATCTCTTCCTGTTTGTGCACAATGCGGTAACCACAAATAGAGACATGACAAAAGATCGCAGCACCGGCGTATTAGCCCCGGCAAGTAAAACGTATATAGCTAAAACCGGAATGCAGGCAAGTAAAGACAGTTTTCTGACGTTTGCGGCCAATATGAGATATTCAGATCTTCTCAAAAGCCAATGCATGAAACTAAAGATGAATAGAGCAAGCAGGGACATATGCATCCCAGAGATTGCCAGAATATGCATAACGCCAGCCCCTTTAAACGCTTCGATCACTGATACTGGCACTGCGGTTTTGTCTCCAAGCAACAAGGCTCTGTATAATCCAGCTTGAGCAGCGGGTAAAACATCATCGAGATTTTGTGCAATCCTAGCTCGAGTTCGTTCCACACTCAACCTGACATCCCCTCTATGGTCAAATCGACTGACAACTGGTTTGATCATAAGAGGTGATGAAATTGTGCCAATTCGATGTATTCCTTTTTTAGCAAGGTATTCTTGATAGTTAAATACCCCAGGTGTGTTGGTGAGCGTTGGAGTTCTCAGCTCTGTTCTGAAAACGACAGAATCACCAGGTAAAATCGTTTCGGGCCAGCCCGCAGTCAGGGTTAATAGAATGGTGTCGGCTACCGGTAAAAAATGGCCTGAGTCCGGTGTCCGATAATAAACAGCATTGATAATTGCTTTTTGAGTAACATTATTTCCACTGACATGTTCGCTAAGTACTCCAATTATTACAGCTTCAGCACCATTTTTGAGGATGCTTGGTAATTGCCTGGGGCCAAGAGGAGAAAACTTATGGTTATCAGCGTGCATCATTCCGGCAAAAAACAAACTGCAGCAGAGAAAAAGCAGCATGATTGTCGTAACTCGAAAAAGCCAAAGCAGGTAACTGATCATGAGGAGCGTAGTAACTAAAAAAAGGCTAACAGATGAAGAGGGCTCCAAGAGAAGCGAAAAGGCGATGCCTAAGATAAAGCAGCAGGTGACGACAATGAGAAGATAATCTAAGCAAACATCGTATAGCTTATTCACAGAATTTTCCTGATCAGATGCAGATGGTCCGGGATTACCCTGCTGTGTCTTTCTATGCAGTAGCGTGCTTTTCTGCCAACATCGTTTCTTCTTTGTGGCGAAGAGATTAAGCGATCAAACGTTGATTCAAGAGAGCCCTGGTCTGTGATGAGATAGGCTGCATTATCCCTGAGAAGCTCTTCACTGATTTCAGCGAAGTCTTCCATATGAGGGCCAAAAATAACAGGACATGATGCTCTTGCCGCCTCGAGCGGATTATGACCTCCTTCGTCCACCATGCTGCCGCCGATAAAAGCAATATCCGCCATGTTATAGAGTGAATTCAGATCACCAATTGTATCGATGACAAGCAGATCAAAAAGATCGGATTGGTGAGAAGAAAGAAGGGAGCTCGTCAAATTAAACTGCTTCGATAGGGAAATGATCTCATCACTTCTGGAAATATCTCGTGGAGCTATGGCCAGGTGAAGGTTATCATATCTTCCTTGTAAATTCTTAAAGCTCTCAATCAAGACACGTTCCTCACCCCGGTGAGTTGATCCGCAAAGTATCAGAATATGGTTGTCAGGAGTCAACTGTTCTATAGCAGCAACAGTAGGGCTTTCTTCAAAATCAGTACTGTATTTTAAGTTTCCTAGCGTCATTAATTTGTTTTTACTAATGCCGAGGCATTGCAGATTGGCGGCATCGGTGCTTGTCTGAACGCATAACAGATCGAAGGTATCAAACATTGGTTTAAAGAAAAATCCGTAGCGCAGGTAAGTTTGCATAGATTTTTCAGATACTCTGCCGTTTATGAGAATGGATGGAACATTACTCTGAGATAATTGGCCCAGAATATTAGGCCAGAAATCTGTCTCAATCAGTATGAAGAGGTTAGGCTGTATATGATGAATAAAGCGCCTTACAACGGGGAGCAGATCAATTGGAGATGCAAACACAGCGTCAACATATGGACTGATTTTCTCATAGGCCAGATGTAAACCACTCACGGTTGTTGCAGAAAAAACAAGTGATATCGATGGTTCGTTTGCATGAAGTGCTTTGATGAGGGGAAGTGCAGATGTCACCTCTCCAACAGAAAGTGCATGAATCCATATGGTTTTTGAACATTTCATGGATTTGGCTTTGGAGTGAAGGCCAAATCCGAGCCGGTGCCAGATAACCGTACGTTTTTCAGGGCGAAACAGCAAGACTGATGCTATAAATAAGAGCAGGATAGGCAAGCACACAAATTGGCAAAGGTTATAGAACAGTCTCATGGAATCATTGATTAAAATTTAGATTGCTGCAGGATAGTACCATAACTGATGAGAGATAGAAAGAGACCTCCATGATTGCGGCATCATCGTTTTCTGTTCGGTATTTACCGACAATATTCTCATGTACCCAACAATGGTTGTAAGCTAAAAAAAAATAACATTACTAAAAATATAAGAGATTTCATGCATGTTGAATTCATCAGATCTCATTGAGCGTGGAGTGAAAACAAATAGTATTCCTTGACTGCAGCACCATGATATGGATGATCGCAGAGGTCTCAAATTGTCTGCCATTTTATTGCTGATGTGTAATTGTGCGCGATTGAAAAAATACCCATGAATATCGTCTTATTTGAATCACAAGAGATCGTCGGAAATACGGTCTTTCTTGAAGGCCGCCGGGCTCAGCATATCGTTAAGGTGTTACGTGCGAAACCTGGAGATAACGTTCGGGTTGGTTGCATTAACGGAAAAATGGGCTGCGGAGTGATCAAAAATTCCAATCCTCGTCAGCCATATTCTGTTGTCTTGGAAATCTCGCTTAAACAATCCCCTGAACCGACCCCCCAGATAGATATCATTCTTGCTCTTCCACGTCCAGTCATGTTCAAGCGAATTTTAAGGCATGCTACTGCGCTGGGAATAGGACGTTTGTATGTTGTTAACGCCAATCGTGTAGAAAAAAGTTTCTGGGATGCCTCTGTCATGCAGGAATCTTTTTACCGAAAACATCTCATCCGTGGTCTCGAGCAGGCGGTAGATACTCGTTTGCCCACAATCTCATTTCACAAGGGATTTAAACCATTTGTTGAGTCAACATTGCCGATTATGTCATCTGGCTATCGAAATCTCTTACTTGCGCACCCTGACGTTCAGAGTACACTGAGCGTAATTTTTTCAAATCAGTCCGGGCGGACGCTTCTTGCTGTTGGTCCCGAGGGTGGCTGGGTAGATTATGAAAGAGCGAGAATGCAGGAGGCAGGGTTCTCGATGTTTAGCATAGGACCGCGTATTCTCGATGTGGAAACGGCGGTGGCAGCGCTTCATGGTATGGTGAGTCTACTTTCCTCAGCAACCAGAAATTAGTGAGAATCACGCAATCAGATCTGAGAGTCTAAAGCCATTTTTAGATGTCTGAACTGCGAAAGAATGTAAATATTTCTCTGGCAAGCTGGGGCCCAATCCCATCAACATCTTCAAGTTCATGTACGGATGCTTGAGATATCTTTTTCATACTTCCCAGGCTGCTGAGCAATTGTTTCTTTCTTAGCGCCCCGACACCTGGAATCTGATCAATAACTGATGACAGGGTGTTTTTTCTCCTCAAAGACCGATGAAAGGTGATGCCGTAGCGATGGGCTTCATCACGTATACGCATGAGGTAGAGCAGTACGGGGTTGTGCGGGGGGAGGATTATTGCATTTTTCCTTCCC
>Ga0316201_10004284_pt1 | contig 10741 bp, 8 predicted proteins | sample CS6wburrow_MG_FD_204516 | JGI IMG/M metagenome (GOLD analysis project Ga0316201, IMG submission 204516) | Coastal sediment microbial communities from Delaware Bay, Delaware, United States - CS-6 worm burrow | ecosystem: Environmental > Aquatic > Marine > Coastal > Sediment | place: USA: Delaware... | reverse complement strand
TGTCCTTTTGGGCGTGCGGGTTCGACTCCCGCCTCGGGCACTCTGAAAAGCATAGATCGTTTCTGATTTATGCTTTTTCTTTTTATCCAGGATAGGATTTGGCATGAGGTGAAATTTATCCCGACATTGTTCTTCAGTTCGCACTTCTCGAAACTGTGACAACTTGCAACCCATCTAGTCACATGATATTCGCCTGAAACATGGAGGTGAAGTGCTCCCGACTTTATTCTTCAGTTCGCACTTCTCGAAACTGGTTTTGTCAGCATCTCACTACCAGTTGATCAGAAAGATAGCGTGCTTAAGTCCAAGAGAAATATTAAGGTAGGTCATTAATACCAACAACACATTCAATGATATATGCGATAATGACTAACCTACATGGGCATATCAACATGACATGTCAGCATGCCGATGTCGGACATCCCTTTTTTCCGATCCTTTATCTTAAAGTCTGAAAATATGCGGCCAAACTGGCCCTTTGATCGCTGCTCAACCGGGCATCAGCGTGTGTCCAGGTATAACTTTTTAATGGCATACTTTTATTTTCTACCATTTCAACACATTCTTCCAGCTTATGATCCGATCGTTTTTCATTATAGGTTCCCCACAAAGAAAAATTTAAGTGTTTACGACCATTGTCCACATGACCATCCAACCAATAAGAGACAGGGGCAATTTGATCATACCATGGATATTTGGTATGATATGAATGGCAGTCATAGCAGGCACTTTTGAGTATCCCTTTTATATCCTCCGGAGGTGATGTGAGCGCTATGAAGTCCTGCTTGGAGTCATACTCAGGAATCGAATGATCAGGCCTGATAAATTGAAGGATCACCAAAACTGCTAATAATGCGAGCAAAATGTACTTGATCTTTTTTTTCATATCTTTTATCGGATAACAATGATTTTCAATTTCAACTCAGATGGTTTCTCGAATATATATAAGAAAACTAAATTTGTTGGAGTAAATTGTAAATAGCCAACCTGTTTTCCTATGCCAGAATTTGTCCATCTTCATTGTCATACCCAGTTTTCACTTCTAGATGGTGCCTCGGAGATAGGCTCCATGATGGATAAAGCTGTCGCGGATGGCCAGAAAGGAGTCGCGCTTACAGATCATGGAAATATGTTTGGCGCCTATAAATTTGTTGCAGAAGCGAACAAAAGAGGCATAAAACCTCTTGTTGGTTGCGAGTTTTACCTTGTTGAAGATCGACACCGCAAAACTTTTCTCAAATCAGCTGGAGAAAAAGATAAAAGATACCACCAACTGTTATTAGCGAAAGATCAGAGCGGATATGAAAACCTGTCTAAACTCTGCTCACTCGGATTTATTGACGGTAGATACGGTAAATTTCCAAGAATTGATAAAGAGCTGATAGAAAAATATCATGAGGGACTAATCGCTACGAGTTGTTGTATCGGCGCAGAAATTCCACAGGCAATTCTCAATGGACAGGTAGAAAAAGCTGAAGAATTATTGAAATGGTGGGTGAATATTTTTGAAGATGATTTCTACATTGAGCTACAACGTCACAAAGGCCTTGAAGATATAGATGGAAAAGGTGTCTCCCAGGAAGATATCAATCAGGTGCTGATTGGTTTTGGCAAAAAATATGATATTCCTGTCATCGCGACTAACGATTCCCACTATGTTGAAGAGGACGATTGGAAACCTCACGATATTCTGCTTTGTGTAAATACGAATAGCAAAATAGAAGAAACTCAAAGGTTTAGGTTTCCAAGCACAGATTTTTATTTCAAGCGACAAGCTGAAATGAATCAGTTATTCCATGATGTTCCTCATGCAGTAGATAATACGCTTCAAATTTATGATAAGATCGTTCCTCCGATCCTGCAGAGGGATATTCTTCTCCCGAATTATCCCCTTCCCAGTGGATTCGAAAAGCAATCTGACTACCTCAGGCATCTTGTTTATGAAGGGGCGAAGGTGAGGTATAAAGGTATACCTGAAGTCGTTCGGGAGCGCATTGACCTGGAGCTGAAAATCATCCAGGACATGGGTTTCGAAGGGTATTTTTTGATTGTCCAGGATTTTATCAAAGCTGCCCGGGACATGGGTGTGAGTGTTGGGCCCGGTCGAGGTTCTGCGGCAGGATCTTGTGTGGCATATTGTCTGACAATCACGAATATTGACCCGATCCATTATAACTTACTTTTTGAGCGCTTTCTCAACCCGGAGCGGATCAGCATGCCTGATATTGATATTGATTTTGATGATGAGGGCCGCCAGCAGGTGATTGATTTTGTCGTGGATAAGTATGGCCGTAATCAAGTGGCACAGATCGTTACTTTTGGCACGATGGCTGCCAAATCCTCCATCCGGGACGTGGGTCGTGTTCTTGCACTTCCACTGGACGAAACTGATCGAATGGCCAAAATGGTCCCAAATAGGCCAGGCACAAAATTGAAACACATTTTCAAACCGATCAAAGAGGTCCAGGGTAACTTCCAGGGAGATGATGTCAAAAATATTCAGTCCCTCCAGGAAATTGAAAAGAAGGAATCGCTTGATGGAGAAACATTAAAACTAGCCCAAAAATTAGAAGGGAGCGTAAGGAATACCGGCATTCATGCTGCCGGAGTGATCATAGCGCCAGATGACATCACGAAGTACATTCCAGTCTGTACATCCAAGGATACAGACTTGTTAGTTACTCAATTCGATGGTTCGATCGTTGAGGATGCTGGAATGTTGAAAATGGATTTCTTGGGGCTTCGAACACTATCGATTATCAAAGATGCCCTGAAAAACATTGAGCTCAGGCACCGAGGAGAAAAGAAAATTGATATTGATGAAATCCCTCTTGATGATGAACTGACCTTCGAATTATTTCAAAGAGGAGAAATGATCGGCGTTTTTCAGTTTGAATCTGATGGCATGCGTAAATACCTGCGTGAACTGAAACCCACAAGCATTGAAGACCTGATCGCGATGAATGCTCTCTACAGGCCCGGGCCTATGGATTATATCCCTTCCTTTATCAATAGAAAACATGGGCTTGAAAAAGTGGAATACCCGCACGAGTGGTTGGAAGATATATTGAAACCGACATACGGTATCATGGTTTACCAGGAGCAAATTATGCAGACTGCCCAAATCATGGCAGATTATAGCCTTGGAAAAGCAGATATCCTCAGGCGTGCCATGGGGAAAAAGAAGGCCAGCGAAATGGAAAAACAATCCAGGATTTTCGTTGAAGGGGCCGTCAAAAAAGGAGTTAATGAACAACAGGCCATTGAGATATTTGAAGTCATGGCCAAATTTGCCAGTTATGGATTCAACAGGTCCCATGCAGCAGCCTACTCTGTGCTTGCCTACCAGACCGCATGGCTAAAAGCTCATTATCCCGCTGAATTTATTGCTTCCGTATTAACACACAATAAGAATGATATTTCCAAGCTGAACTTTTTCCTGCGTGAAGCTAAAAGGATGCAAATCAAGGTTTTGCCTCCGGATGTCAATGAAAGCTTTTTAAATTTTACGGTAAACCAAAATGGAGATATTCGATTTGGTTTATCAGCATTGAAAAATATGGGTGAAGGTCCCGTTGAAGCCATTCTCACTGAAAGGGATGAAAATGGCCCGTTCACTAGCCTTTTTGATATGACTCGCCGGCTTAATTTACGCGCAGTAAATAAAAAATGTCTTGAAAGTCTGGTTTTGGGTGGTGGAATGGATTGTTTTGGTGACATGCACAGAGCTCAGTATTTCTCACCATCTGAAAAATATGAGACCTTAATCGAACATGCTTTGAAATATGGTCATGCATATCAAAATCAAAAAGAAACAAGTCAGCATTCTCTGTTTGGGGACATGTCTGCATTTGCCTTGACAGAACCGACTTTACCGGAATGTGAGAAATGGAGCCTGATTCACGAATTAACGAAGGAAAAGGAAGTAACCGGCATTTATATCAGCGGCCACCCATTGGATGATTACAAACTCGAAATCGAAAACTTCACAAATTGTCCGCTCGATTTAGTTGAATCATATAAAGACAGATTACTTAAAATCGCTGGCATTGTGACTGATGCCCAACACCGAATAAGTAAAAAAGGAACTGGTTATGGCGTTTTCACCATACAGGATTTCCGTGGATCTCTTGAACTCAGATTGTTTAGTGAAAACTATAAAAAGTATCAAAGTCTGATTGAAGTCGGAGAAGCACTATATCTGGAAGGATATTATCAACTCAACTGGAGTGGAAAAGACTTCGTGTTTAATGTTTCGGATATTCGCTTGCTTGATTCTATTGGAGAAGAAATGACAAACTCGATTACAATTCAAATACCTGTACACAAAGTAAGCCAGGATATGATTGACCACATTCAAACTGTTTGCGGAGATTATAAGGGTGGCCACAAACTGAAAATTCAAATCTATGACCGGGATGAAGACTTGTTGTTGAACCTGATATCAAAAGCAAAAAGAGTTAAAGCAGATAACCTGTTTATTACCGAATTGGAGAAAATTGGGGTGAAGTACAAATTAAATTAGGCAATAAAAGACTTAAACTTCTGTTAAATATCGTATCTGTCGTATTTCTCTACGTCATAGAAGTAAATAATTTCTGAAATTTAAACTTGATCGGAACAAATTCTAGTACATGCACTTAGTTTTCATTTTCATGCTAAACTTTCTTGGGTTCACTATGGGTAATACCCCTTCAGTCAATCCTCATGCTTGCATTCAACATGATTCTGATTCGATTTCGGTTCCGGTATTAGATTATAAAAGTTTAAGACCGCTATTGCATTTGTCAAATGATACAACATATATTGTAAATTTTTGGGCTACCTGGTGTGCCCCTTGTGTGAAAGAACTTCCTTATTTTGAGGCTTTGCATGACATACACCAGGGCGAAAAAGTAAGAGTAATCCTGGTGAGTTTAGATTTTAAGAAACAAATAGAAACAAAACTTTATCCTTTTTTGAAGAAAAACCATTTGAAGTCTGACGTTGTTGTACTTTATGATTCTGATTCAAACTATTGGATCAATGATATTTCATCAGCATGGTCAGGAGCTATTCCAGCTACGTTGATCTATAAAAATGGAAAGCGTTCATTTTATGAACAAACATTTCATCACCAGGAAGAACTAAATGACATTATCAAACCATATTTAAATCTATAGACATGAAAAAATTGCTTGGCACATGCCTATTTGCATTTCTGACAATCACTTTATTTGTAGCCGCTGGCCGTCCTTTTGGTGAGGGGTATAAAGTGGGCGCTAAAATTGAGAACTTTTCTTTAAAAAATGTGGATGGCAACATGGTTTCACTCAGCGATTATGAAGCTGAAGGCTATGTGATTATTTTCACATGCAATACGTGCCCATACGCTGTGATGTATGAAGATCGGATTATCGATCTCCATAAGAAATATGTGGACAAAGGTTTTCCTGTTGTAGCAATCAATCCAAATGATCCGGCGGTAAAATCCGGTGATAGTTTTGAAGCCATGCAAGTGAGAGCAGAGGAAAAAGAATTTCCATTCAACTATTTATTTGATGAAGACCAATCTGTATATCCAAAATTTGGGGCAACCCGAACACCTCATGTTTTCATCGTTGACAAGAATATGATTTTGAGATATATCGGTGCGATTGATAATAATGCACAAGATGCTTCTGCAGTAACCATTCGATATGTAGAAGATGCCATTGAAGCGATCATGAAAGGTGAGCAACCTGATCCTGAAATGACAAAAGCAATTGGTTGCAGTATTAAAGTAAAAAGCTAACTTTAACAAAAGGAATGTAAGAACCCCGCCATGACATTGCCGGGGTTCTTTTTTTATACTATTTTAAAGAATCTTCTAAATTTGCCCGGTCAAAAAAACTACCAAGAATGAGAAATGTGAGTAGAGGATTGTTTGTTTTCTTTTTTGTCGGACTCTTTTTTATCATATCATGTTCAAAAAACAATAAGCCAGTCTACGTGGAACTGGACCTGATGTCTTATGAAATGCCGATCGTTCTGCAAGCCCCCGCTGATGCAGAAATCAAAAAAATGGATCTCATAGTTCAGAAAGATATCACTGTAAAAAGTGGGGATGAATTCTATGTGCAAATTTTTGAATCCGACGTTTCGATCGATGATCCCGCGAAAGTGAAAGAGGAGTTATTGAAAAACGTACAGGAAAACCCTTTTTTCAATGAATTGATTTCTGAAGAACCAAATGGATTCATCTACAAAACGAAGATTGATTCAACCCGCGAAAATTATGGATTTAGATATGTCCGGATTCAAGGTGATAAGGAGTACACTTTTCAAACGGGCCTGATCGGTCAATTCACTCTTGAACAGGTAAGGAGTATGTACGAAGCTGTGAAATAATGCATTGCCTTAAGCACTTGCATATTTCTCACTGCCAATAAAGATAAGTACGATTATCAAAAATGCAAAAATGACCATATATCGTATTTTTTGCATATGTATATCAAATATCCTGCCAATACCGGACTGAAATAGAAAAGGCCATTCAGCAAACAACTGAATGACCTCTACCATTTAGTGACTTTAAATGGACTTACTTCTTCCCTTTGTTGTATCTCTTTTGAACTTCAGCCCAATTGATGAGATTAAAGAAAGCATTGATGTAATCCCCTCTCCTATTCTGATATTTTAAATAATAAGCATGTTCCCATACATCCAATCCTAAAATTGGAGTACCCGTACAACCTGCTTTCGGCATCAATGGGTTATCCTGATTTGCAGTAGAACAAACTTTTACTTTACCACCTTTCGCCACACATAACCAGGCCCAACCTGAACCGAATCGAGTAGCCGCAGCTTTTGCAAAAGCTGCCTTAAATTCATCAAAAGAACCGAAGGCATCAATGATCGCTTTTTTCAAAGCACCACCCGGCTCACCTCCTCCATCAGGAGACATCACTTTCCAAAAAAGATTATGATTATAGAAACCACCGGCGTTATTCCGTAATGCAGCATTTTTGCCATCTGATTTTTTAAGAATTACTTCAATGGTGCTTTTCTCAAGATCAGTTCCTGCGATTGCAGCATTCAAATTATTCGTGTACCCGGCATGGTGTTTAGTGTGATGGATTTTCATCGTACGTGCATCAATGTATTCTTTGAGTGCATCGTAACCGTATGGTAAATCCGGAAGTTTAAAAGGCATATACTTTAAGTTTTAAATGAGTAAAAAATATATACGAAAATACAAAATATCAAGTTCATCTGGTAACTCATTTTCCCGATTCCTTTTCATTAACTTTGCTCCGAATCCTAAACTTCACACCATGAAATACAGAAAAGAAAAAGACAGCATCGGGTATGTAAACGTACCTGTTGACAAGTATTGGGGCGCTCAAACGCAACGGTCAAGTGAAAACTTTAAAATCGGCGGGCATAAGATGCCGAAAGAAGTCATTTCAGCTTTTGCCATCCTAAAAAAAGCAGCAGCACAAACCAACGCTGAGTTAGGTGTATTGACAAAAAGTAAGGCGAAACTGATCGAACGAGTATGTGGAGAAATTATAACAGGAAAACTTGATGACGAGTTTCCATTGGTGATCTGGCAAACCGGCTCTGGCACACAATCCAATATGAATGTAAATGAGGTGATTGCCAATCGTGGACATGTCATCAAAAAAGGTGCACTTACAGATAAAGTTAAAGTGCTCCATCCAAATGATGATGTGAACAAATCACAGTCATCCAATGACACGTTTCCGACTGCAATGAATATTGCGGCATATATCAAAATTGTTGAACATACCATTCCAGGTATTCAGGCACTTCATGATACCTTAAATGAAAAAGCAAAAGCATATAAAAATGTTGTTAAAATAGGACGTACGCATTTTATGGATGCGACTCCAGTTACACTCGGACAAGAATTATCAGGCTATGTAAGCCAACTGGATCATGGTATCAAAACGATCAAAAACAGTTTGAAGCATCTGAGTGAATTGGCATTAGGAGGAACAGCTGTTGGTACAGGGTTGAACACCCCGAAAGGCTATGACAAACTCGTAGCAAAAAAAATAGCAACGATTACGGGATACCCCTTTGTGACCGCCAAAAACAAATTCGAAGCAATGGCATCACATGACGCTATTGTTGAAGCTCATGCAGCATTAAAAACAGTTGCTGTTTCCCTGATGAAAATCGGTAACGATATCAGGATGCTGGCATCAGGGCCTCGATGTGGGATTGGAGAAATCATAATCCCAACGAATGAGCCAGGTTCTTCGATTATGCCCGGAAAAGTTAACCCTACGCAAGCCGAAGCTTTAACTATGGCGATGGCCCAGGTGATTGGAAACGATACTGCTGTTGCGATAGGCGGAATGAACGGTCATTTTGAGTTGAATGTATTCAAACCAATGATGATTTATAATTTATTGATGTCGGCTACACTTATTGGAGATGCAGCAAATAGTTTTAATGTAAACTGTGCCGTTGGCATCGTTCCAAATTATGAACGCATCAGAGCTAATCTGAATAATTCATTGATGCTTGTTACGGCACTGAACACGAAAATCGGATATGACAAAGCTGCTGTAATTGCGAAAAAAGCATACAAAGAAGGAACTACGCTAAAAGAGGCTGCGACCCAACTCGGATACTTGACAGATCAAGAGTTTGATGAATGGGTCAGACCCGAGGATATGATTTAGGTATATTTGATCGCTTTTTTAAGAAAGTGGCAAAAGTAAACACGAGTAAAAGCATTGTCAACCCCACTGCAAGTCGTGCAATATAATCGCCCCACTTAGTGTAAAAAGTCATGTCGCTCCTGGGAGTTATGACTCGCCGAATCGCAATCGCTTCTTCATACTCTGTCGGATCAATAATTTTTCCTTCAGATGTCACAAAAGCAGAGACTCCAGTATTAGCGCTTCGCGCAATCGGTCGTCGATGCTCTATTGCACGCAGTGATGAAAATGCAAGATGCTGCAGATGGCCGGGTGTATCATCCCACCATCCATCATTTGTAACAATGAAAATCATCGTTGCGCCCATTTGGATATACTCTCCAACATAAGCTCCGTATATCGATTCATAACAAATGACAGGTGCTACTCTACCTCCTTCGGAACTGAAAACCGATCGCTCAGACTGAGTCGCATGCCCCATGCTTCCACCTAACTGCCGTACGATTGGTTCAATGAATGGAAGTACACTTTTAAACGGAAAAAACTCAGCACCAGGAACAAGCTTTGATTTGAAATACAGCTCAATGCCAGGATCATTTGCCTCGATTTCAATTGCCGAATTCTGGACATCATAAATCAATCCATCACTCCGCTTTCTTACCGTATTAGGAAGAAGTTCATTCTCGCGAAACACCCGATAAGTGGCCAGGCCTGTGACAAGGTTTAGCCTGGGATGCTGATCTACAAAATTACTCAACTGTCTAACCATCCTGTTACTGGATAGCTCGTTGACCATCACGTAGGAGAAAACAGTTTCAGGAAGGACAAGATACTCTGTCTGATCAGTCACGATGGAATCTGACAAGTCCAATACACGCTGCATTTGAACCTGGTCTGGCACTTCAAACTTCTGGTAATGAGGTTCAAAATTGGGTTGAACAACCGCTATTTCAACGGGCCTTTCTGTTGATTGGTAATTGACACTTTGTTGTAGGAGAATAAATGAAACACCAAAGGGTAAAAACAACGCAGCAATAATCTTTCCCAGATTTTTCCGGTTCAGTTTACCCCTGGCTTTGTGTTTCATATATAATTGATAAATCAAGTAGTTCACAAGAAACACCCATGCACTTCCTCCAAACGCGCCCGTGTATTCGTACCATTGCACCCAAGACGGATACTGGGCAAATGTATTTCCGAGTGTCAACCATGGCCAGGTGATATCCCAAAACATATGTAGATACTCAAATGAAATCCACAGGGACGCAAGGACGATACCATGCCATTTTTGGTGTACATAATGCTTGACTACATGGTAAAACATAAAAACAGTAGCCATAATGATCGCATTCAGAATATTGGCGATGAGCCCAGCCAAAAGAGCAGTGTTCACCACCCAAAAAGTGGAAATGACATTCCATAAAAGAAAGGCGTGGAAAGCATATTTCCAGACCATCCATTTTTGTGTTGTAGTGGAAGACTTACTGATTTCATGTTCGATCCAAATGAGCGGCACCCATGCAACAAAAATAAGTGGAGTCAAAGGAGATGGTGGAAAAGCGGCAGCAAAAAGGAGTCCTGAAAGCGTTGCAGCAATAAGCAATTTCTGATTCAACCTGTGCTTTGAATAGCGATTGTATAACGGAAACAGCATGCAACCCCAACACGCTAGTTCGAGGAAAAGTGGTCTCCATCCCCAGAGTGGAAGTTTGACCATCTCATATCCCATCCAGATTGCAATAATTGCAGACAGGATCGTACCAATGATCAGCGACCATTGAGGAAGTCTATCATCAACTGATGACGCTTCCATTTTCCCAGTTGTGATCTGGAGCTACGAATGAAAGTTTACCGTCTTTATCTTCAGCCATTAAGATCATTCCTTGAGAATTGACACCTCTGATTTTTCTTGGAGCGAGATTCGCAAGTAAAACGATTTTTTTACCTACAATGTCTTCCGGTGAATACTGTTGTGCAATCCCACTTACCACTGTCCTTTTTTCAAATCCTAAATCAACTGATAGCTTGAGCAATTTGTCTGCTTTCTCTACTTTCTCGGCCGAAATGATCGTTGCCGTTCGCAT
>Ga0316201_10004283_pt1 | contig 10742 bp, 8 predicted proteins | sample CS6wburrow_MG_FD_204516 | JGI IMG/M metagenome (GOLD analysis project Ga0316201, IMG submission 204516) | Coastal sediment microbial communities from Delaware Bay, Delaware, United States - CS-6 worm burrow | ecosystem: Environmental > Aquatic > Marine > Coastal > Sediment | place: USA: Delaware... | reverse complement strand
ATCAAAAAGGCAGAGATACATCGGATAAGATTTTCCGCAATTTCGGGATGCCGCGTCCCGAGGGTTACCGCAAGGCGCTCCGGCTGATGCATCTGGCGGAGCGTTTCAAACTGCCCATACTGACATTCATCGACACGCCCGGTGCATACCCCGGAGTGGATGCTGAGGAGAGAGGGCAGAGCGAGGCCATTGCCAGAAACCTGCTTGAAATGGCCGGATTGAATACACCCATCGTCTGCACAGTCATGGGCGAGGGCGGCTCGGGCGGCGCACTTGCCATCGGCGTAGGCGACCGGGTCATGATGCTGCAATACAGCACCTACTCGGTAATCTCTCCCGAAGGGTGCGCGTCGATACTTTGGAAAAGCGCCGACAAAGCTCCACTTGCCGCGGAAGCCATGGGTATCACCTCCGACCGTCTCAAGGAGCTGGGTCTGATCGATACCATCGTGGCTGAACCGCTCGGTGGTGCACACCGGGATATGGATGCGATAGCGCGCAGTCTCAAGCAGGAGTTGATCAAGGCGCTCGGTTACCTGGATTCCATGTCTGCCGACAAGATTCTTGAAACCCGCTACCAGCGGCTCATCTCTTACGGAAGCTTCGGCAGCTGATCGCTTGCTGCAACCCGGGCGCTCGCCAGGTTGCGGTCAAACGCGCCTTTCTGGTCCTGCAATGAAGATCACTCCACAATGGCTGAGGGAGACACTGGAACGGCTGCCGGAAACTGACCGGTATCTCGTTGCTTATAGCGGCGGCAGGGATTCTCAAGTGCTGCTGCATCTACTCGCAAGCTCGCTGCGTGGATCCGCGGGCCCGCAATTAAGCGCGGTCCACATCAATCACGGTTTACACCCCGAAGCAGACAAATGGATGGCTCATTGCCGCGAAGTGTGCCGGCAGCTCAACGTTCCCTGTCATACGCATGAACTGAAAATGTCGCCGGCGAGAGGGGAGAGCCTTGAGGCACGGGCCAGAAAGGCGCGATATCAGGCGCTGCAGGCGACAATGCAGCGCGGCGATATACTGTTGACGGCGCATCATCAGGAGGATCAGGCGGAAACCCTGTTGCTGCAACTGCTCCGCGGGGCCGGTCCAGCCGGATTATCCGCAATGCCACGGGTGGCCGAATTCGGATGCGGTTTTATGGCGCGGCCGCTGCTGGACGCCAGCCTTCCGGAGATTCAGGGCTACGCTCAACAGACACAGTTGTGCTGGATCGAAGACCCTTCCAACCAGTCGCTCCAGTTTGATCGTAATTATCTAAGGAATCAGGTGATTCCCATGCTGCGTGCACGCTGGCCGGGGCTCTCGAAAACGCTTTCCCGCAGTGCCCGCTACTGCGCCGAGAGCCAGGAACTGGTCGACTCCATGGCTGCCGCGGATCTCGAAGCTCTCAGCGACCAGGATGACCATACCCTGGCGCTGTCTGGTCTATCACGGCTGTCGCCATCGCGGGCCAGGGCGGTACTGCGAATCTGGATCCGGCGAGAGTGCTTCCCGGTTCCGGGAAGCGTTCGACTTGAGCGTTTGTTACGCGAGATGGTCACCGCCGGCAGAGATAGGAATCCGGTGGTTCACTGGCCGGGAGCGGAGGTCAGGCGATACCGCGACAGGCTCTATATTATGCACACCCTGGCACCGTTGGCGGACAATTACAGTCAGTTCTGGGATGGTACTTCCACGCTGCAACTGCCCGCTGGTATCGGCCGGCTGGAAACGTACCGGGGGACGGGGGGGTTGAGTCTCTCCCATTGGCGGACAGGGCGTATCGAGATCCGCTTCGGCGCCCGTCATCAGGATGTTGTCCGAATTGCCGGCCGGAGCCATTCAACTTCGTTCAAGAATCTGTTTCAACAATTTTCTGTTCCGGTCTGGAACCGTTCCCGTATTCCGCTGGTCTACCTGGACGACAATCTGGCTGCGGTAGCCAACCTCTGCATCTGCGACCCGTTTGCGGCTGCGGCGTCGGAACGGGGGGTCCATATCCACTGGCAGCCAGAGACCGGTCCGGCAGCGTGAAAACACTGCTGTTGGCTGCTAAGGTTTGTGCGGGCCAGCCTGAGTTATCCCGCCTTTCAACACATAAGCGTCGAAGCCCAGTTGACCCAGCAGGAATGCGCCGGCGGAACTGCGTTGGCCGGTATCGCAGTAGAGTACAAATTTCTGCAACCGGTTCATCGAACCGGCCTGTTTACGCAACTGGTGCAGTGGAATGTTAATCGCCCCTGGCAACGCTGATTTTCTGAATTCGCTCTCCAGTCTGGTATCGACCCGGATGGCGCCTTCACTGATAAGGTCGGAGGCGGTTTGCGCATCCACCCAATTGAGTAGCGGTTCTTCCATCAGTTCGACGAAATCGGCTTTTGACAGACGCATCAACGTGCCGTTGGTAAGCATGGTTACGGTGGCGTTGCGCGGCGACTCAGAGATCAGTGCCTCTTCTCCAAATCCATCACAGCGTTGCAATTCGGCCAGGGTGTTCTCGCCATTGCCGACCGGCCGGAATACCTTGCAGCGCCCCTCTTTTATCATGTAGTAGTAGTCGCCCGGCATTCCATACTCGATTATCCGATCGCCGGTTTTTACTTTTATCTCAACCAGTCGTGAGAACAGAGTTTGGATGTTCGCAGCGGGAAGCTTCAGGAATGCCTTGGTCTGCAGCATGGACATCATCCATTCGCTGTCCTTTGCGCTGGGCGCCCTGGCCGGCCGTACCCGCTCATTCGGCGGAAAATCGGGTGCAAATTGCCCCCAGGCCAAAAGTTTTTCCATCAGTTGGGTATTGACCCTCACCAGCGTGGCCCGTTCTGAAATGATTTCGGCTTTGAACTGGCGAGGTTTGAAATTCCCAAGCGCGTAGAGCGCCTCTTCGCTGCCCGAGCTGATGTCCGAATGCTGGTTGTTCGCCGAGGTTTCCCGAACGGTACCGGCAAGCAGAAAGAGGGAGTCGGTATCTTCGTCTCCGATGTTAAACAAGACATCACCCGCCTGCAGACGCTCGACTGTGGACTGCCCGGCCAGATAGAGCAAGCTGTCATCGTAGAGTGCGCTGATTGGTACCAGAGTCCGAAATTTATTGAGGTCGAGGTTCATTTACATGGCCACTTTTTTTCGTCGATTGTTGGACTGTATCGTTATGATGTAACGGAAGAAACGATAATAACTTGATTACAGGATAAAAACATTGTCATTACCGCTGTATGGCACTGCTGCCTACTATGTGACTGGAAACGGAGTAATCTGTGGCCACCGTGATGGAGTTGAAGAATCTGTATCAGAATGGGCACTGCGTTAACTGGAAGATATGAGTTGAGAGCGATTGTTGGCAAGTTATGCATTGCAAGATAGTAGCCGGTTTCCGCTGGTGCCGGTTGTGTTGTAATATCCGCATCTCCGTTCGGTACGAGGTATACCATGCAGGATCTCAATCCCATATCAAATAAAATCAGTGAATTACAGGGGCGCTCGAGCTCCCTGAGGGGGTATCTTTGACTACTCGGTCAAGCAGGAACGGCTGACCGAAGTACTTCGGGAACTGGAAAATCCGGATATCTGGAACGATCCGGAATACGCCCAGAAGCTTGGAAGAGAGCGGGCTGCACTGGAAACTATTGTGCTGACGCTGGATGACCTTGATGGCGCATTGGCCGATGCCAGCGACCTGTTGGAAATGGCGGTCGAAGAGGAAGACGAAGAAGCGGTCGCCGCAGTGGTGACTGATTTGGAGGCGGCTGAAAAGAGAGTTTTCGAGTTGGAGTTCCGGCGCATGTTCGCCGGAGAGATGGATGCAAGCAACGCCTTTCTCGACATCCAGGCGGGCTCGGGCGGCACCGAAGCCCAGGACTGGGCTGAAATGCTGCTGCGTATGTATCTCCGTTGGGGAGAACAGCGCGGGTTCAAGACTACGCTAATGGAAGTCTCCCCAGGCGATGTGGCCGGCATTAAATCGGCGACCATCAAGTTCGAGGGTGAGTACGCGTTCGGCTGGCTGAGAACCGAGATCGGTGTGCACCGGTTGGTACGCAAATCACCTTTCGACTCGGGTAACCGGCGGCACACCTCGTTCGCTGCTGTCTTCGTCGCGCCTGAAGTGGATGACTCGATTGAGATCGATATCGATCCTTCAGATCTGAGAATAGATGTTTACCGGGCCAGCGGCGCCGGTGGACAACACGTCAACCGGACCGAGTCCGCGGTTCGTATTACCCATAATCCGACCGGAGTCGTGGTGCAGTGTCAGAATGACCGATCGCAACACAAGAATAAAGATCACGCGATGAAGCAGCTCAAGGCGAAGCTGTATGAGCTGGAGATACAGAAGCGTAGTGCCGACCAGCAAGCGCTGGAGGAGACAAAATCCGACATCGGCTGGGGTAGTCAGATCCGATCCTATGTACTGGACCAGTCCAGAATCAAGGATCTTCGTACCGGGGTTGAGACAGGCAATACCCAAGCGGTACTCGACGGCGGTCTGGATATGTTTATCGAGGCCAGCTTGAAGAGTGGAATGTGATAATAGTACTGCTTAATCCAGGTATTTTGAAATGACTGATGATGAAAACAGACTCATAACCCAGCGACGGGAAAAGCTGACACAGATACGGGAGCGCGGTAACGCCTTTCCAAACGACTTCAAGCGAAACGTGATTGCGGGTGAACTGCACGCGGAGTATGGCGAAAAGGATGCCGGGGAGCTTGAAGATCTGGCCATCAGGGTGAAGGTCGCAGGCAGGATGATGAGCCGGCGCATCATGGGCAAAGCCAGCTTTATACATATCCAGGATATGTCGGGCCAGATTCAGGTTTTCGTGCAACGGGATCTGTTGCCGGACGGGTATTACAACAATCACTTTAAGAGGGAGCTGGATGTCGGGGATATCGTCGGTGTCGAGGGTCAGCTGTTTAAAACCCGGACAGGTGAGTTGTCGGTAAGGTGCGACGAATTCAGACTGCTGACCAAATCCCTGCGCCCGCTGCCGGAGAAATTTCACGGCCTGACCGATCAGGAACAGCGCTATCGACAGCGCTATCTCGATCTGATAATGAACGAGTCGTCGAAGAAGACTTTCCACGTGCGCACCCGGATCATTCAGTCGATGCGCAATTACCTCAACGACAAATCGTTTCTGGAAGTGGAAACTCCGATGATGCAGGCGATTCCCGGTGGCGCCACGGCACGGCCGTTCATGACCCACCACAACGCGCTCGATATGCAGCTTTTTCTTCGTATCGCACCGGAGCTATATCTGAAAAGACTGGTTGTCGGTGGCTTTGAACGAGTCTACGAAATCAACCGCAATTTTCGCAACGAAGGACTCTCCTCCCGGCACAATCCGGAATTCACCATGGTAGAGTTCTATCAGGCGTACGCGGACTACCACGATCTGATGGATCTTACCGAGGATATGCTGCGGGTGATGGCAAGGGAAGTGCTCGGCACAACCAGTATCGACTATCAGAATGAAACCTACGATTTCAGCAGGCCTTTTCAGCGCATGACCGTGAAGCAGTCGATTCTGCATTTCAATCCGGATATCAGGGAAGCCGAACTGGATGAGACCTCTCTGGTGAAAGAGCACGCCAAACGTCTGGGTATCCTGTTGAAAGAGGGCTATGGCCTGGGCAAGATCCAGATTGAGATATTTGAGAAAACGGTAGAGCATCGATTGCTTGAACCGACCTTTATAACCGCGTATCCCACCGAAGTATCGCCGCTGGCGAGGCGTAACGATGATGATCCCCTGGTTACCGACCGCTTTGAGTTTTTTGTCGGTGGACGCGAGATTGCCAATGGCTTTTCCGAGCTGAACGACGCCGAGGATCAAGCGGAACGTTTCCGCCAGCAGGTCGAGGAGAAGGAGTCGGGAGACGAGGAGGCGATGCATTTCGATGCAGACTACATCCGGGCGCTGGAGCACGGGATGCCACCCACCGCAGGTGAGGGTATAGGCGTGGACCGTCTGGTAATGCTGTTTACAGACGCGCCTTCGATCCGCGACGTGTTGCTGTTTCCACATATGCGCCCCGAATAGCGCACGAACAACAGAGACCGACTGATCCAGGTTGGTAACTACTCAACAGCCAGTGGGCCATTGTTGAGTGGTTACATTCTGTTTTTACCAGCGATCCGATATGGCAGGATCTATAAGAGAATCTGTTTCACCTCTTCCACGTCGTCTGCCACACCTTCAATCTCGATAACCTCGGCCTCCGGTTCCAGACCCAGTTTACTGAATGCCGGAGCCAGCAACCATTTTGGATCCATGCCCGCCAGGGTCTGCAACCTGGCTACCTGTACAATGTCGACGTAGTCCGCCGCAGGTCCGCCATCATAGCTGCTGTTCCGATAGTTTTCCGGAACTTTAATCAGGCTTTCGGAAAACCCCCAAGTCTGCAGAATCAGTTTCCCAATCTCTGGGTTCAAATGTTCTACAAAACCGTCGAGCTTTTCCGGGTCTGCCATCAACTCCGGAAGGCAGTCCGCCATGGTCAGGATCGGCAGGCTGCCAATGTTATGGATCAGACCGGCCAGCATTGCCTGCTCCCGGTTCAATCCCACGGTTTGCGCCAACGCCCGACTTATCGCAGCCACCTGAACACTCTCCTCCCAGATTGCCCTAAGCCGCGAATCCAGCGTGTCCGAGGTGGCCTGAAAAATCTGTTTCATGGCCAGGCTTACCACCAGACTTCGTACCAGCTTCTGTCCCAGCCGGGTTACCGCCATCTGAATGTTTTCGATCGCAACACGGCCGCGGTAGAGCGGGCTGTTCGCGACCTGCAACAGGCGCGCCGACAGTGCGGCATCGGTTGCTACCATTTCGGCAATCTGTTGGGCTGTGGAACTATCCTCTTCCACTGCATCGCGGATTTTGAGCGCAACTTCGGGGAGCGTTGGCAGGGTTATCTTGTTCTGCTCGATTGCTTTTCTAAGCTGGCTGGAAAACTCTTCTTCGGTAATCATGTCAGGGCCTGTAGACACACTGCGGATGCCAGGCGCGGCGTGCAGCGTGTGGATTGGTTGTTTGAAATAAGCGATGTATAACGCAGCATGCACTTATGCGGAGTGCGGGTTTATCAGGGCCGGGACTTGCCTCTGGAGGACTGCATTGCACATTCACCAGTGTAGTATAGACATTAGGCGCTCAGTACACCTCGTGCCATGGAAAAATGTTCTCCCTCAATGGATTCCGTATGCTGACAATAGGCCGGTTCAATCTTGTTCAAAGCGGTAGGGTAACGCCTGGAAACAGAGTTTTTCTCCATCCACGCCGCCGATATGGACGTCATCGTCGTCGTGGCGAGCGATCTCGATGACGGCCAATAACTCACAGCCGCCGTCTGGAGAGTGCTGGGCATCGACCACTTTTCCTGTGCCCTGGCCCGATTCGCTCCCGGTAGAAAAAAGCTCCTCCCCGGGCAGGGGGCAGAGGTCGCTATTGATCCGGGCAAGATACATACGGCGCTTAATTTTACCCAGATACTTGGTGCGGGCTACCACCTCCTGGCCGGTATAACAGCCTTTGGTGAAGCTGACGCCGCCGATCAGTTGCATATTCGTCATCTGAGGAAGAAAGCTCTCAGAAGTAGCTGCGTGTATCGTCGGTATACCTGCACGAATATCCTCCAGCATCCATCGTTCACTGCTGTCAGGGGTGGCAGAAACTGCCAGTTCCTTCCACAATACCATCATCGCGGCCGGTGCTCCGATAATTTCGAACCTGGGTGTTGCACCCGGATGTCGCAGCAGTGTCAGCTTTTTCTCCTGAACTGCATCCCATGCATTCGCCGGAACCCGGCTGAATTGAGTCTGTAACAGCGTTTGCGCGTGATCCCCAAGCAGACCTATACATACCAGCTTGTCGCTGGCATCGGCAACTTTGACTTTGGACATCAGGATGAACATCGGTAGCCGCTTGAGTAGCATCTGCTGGGTATCCCGGGGCAACTGCAGCATGATCTCCTGCTGATGGCGAAAGGCAATGAAGCTGGCCTGTATTCTGCCTTTGGGCGTGCAGCATGCGCTGATCTGAAAGCGGTTGTCGGTTATATTACGCACATCGTTGGTTACCTGCCCCTGCAGAAAGGTCTCCGCATCCTCTCCGCCCACGCCGATCAGGCCGAGATGGGATAGATCGGTCAACGTGCATCCCGGATGTTCTCCGATATGCCCGGATAGTGCACCGCCCTCGTGGCCGGCAGTGGTCACCTGGGTTTGGAGAAATGACTTCCATTGGCTGTTCATCGCTGTGTCTCTTAAATATCCGATCGGTTGCCTTCAGGGCGATAATAATAGGAGAAATGCGGGCAGGTGTCAGGCAGAATTAGAGATATGTCCTCTTTACTCTGCAAAGAATATACGCTTTCCGGGTTGCGTTGATCTTTCGTAAACTGAAATCAAGAGATTGAATGTCTGACTATCGAACTGTTTCCGGTTGCCTCGTACTATACAAGCAGAATGCCGCTTTGGTTACCGCTGTCAGCGATAAGATCGAAATTCTACTGGCAAGCGGAAAGACGAGGCGGGTGCGTCCTAAGGATATTACCCTGCTACATCCAGGGCCTTTGGAGGATCTGTCGACTCTTCGACAACCTGAAGCCGAGATTGAGGAGGCGTGGGAGCTATTGGGTGAGGAGATAACCGACATTAAAGAGCTCACAGAGTTGATATACGGGGAGTATTCCCCGGCATCAGCTTGGGCCGCTTGGGTCAAGGTTGCGGAGGGGCTCTATTTTGAGGGTGATCCGGCGCGGATCCGCTGTAGGTCCAGATCGGAGATAGAAGCTGATATCGCCGAGCGGGAAGCCAAGGCAGTGGCAGAGAGGGAGTGGAATCACTTTCTCGGTCGGCTGCGCAACAATATTCCCAGTGAAGCGGACAGCAACCGGCTCGGCGAGGTGGAGCAACTGGCGCTGGGAAATACCGAGCACAGCCGTATTCTGGCAGCGCTGGGACATGCGGAAAACCCGGTCAGCGCTCACCGTATGCTGATCAGTGTCGGACATTGGTCGGAAACCTATAATCCCCATCCCCGACGCCTCTCGCTGCCTTTGGAAAATCCGCAAATTAAATGCCCGGAGTTGCCGCAGGAAGCACGACTGGACCTGACCAACCTGGATAGCTTTGCCATCGACGATGCGGATAGCAATGACCCGGATGACGCGATCAGCCTGGATAACGGACGAATCTGGGTGCATGTTGCCGATGTGGCTGCGCTTGTGCAGCCCGATTCGGAGCTGGACCTGGAAGCGCGTTCCCGGGCCGCCAACCTCTATCTGCCCGATGGGATAACCCATATGCTCCCTCCGGCCGCAACTGCCGTCCTGGGTCTGGGATTGACGGACCGGTCGCCGGCGCTTTCATTTGGTTTTCTGCTGTCCGAGGATGCGCATCCGACGGACCTGCAGGTAGTGCCAAGCTGGGTTAGTGTGACTAGAAAAAGCTATGCTGACGCAGAGCAGTTGATGGACAGTCGGCCTTTCGCAGATCTGAGACAGCTTGCAGAGAAGTACCGGGAGCGCCGTTCCAGAGACGGGGGGGTCGATCTCGATCTTCCTGAAGTCAATATACGGGTGAGCGCTGACGGCGAGATTCGTATCCGGCCGTTACAGCCCCTGGCCAGTCGCGCTTTGGTTACCGAACTGATGCTAATGGCCGGTGAGGCAGTTGCGGAATATGCGCTTGAGAAGGGAATAGCGATTCCATTCGCAACCCAGCCCGCACCGGAGAACCCGCAACAACCAGCAGAGCTGGCCGCAAGATTTGCCTATCGCCGCCAGATGAAACCTTCGGCAGCCAAGACGCTGGAAGCACCTCATGCCGGGTTGGGTCTTGCCGTTTACACGCGCGCCACCAGTCCGTTAAGACGCTATCTCGATCTGGTCGTCCATCAGCAACTGCGGGCAAATCTCGCCGGTCAAACGGTGCTTTCGGTAGCAGTGATATCGGAGCGTATCGGTGCTTCCGGCCTGGTATCCGGAAGGGTCAGGCGGGCAGAGCGTCTATCAAATCTGCATTGGAAGCTGCTTTATCTTAAACAACAGTCAAAATGGAAAGGGCGGGGCGTGGTAGTGGAGAAGCAGGATCAACGTATTACCATCCTTATTCCGGAGCTGGCGCTGGAAACACGCGTCAGGCACTCGGGATCTGTCGAACTCAACCAGGAGTTGTGGTTGGCAGTGCGAGAGGTGGATGTTCCCGACCAGACCGTTCGCTTTCGCGTGTTGTCATGATGGTTTAAAACTAGTGCCAGCTTATGATCAGTCCCCCTCAAGCATGTATGGAAACCGCCGGTCTGGTTTGATGCTCCGGCAACCTGCCGGTGAGCAAATGACATTCTCTGTCGGAGTTTGATTCGGATGACCGATCCATACCGATCCTGCCCTGTGTGCCGCTTCATGCGCAGCCTTGTGTTCAGTGTGATTGGCGGAGGTCTCGCAGGATACGGTTCCCTGAGCCTGGGACTGGAACGCAACCAAGCCATCATCGCTGCGTTTTTTGGCGCATTGGGTGCGGTGGTGTGGATCAGCCGGCGTAAGCGCGGGGGCGACTAGTGGGCCATGCGGATAGTTCTGTAATTCTCAGAGCCCCTCTATTGGGTCAAGGCGCCCGAAGGAAGCCCTCCGTCGAGGAGGCTTCGCGCTACTCTTGGGGTGTAAGGCGCACTCGGCAGAGAATGGCATGCCCTTTTCAAGGAGTGCAATGCAGCATTGGCCCGATAGCGGGGCTCCCTGTGGGCCGG
>Ga0316201_10004280_pt1 | contig 10747 bp, 12 predicted proteins | sample CS6wburrow_MG_FD_204516 | JGI IMG/M metagenome (GOLD analysis project Ga0316201, IMG submission 204516) | Coastal sediment microbial communities from Delaware Bay, Delaware, United States - CS-6 worm burrow | ecosystem: Environmental > Aquatic > Marine > Coastal > Sediment | place: USA... | reverse complement strand
ACGGTTCCCGCAATGGAACTTGCGCTGCAGGTAGCCCGAGACGGCAATCCAAATTCGGTGAGCGATGCCGGGGTCGCCGGAGCCTGCGGGGTCGCCGCCGCCCAGGGAGCGTCGTTGAACGTGAGGATCAACCTCGCCAATCTCGACGCCGATGAGGCTGCACCGCTACTTGCCCGGCACGATGCGGCACTGCACAGGACCGTCGCCCTTGGAAGAGACATCGCCTCAGCCGTCGACAAAGTCCTCAGCGACACCGCCGGCTAACGCTGCCTCGCGTCGTCGCTCCCCCAGTTGACACCCCTGGCGCCACCCGGACTAGGAATGCCGATCGGCCGAGAATCAGCGGTGCCAACCGCTAGTCGCGCGTCCAATCGGCGGCCTCTACCTCCGCCGCAAAACCATCCAGTTCGCTGATCGTTGGCTCGGTTTCCCAGGTCTGCACTCCGGCCAACAACTCCCGGAAGCGTTCCTTCTGTCCTTGTCTCACGACTACGACAATCGGGATGTCGTCGGCGACAACCTCCTGGTATCGCTTGAGAATGGCGCGATGCTGGGGCCGGTCCAGATCTATCTGGAAGATGACCCCATGAGCCGCGTCGACCATCCCGCATCCGTCTTTGAGGATAGGGCAGAGATGACCCTGTTCCGGTCCGTGGCAGACGAGGACCGGATGACCGAGCTTCTCGAGAAAGTCACGATCGAACTCGCCGTCGGCCGGCGTTACATCGAGAATGAGCCCTTCTACAGCCACAGGGGACCTCCTTCGATTCAACGCTAACGATAGCTCCCGATTCCGGTCGAGGGGCGTTGGTCCCGAAAATGTAGAAGATTTGTGACCGAACATGCACTTGCTCGTAGCTTCCAATATGGTGAGGGCAGAACAAGGAGGGAAGATGCGAAGTCGCGTTGAGAAGGGTCGTTTCTTTGTCGCAGCCGTTGGCGTTCTCGTCGTGGTGTTGGCAGGAACCGCGCTCGCGGATCCATACGTACCGTTCGGCACATTCAGTGATGACAATGGATCTGTCCACGAGGGATTCATCGAAGCGATCGCCACCGAGGGGATCACGGCCGGCTGCAATCCCCCGGCCAACGACAACTACTGCCCGGGCAACGGTGTGTCGCGGCAGCAAATGGCTTCCTTTCTCGTCCGGGCGTTGAGCCTCCCGGCGACTGCGACCGACTACTTCAATGACGACACCGGATCGGTCCACGAAGCCAACATCAACGCCCTTGCGGAGGCGGGCATCACCGCCGGCTGTAATCCTCCGGACAACGATGAGTTCTGTCCGACCGGTACGGTGACCCGTGGGCAGATGGCCGCGTTCTTGGTGCGGGCTTTCGGATATACCGATACCAACCCCGCGGACACGTTCACCGACGACAACGGCTCGGTCTTCGAGCCCAACATCGAAGCGCTGGCCGAAGCGGGCATAACCCTCGGCTGTAATCCTCCGGCCAACGACAATTATTGCCCGGGGGCGCCCGTGTTGCGGGCTCAGATGGCGACTTTCTTGGGACGTGCCTTGGCGCTGACTGCAACGCCTCCTCCGAGTGTCGCCACTGCCAACGTGGCCGGGATCTACTTCATGTACGACCAGCCCACGGGCGGCCCCTTCGTGGCCCCGGTGGCCCGATACCTGGCGGAGCCGGCGACACCCGAAGCGGTAGTCGATCAGCTGCTTGCCGGGCCAACCACCGCCGAGGCGTCGCAGATCCCCGCATTCAGCACCGAGGTTCCTGCGGGGACAACCCGCAACGGACCGATCACGGTCGTCGGCGGGATAGCCACTGTTGATCTGAGCGGGAATTTCGATGACGGTGGCGGCTCGGCAACGATGTTCGCCCGCCTTGCTCAACTCACGTACACGCTGGCAGCCCTGCCCACCATCGACACGGTGATGCTCGAACTCGACGGGGCCGCAGTGACCACGTTCTCCGGCGAAGGCATCGATATCTCCGGCGGAATGGATCGCGACTATTTCCTCTCGACCGGGATGGTCTCAGAGAACCTCGTGGATAGCCCGGCGTCGTGGCAATACGTCGAGAGTCCGATTCAGGTGAACGGGATCGCGCGTGCCTTCGAGGCGACGGTGGATTGGGCGCTATTCGACGGAGACGGGGCTCAGTTGATCAGCGGGTTTGTGACCGCAAGCACCGCAGGTCCGGACTGGGGCGATTTCACCATCACCATTCCCTACTCGGTGGACGAACTCCAGGTGGGCACGCTTCAGGTCTGGGAGACCTCGGCAATGGATGGCAGCAAGTTGCACCTCCGCGAAACCGTGATGTGGCTGACCCCATAGGGGGTTACTCACTCTCCTCGCGGAGGCGGATCGGGCCTATGTTTTCGGCGCGGCTGCCCTCGAAGCTCGAGTAGAACGCCCTGATCTCATCCATGTCTGCGACGACGTCGCCGCTGGGATACAGAGTCGGGCCCAGCCCGGCGCACTTGTTCGGGTGATCGATGTAGGCCATGACGATTGGCACCTTGGCCGCGACGGCAATGCGATAGAACCCGGATCTCCAATATGCGGCCGCGCTCCTGGTCCCTTCGGGAGCGACGATGAGAGCAAGGCGATCGGCCTGGCTGAATTCGGTGACCATCACTTGCACCAGGCCCTGACCGGAGTCTCTGTCAACGGGGATGATGCCCAGGCGCCGCATCAGCGGACCAAACGGCCAACGCACGAGGCTGCTCTTGCCGATCGCCCGTCCGGGTAGCTTGAAGTGCGATACCACCGCCAGGAATACGATGAAGTCCCAGTTGCTGGTGTGGGGCGCGCCGATGGCAACAAATTTGGCGTGGGGCGGAGTCTCTCCCGTGAACCGCCACCCACGCAATCGCAAGAATCTCTCGGCAAGCCATCGCATTCCACCATGGTGGCCGGGCGAAGCGGCCGACGCAACAGCTCATTTAGTTTGACCGCGCGACAGGTTTGCACCGCAAGTCGCCACTACGCTGCAACTGGCAGGTAGCTCAGATCCGGAGGTAACGATGCGTGGGATTCGCTGGGGAGTGCTGGGCACTGCCAAGATCGGCCTGAATCAGGTAATCCCGGCGATTCAGGCCGCGGAACGTTGCGAGGTGGTGGCCATCGCCTCCCGCAGCCTCGAATCCGCCCAGCAAGCTGCTACTGCGCTAGGGATAGAGCGGGCTTACGGGTCCTACGGGCAATTGGTCAACGACCCGAACATCGAGGCCGTATACATCCCGCTTCCCAACCACATGCATGCCGAGTGGACTATTGCCGCCGTACGTGCCGGCAAGCACGTTCTGTGCGAGAAGCCCATTGCGCTCAATGCCGCCGAAGCCGAGACCATGATCGCCGCAGCCGGCGAGTCGGACGTTGTTCTCCGCGAGGCGTTCATGTACCGCTTCCACCCGGCCTGGCAAAAGGCGCGCCAATTGCTCGATGAAGGACGGATCGGGGAAGTCACGGCGATCGACAGTTGGTTCTCGTACTACAACGACGATCCGACCAATATCCGCAACATCCAGGAATACGGCGGCGGTGCGCTGCTGGACATCGGTTGCTATTCGATCCACCTCTCCCGGATGATCATGGGATCCGAACCGACGGGAATCAAGGCATCGGTGCAGCGAGACCCGGTCACGGGTGTTGATACGTATACCGGGGCAATCCTCGAGTTTGGCAACAAGGTGGCCACGTTTGGGTGCTCGACGCGAGTAGAGCCCGATCAGCGAGCCGACATCTACGGCACCGACGGCCGAATCTCGATCGAGATTCCCTTCAACGCCCCGGTCGACCGTCCCACTCGCATCACCATCACTGCGGGGGGCGATCCGCCGGTGTCCCCCGACACCGAAGTGATCGAGTTCGAGCCGGTCAATCAGTACACCTTGCAGGCCGAAGCATTCGCTGCTGCGGTCCTGGACGGTGAGGCGCTGCCGGACACAGGTCTCGATGTGGCCGACAACATCCGCGTCATTGATCGTGTGTTTGCCGCAGCCGGGCCATCCGGATGGTCATGAACCGTTTCGACCAACAGGTGACCTTCCTGCTGGTCACCGACCTCGCGGCCTCGACAACCTTCTACCGCGATTCGCTTGGTCTCGATCTAGTGCTGGATCAGGGCGACTGCCGCATCTTTCGCACAACATCAACAGCATTCGTCGGCCTTTGCGAGCGCGCACCGGCGCACGACCCCGGCTCTGTTTTGTTGACACTCGTAACCGACGATGTCGACGGCACCCACGAGCGGCTCGTCGCCGCCGGTGTTGACTGTGAGAAATCTCCACAGCTGAACGAACGGTACAACGTTTACCACGCGTTCTATCGCGATCCGGACGGCTTTCTTGTCGAGGTGCAGCGCTTCCTCGATCCGCACTGGCCGAGGGTTTCGTCCGATAGCGACGCAGTCGTCTAGCAAGGTACGATCTGCCGACTGCAGAGGAGGTCGGAGACGTGGCAGCGATTCTTGGTCTTGGCGGGTATGTCCCCGACCGGGTAATGACTAACGAGGACTGGTCCGAGCTCGTTGACACCGACGATGAGTGGATTACCGCTCGGACCGGCATTAAGCGCCGCCGCTTCGCTGCAGACGATGAGGCGACGGTGGATCTGGCTGCGCACGCAGCGACCAAGGCGATCAACGATGCCGGGCTGGTGGCCGACGACATCGACGAAATCATTGTGGCCACCGATACGCCGGAGGCTTACACCCCGGATACCGCATCGTTTCTCCAGCACCGCCTCGGATGTCGCGAGGTGCCGGCCTATGACCTGGGCGGGAGCGGATGTGCCGGCTTCGTCCAGGCGCTCGATGTTGCTCGGGCCCGAATGCTGCTCCAACCAAAGCGAGTCTTGGTGGTAGGCGTCGAGCTGATCTCCCGACTCATGAGTTGGGAAGACCGGTCGTTCTGCGTTCTGTTCGGCGATGCGGCCGGGGCGACAGTGCTGGGCCCTGAGGATGGACAGGCCACGTTGCTCGATGTGGTCGCCGGAACCGACGGTTCCCAAACCGACATCCTGACGCTGAAAACGGGGGGCACCAGACACCCGTTCAACGCAGCAAGCCTCGCCTCCGGGGCATACCACCGCCTCGACATGGACGGACGCCGGGTCTTCCGAGAGGCGGTCCACCGCATGTCGGGAGCGGTCCGTGATGTACTCGGTCGCATCGATCGCACTCTCGAGGACGTGGCACTGGTGATTCCGCATCAGGCAAACAAGCGCATCCTCGACGCCGTCCAGAACCAACTCGACGTTGCGGATGAGCAGGTCTATGTGAATGTCCACGAATACGGCAACACCGGTTCGGCCACCGTCCCGTTCGCACTCTGGGAGGCGAAGCAGAATGGGCGTATCTCAGCTGGTGACCTGGTCATCCTGACCGCATTCGGCGCCGGATTCCATTGGGCGGCAGCCGCCGTTCAGTTCTGAGCGTCAACTTGCTGCTGGACTTGCCGTTTGAGACGGGTGACGATTGCCCCCATGCCTCGTAGGCGCAACGGCGTGATCACGTCGGCCAGCCCAAGACCCATGTAGAAGTCGGCCGGTATGGCCAGAATGTCTGCGGCCGATGCTCCGGCCAGACCTTCGGCGAGGATCCCTGCGTAGCCACGGGTGGTCGGTGCCTCCGCGGGAGCATCGAAGTACATAACAACGACACCGTCTTCTCCGACGTCAGCCTTGAGAAAGAAGGGAGATTGGCATTCGTCCACCTTCTCGAAAAGGTCGCGGCGTCCTGCCAGTTCTGGAGGCAGTGGGGGCACTCGTCTGGAGTAGTCCAGAAGGGCCTGTAGCTTCACCTCGCGAGGCGCAGCCGCAAAAAGGTCGACGATCCTTTGCAGTGTTGGTGGCGTTGTCATGAGCACAAGATAGATCGGCTGCGGTTGTTGCAACGCCACTGCGCATCCGCCGGCGGGTGTAGATTGCGGGGCCGCATTGGATTTAAGGAGACGCATGGCCTCGATTCCGCTCGATCCCAGCTCCAAGTTTGCCGAGTATGCCCACCCGCAGTCTCTGGTGAGCACCGCGTGGTTGGCAGAGCACCTCAACGAGCCGGGGCTGGTGATCGTCGAAAGCGACGAGGACATCCTCCTTTACGAAACCGGACACATTCCCGGTGCGGTGAAGGTCGATTGGCACACCGAGTTGAACGACACCACGGTTCGCGACTACGTCGATTCCGAGAGCTTCGCCAAACTGATGTCGGCAAAGGGCATCGCTCGCGACGACACCATCGTGGTCTACGGCGACAACTACAACTGGTGGGCCGCATATGCGCTTTGGGTCTTCAAGCTCTTCGGACACGAGGATGTTCGGTTGCTGGACGGGGGGAGGCAGAAGTGGTTGGCGGAGTGGCGGGAGATGACAACCGAGGCGGTGCACCGCCCGGCCACGGAATACCCCGTTGTGGACCGTGATGATTCGACCATCCGGGCGATGCTGCAGGACACCGTCGCTCACGCAGAGGCGGGGCGCCCTATGGTCGATGTGCGCTCTCCGGAGGAATTCAGCGGAGAACGAACTCATATGGCCGACTATCCGCAAGAGGGAGTCTTGCGAGGCGGCCACGTGCCGGGAGCAACCAACGTCCCATGGATGCGAGCGGCAGACGAGGACGGAACTTTCCGGATCCGCCCCGAGTTGGAGGCAATCTACGTCGACGCAATGGGCCTATCCCCAGATGACGACGTGGTCACCTACTGCCGCATCGGGGAACGCAGCAGTCACACCTGGTTCGTGTTGACCCAACTACTGGGCTTCGACCAGGTGCGCAACTACGACGGTTCGTGGACCGAGTGGGGCAACATGGTCGGTCTCCCGATCGAGAAGTAGCCGCTCAGACGTGATTCCGTAGCATCAGTTCCTTGGGATGCGGGTTCAGATAAGACTGCCTGAGCAGGTAGTCGATGTTGTAGCGGGACGCCAGGTACGAGAACAAGGTCATCGGGACGATCAGCGGCACTAAACCATTGCGATAGTCGGCAATTGCCGTCCGGGCTTGCTCGCGACCCATCTCATCGCCGGTGTCTCGCAGAAAGCCAAGCATGTGCTCCAGGACATTCGTGTGCTTGCGGACCGTCGACTTGTAGCCCATGCCATCCATGAATCCCTGCTGATACTCGGCTGCAAACGCGGCACGCGGCATCCCCTTCGCCTCGGCGACCAGTCGCCCCAGCTTCCGATAGCTGACTTCGTGGTGCGCCCGCAGCAGCAGTTTCTCGTTGGTGTGAAACTCAACGATCGATCCCACCGTCCATCTGGCCCTGAAGGCACGACGTAGCCGGTGGTAGGCGAAGACTCTCTCCACGAAGTTCTCTCGCAGTCCCGGGTCGTTGAGGCGGCCCTCCTCTTCGACGGGCAGACGCGGATACCTTCGCAGCAGTTCGGCCGTGAACACTCCCCTCCCGTCATAGGTCGGCATTCCGTTTTCGGCATAGACCTTGACCCGGCTGACCCCGCAGGAAGGGGACTTGCTCTTGAGGATGAATCCGCTCAGCTGGTACTCGTCGACCATGGAGGCTCTGCCGACGGCGTGCTCTTCCATGGCCGCAGTCCAGTCGATGTTGTTCTTGGGGTCGATGACCCGGATCTTCTCCCCAATCGCGGCGAGCCGCACAGTGGGCCGAGGAACTCCCATCCCGGCCTCCACCTCCGGGCACGCAGTGACAAACTCGAAGAACTGGCCGAGGGTGTCTGTGAGGTAGCGCTGCCGCGAGTGGCCGCCGTTGAATCGAACCTCGTCACCGCGCAGACAAGCGCTCAACCCGACTCGAATCGGGTCCAATACAGGTTCTGCATCGGTTGGGGATGAAGTGAGTGTTGTCATTGCACGCCCTCCGCCGCTTAGGGACTCCACCGGGCGATTGCAGTTCCGAGCAACGCGGCACCGGCCGTGCCCATCGATTGTTCAAATCCGACGTTACCTGCGAGAGCAACCGCCAAGACGATTGTTGCAGCTAGGCCGAGACGCGACACATCGATTCTCCAGCCCGACAACCCAACCTCCCCGACATCGGTCTGCGCAACGACCTTCCGGGTGCGCGGGACGAGAGCAGCCGACGCAACGACTAGGCCGAGGAGAATCAAGGAGGCCCAGTCCGGGGCGGTCGCCGCCACTTCAGGTTGCCGAACGATTGCAACGCTGGTGGCGGCCAAGATCGCGATGCCGGCAGTCGCGTATGCAAGACGAGAGCGGCCGTCGTTGATCACGATGCCGATCGCCAACAGAGGTACGGCCGCCAAGGTGATTGCGCCAGATCCGAGTAGTCCGGCCAGCGAGATCACGACCACTCTGTCGATGGGCTTCAGTCTGAGTCCAACGGTTCCGGAAGCAAGCCTCGTCCCGATGAGCACGCCGGCTCCGAGCAGAAGTGAAGGTGCGAAGAAGAGCGAGAATCCAGCGGTGCCAATCATGGCGAGCCCAGCGGTGCGGGTGTTGTCGGGATCTATCTCCCTGCCGACGGCCCAAGCGAGAAATACGGCCATGGCCGCGGCGAAGGCTGAACTCGGCAATGTCTCAGTTGCTGTCAGGTTGTATAGCCCGAACCCGATTCCCACCAATACGGCGCCAATTACGGCCACGCGGTTGGAGGGGTACGAAGGATCGAGGGGGCGCCCGATCGCCGAAACACCGTACGGCGAGGCTACCGCCTGCTTGATTAAGGTCTCCATCTGTTACGTTCTTCGCAGCCGAGCCCGAGGGCAGATGATGGATCCCAGCAAGCTGGCGGCCGATCAGCTACAGCGTATGCGCGGAATGAACCGCTATTACCACGAGCGCTTCTTCGCCGACGTTCGATTTGCCACCATTGCAATGAGCGCACTGTTTGTGGTCGGTTTCTGGGAAGCACCGTTGGCCTTCTTGCTCATCCCGCCACTTGCCTTGCTCGCGGCCACACAGACGGCCTTCGACGCCTCGTACCTGATCTTCTCGCGACAGTATGCCGAGCGTCTCGAGGTGTATCTGAACACCACAGCAGGGGCGAATGTCCTGATCGCTCACGAACTGGAAAACCGCTACCTGTTCCCACTCAACGATCGCAAGATCGTCACTGCCAGGTTCGGCGAGAATTTCAGCTGGTTTGGATTTATGACACTCTTCTACACCGCCCTCGGCGTACTCGCCTTTGGGTTTGGCCTGGCCCTCGGATGGACTGCTCTGACCGACGCCGGAGGCATGTGGACGGCCGCCTACGTCTCGGCATTGGGTGGCTCCAGCGTGGTTGCCCTCGGAGTCGGGTGGTGGTGGTTTGTCACCGGTGCCGGCGAGGCCAGACTGCGCGCCGTCCTCGACCTGCACTTCCCGAATGAGTAACACGAGATGACGTCCGACGCAGCTAGACGGCGGCTGGTGACTATTCCGCGGACCATCGCCATCTGGCTGGGCCTGACCGTGCTGTTCCCGCTCCTGGTGATGACGACCATGGTCGTGGATCTGGTGCGGAGTCTGTTCACCAGGAAACCCTGGATGGCTACACGCCTCCTGTTGATGGCGTGGGTGTATTTGGCTGCCCAGATGTTTGTCATCGCAGTCGGTGGCGCACAATGGCTGGCTGCACTCCTGTACGGCAAGCGCTCCGCAGCGAAGCTGGCCGACTGGACATATGGACTACAAGCCCAATGGGTCCGATTCATCGTGGCTGCAATGGAGCGAGTGATGGGTGTCAGCTTCGAGAGCTTCCACAACGACGTAGTTGCCCCGGGGCCGGTGATTGTCCTGTTCCGCCACGCCAGCATCATGGACAACCTGCTCCCCTACGTCTTCGTGTCCGACCGGGCCGGGATCCGGTTGCGCTGGGTCCTGAAGAGGGAACTGCTATCTGATCCCGCGCTCGATATCGGCGGCAACCGCTTGCCCAACTACTTCGTTGATCGCAAGTCGGATTCTCCAGAACAAGAACGCGCCAACATCGCCGCCCTGGGTGAAGGGCTTGGCGAGCATGAAGGGGTCATGCTGTTTCCCGAGGGCACCCGGTTCAGCCCCGCCAAGTACGCAGCACGAATGGCTCGCCTCGCCGAATCGGATCCCGATCTCCATCGGATCATGGAAGGGCACACCCACGTTCTCCCTCCCCGCACCGGCGGCGCCATAGCTCTGCTCGACAGTGGAATGGATGTCATCATCGCAGCCCACACCGGGTTGGAGAGCCTGCGAGGAATCAAGGAGATCTGGGGCGAAGCCCCGATCGGGCGGGAAGTCCGGGTGAGCTTCCGCCGGATAGCGGCGGGTGACATCCCATCAGGCCACGATGCCCGCGTGCGATGGCTTCATGAGGAATGGGCCAGGGTTGACGACACCGTCGTGGAGCTCCAAGGTTGACCGGATCCGGGGTCGCGGTCCCGCGGGTTACTCTGGGAGCAGAACACCACAACCCGAAGAGGTGACCCATGCGTGCCCCACTGAGTCCTCCCGAAGTTCTGCTGCTCGGCCCCGGGCCATCCAACCCCCACCCCGAGGTGGCAGCGGCCATGTCCGCTCCGCTCGTCAGCCATCTCGACCCGTATTTCCTCAACATCATGGAAGAGACCATGACCGACCTGAGGGAACTCTTCCAGACCGGAAATCACCACACCGTCCCTATCTCTGCAACCGGCACTGGTGGTCTGGAAACCTTGATGTTCAACCTCGTTGAGCCGGGCGACGAAGTCATAGTCGGAGTTATCGGACACTTCGGGCAACGCCTCGCTGAGCTGGCCCACGCGGCCGGTGCAGTGGTGCGGCCGGTTGAGGTTCCATGGGGGCAGATCCTCGATCCCGATCAGATCGCTACTGA
>Ga0316201_10004279_pt1 | contig 10748 bp, 10 predicted proteins | sample CS6wburrow_MG_FD_204516 | JGI IMG/M metagenome (GOLD analysis project Ga0316201, IMG submission 204516) | Coastal sediment microbial communities from Delaware Bay, Delaware, United States - CS-6 worm burrow | ecosystem: Environmental > Aquatic > Marine > Coastal > Sediment | place: USA... | reverse complement strand
ACAAGACTTACCCAGGTAGAAAACGTCAGAAACATTACTTAACAGTATGATTTAAATATCAACTGTAAGTATATGATAAAGTTAATAAAACGTAGAGCCAGCGCACCCGGTTGTGGAGTAAAACGAATTGCCTATGGATGGAAAAGGGCGGGTTATCCGCCTTGTTCCCCGTCGGTTGGGCCGTTCAGCAGGGCGTCCCTGGTCAGTTCGATGATCAGGTCGACTTCTTTGGCGCCAATATCAAAGACCGGCGTGTAGCGTAGCGAATGTGCCCCTCCGTGGATAACGCCGAGACCTTTTCTACGAAGGTAGTCTTCCGTGCTATTCGCTCCGTGGGTCTTGTAACGAGATGCGAGTTCGCAGCTCACCAGCAACCCGGTTCCCTGGGCACCCGTGATCGCCTTGTTTGTTTCGCTGGCCAATGCCGCCAGGCCATTGACGAGTTCCGTTCCGCGATTGCATATGTTCTTGCGTAGTTCGGGCGTCAAGGCTCCGAGAACGGCCACTGCCACATCCAGAGCGCGCGGATTGGTGGTCATCGTGTTGCCGTAAAGACCATGCCGGTACGTCGCAGCGGCCTTTTCCGACAATGCGAGTACCGATAGCGGGAACTGGCCTGCATTCAGCGCTTTCGAATAGGACTCCATGTCGGGCTCGTCGAGTTCTCGAAAATCCGGGTAGTCGACGACCGATAAGACGCCGTGGGCACGCAGCCCGGCCTGGATCGAATCAACGACCAACATCGTGCCATGTTCCCGAGTCAATTCCCTGGCACGGGAGTAGAACTTCGGCTCGATAGCCAGGCCTGGGTTGCCTTCGCCCATCACCGGTTCCATGAAGAACGCCTCGATGAAGAGCCCATCTTTCACTGCGTCGGTGAACACCGCTTCCAGCGCCTCGATGTCATTTGGCTCAACGGTCAGCAAGTAACTATCGTCCCGGAAGGACGCGAGGTGCTTTCCATACTTTTTGGAGGTTGAATTTGAGAATCGGGCCGGTCGGTCGGTTCGACCATGGAAACTGCCTTTCAGGGTTAGACCCACGATTTCGCAGCCCTCATAGCGTGCACCCGGATCGGTCAGGGTCTTGGTATTGATATCAGCGATACGAGACGCGAGCGTCATGGCCTCGGAACCACTGTTCAGGCAAAGAAAGCTGGCGAAGGGCGTGCCGCCTTTCCGCGTGCGGCCGATTTCTCGCTTCAGGCTCTTGATGAACTCGATCTGGCTGACGTTGGCCGTCATGATGTTCGCCATCACGTGCGGCTTGTTCAACGCCTCCTGCACCGCCTCGGGCGCGTGCCCGAGGCCGAGCATTCCGTAGCCACCGCAGTCGTAAATGACCGCTCCTTTGAGACTGACGACCCACGGTCCGGCGGCACTTGCAGCGACGTAGGGGTTAACAGCGTCCTCAGCGTAGAAATTCGTCAGGCCAGCGTGCGCCTGGTGGATCTGGTCATTCTCGTCCAGCGCCAGGTAGTCGGCGTGTGATTGCTTTAGCTCGACAAAGCGCGCATAGGCTCTCTCTATAGCGACGCGGAGTCGCCGCTGTTCGCCGAGAAAACCCAGGATCACATCGTCGGAGAGACCGGTGGTCAACGGGGCACCGCCGAAATCCCGCATTTCTTGCAGGTATTCGAGATGCGATGGGGTGTTGCCAGGTTTGATGACTTGCGACATGGAGGGATTCGGGCCGTTGCTGAAGCGCGCACTATATCAAATGAGCGCTGTCGCGGCATTGTCGCGAGTCCGCTAGAATCGTTATGACAACTAAGCAGAATCGGGTTGAACAGGTATCAAATCCTTAAGCGAGCTCATGGACAACCTGCCACAGATCGGTCGCGTGGACTGGATCGGCTTGCGGCCCGGGCGGCGCGAGCCAATGTCTATCGTCGACAGTGTCCGCACCGACCCGACGTCGGGCTTGCTCGGAGACCGATACTCCGGGCGAACGGGAACCCGGCACGCGACCCTCATTCAAGCAGAGCACTTGCCTGTGATCGCCAGTTGCGTTGGACGAGAAGCGGTTCCGCCCGAGTTGCTGCGAAGAAATATCGTGGTGAGCGGCATCAATTTGTTGGCGCTCAAAGGCAAGGAGTTTCGGATCGGAGAGGTCGAGTTCGAAATGACGGGGCTATGCCAGCCGTGCAGCAGGATGGAAGAGCTACTCGGCCCTGGTGGATACAATGCCGTCCGTGGTCACGGCGGTGTGACTGCCCGGGTTCTGAGTCCGGGTGCAATAGCCATAGGGGACCCGGTGTGCGTTCCCCGGCCCAATTAGACATCACCGGGATCGCCTATAAGATGACACGAATTCCAATTCAGACGATTACCAACGTTGTGGCGGAGGACAAGACACCTCGTCAGGTCGGCGAACAATTCCGCCGAATGCTCGATTCGGGCTACCGCCTTCGTGCGGACGGCCAGGCTAAATCGGATCCAGCCAAGTTACTGAGAACTGGTTACACGCCGAAATACGAGATCGAGCTCTTCAGGACGCGATTTTTTCTGTGCAATCAGCGCGACGCCGAAGGGCTGAAGGTCATGCCCGCATACGTCCTTCCAGCAACGACCGCACGCCGGGGAAAACAGACAATCTATGCGCGCGCTTTTTACAAGGACTCTTCGCTGGTATGGCGATCCGCATCGCATTACATCAACACGCCGGAGGTGGGTTGGATAGGTAAAGGCGCAGTACGTTTGCAATCCAAGCGAGGCATTCGCGATTGGTACAGTGCCGAAGAAACCACCGACCTTCCCTTTGAGATGCAAGCGGCATTGGATGACGTCAGTCAGCGTGGTCGAAGTAAGCTGAATGATAAGAGAATCCTGTCGCTGGTGTTACGCAACGCGCCGTCAAACCGGATCTGGCCCTATCAGGATTTCGAGACGCCGCGCGAACGAGCGATGCAATCGCGCGTCAATCGCATCAACAACAATCGGCGTATTGCGTGGTTTGCTGACGACGACGATCCCAGGTCGCTGCAGATCGAGCCTGGCTACGAGCCCGATTTCGGCGCCGTTATCGATGTATCCACGTCGCGCAGTTCTATGTACGGCGGTGGAATTAAGAAGTATCGAATCGCTTCGAGTAACCGGCGAATTCAGTACCTGTTCGTTGCGGGTCCGAACCAGGTTTGGCTGGTTAACCCACAGGCATTCACGATTGAGCTATCGAGCTACGGCTTGCGAACCGTTGACGTGATCACCGATGAAGATCTTTGTATTCCGGGCTACGAGTTTTTCGACAACGCCGGAACAGGCGAGTTGGACGACCAGATTCCGCCCGGATTTGCCGGGCCCGTATGCCCGGTTGATCCAGACCGAGCGGATGCGTCCCCCTGGAACGAGCGCTTGCCCGTTGTGCAGGAGTTTCGGCGTTCAATTCTCGAAAAACAGATTTAAAGACCGGGGACCTCTCACGGCATTCCGGAAAGCGCCCGAACGACACGAAGCAGATCAAAGCGCGTGATGGCCCCGACAATTTTGTCATTTTCGACAACGGGCAGGCGCCTGAATTTGTTCGTCAAAAACATGCCCGCGATGTAATAAATGTCCACCGTTGGAGACACGGTTATCACATCAGTGGTCATGTATTCGGCCACAGTCGCCTCAATAGGGGGTTCGCCCTGAACGCCCTCGGTTACGAGTCTGAGCAAGTCTGTTTCGGTGATAATTCCAACGAGTTTCTCATCGGCGTCGACCACGGGCGCTCCAGTGACTCGATGTTGCAACAGGAAATCGACCGCCGTCATGATCCCGGTCTCAGGGCTGAGGGTGGGCACAACGGTATCCATGTACTCACGGATTCTTGGCATGCTTTTCATGTGCCTCTCCCCAGCGTTCGTCCACTCAATCTGCTTTGGCAGCTAGCCGATATCGAGTTCGGCCCAGGTCACTACGATGGTCTGATCGATCGTGCCGTCCCGTTCGAAATCGATTTCAAGCTGGACACTGATGTTATCGACAACCGTGACCAGAACACTGGAGGTATCGTCACTGATCAGCAACTGACCCGCGGACGGATTGTCGTCACCAATAACCACGAAGTCCTCCAACGTCTCAAATGTGACGCTGCCCTCAAGCAAGGTGCTGGTCAATACACCGCTCGTGCTGATCAACTGTGTCAGCGCGTTAAGATCCAGGGCCTCGGTCAGCACATAGTCTGTCAGGGTATCGCTGATGCCGGATTGTTGTGCTGTTAGCGAGGTCGTCGCGATGGACAGACTAATTACAACGTTGTCATCGCTGCTCATATCGAGAGCAAGGTCGCCGTCCAAAATTGCCGTGCCGGCGCTGTCCATGGCGGAAAAATTGTCGAAGCCAAAAGTCATCGCCAGACCCCAGGGCGCGATCTGATTGAAAGGGTCGCCCGTAACTACAATATTGGTGAGCGAAGTCGGACCGTCGAGCGTCGTCCCTGTATCTGCAGAGAAACACATGGCGAACACGATATCGAATGTGTCCCCCGTGGATATCATGAGGTTGTTATCCGCGTCGTTCCACGTAGCCGTGGCATCACCGGTGTCGCAAGCGACGATTTGCGTGAAGATGTCGCTGATTGCAAATTTGGCGAGGCCCGGGATTGAAGCGCCGATAGGCGGAAGTCCAATAACGTCGACGATATCGATTATTTCAACGGTCGATGTGATCGCTTCCAGAACGGTTGCTGTAATATCTTGAGCGTTATCGCCTGTAATCGGCAGTGCTGCCGAACTCGGCGGCGGTTGCTGCGGTGTAACAGCTATTCCATCGCCCCCGGAGCCACCACAAGAAACCAATAGCAGAAGAACCACGGCGACAATGAGCATGGCAATCTTGCGTGTATACATGATGGTTCTCCTTGCCGGCGTTGCCATAAAGACGGAACGAAGCAGCGGAGCGGCATTGATACAATAAAGTACGTTAATTCGGTCGCGTGCGACCGTCAATCGTGGATATCCGAAAAATGTGGCCGCGCTAAGTCACGGCACATCAATGACGCTGGCTTTGGCCAAGAGCGATCTGACGCTTCTTGACTTTCACCCCAACGTTGGGAGAGAGGCGAGGTATTACGGCGCAACTGGGGCAAATGGCTCGCAGGAAATCTCACCCCTGGTAATCGTAAGGAAGCTCGCCTCCGGCACGGGAATCCACTCCGTCTCGAGATCGCTCAACGGCTCGGAGACGATTGCGCGTGCGTCCCTAGAGAATCGGCCCGCATCGGGTGCAATTTCCATCGTCGCATCGCGACTTGCACTGTGAAACAGCGATCGCGAATCGCCCACCGTCGAATAGCGGACGGCATACAGCGATTCGCCATCGCTGATACCGAGGGTCATTTGCAGCGCATTCTCTACGCCGCGTAGCTCGGCCGTGTATTCGACCAATCCCGCCATACGCGATAATCCGGCATGCACATCGCCATCCATACCGAAACTCAGCGCGAGCAGAAACATGAGTTCGGAGTCTGTCGTGCCGCGAATGCGCGGGAATAATTCAGGCGATACCGCAAACGCAAGATCGCGATGTAGCTTTTCGTACTCGTTGATGAGTCCGTTATGCACGAACAACCACTTCTCGTGATTGAACGGATGACAATTGGTTCTCTGTACCGGAGAGCCGGTCGTCGCCCGGACATGTGCCAGGAACATCGGAGATTCAATTTGCGCGGCCAATGCCTGCAGATTATTGTCGTTCCAGGCGGGCCGGATGTCCTTGTAGACGCCCGGCAGTTCGTGTTTGCTGTACCAGCCAATACCGAATCCATCACCATTTGTCGTGTTGGTCACGTCCGATGCGTGCAGGCTCTGGTCGATAAGCGAATGGTCCGTCTTGAACAGCACCTCATCGAGGAGTATGGGTGCGCCTGAGTAAGCAAGCCAACGACACATAGGAGTCTCCTTCAGGACACGTTTACAGCAGAGCTTGTGAGTCTGAGGACTTAACAAGCGAATGGCAAATGATCAGGTTGTAGCCCAAACAGTTGTCAAAAGTTGTGATTCGTCGACTTGGACCTGGGGTAGGGCGAAGGGCTAGTTGCGACCCTTTCTCGCCTCGCAGCTTGAACCGCTCCTTTTTCCAACTCGCATGCGATACGGTAAACTTCGCTCAGGCTAGCTACGTTGCTGGCGTAATCTGAGTCTCCTCCTCATGAAGAGAGCTGCCACCGCACTAGTCGCCTTCGTCGCTATCGAGCACCTGTACATTCTGGTTCTGGAAATGTTTCTTTGGACAAAGCCGGCCGGACTACGCGCGTTCGGGCTCACTGCAGAGTTCGCGGAACAAACAGCGGTGCTCGCCGCGAATCAGGGCCTTTACAATGGGTTTCTTGCAGCCGGTCTGATCTGGAGTCTCATTCGCAAAGAGGACGGGATTTCCCTTCGAGTGTTTTTTCTGGGTTGCGTAATTGTCGCCGGCGTTTTTGGCGCGATAACGGCGAAGCCGTCGATTCTGTATGTGCAAGCCGCTCCCGCTTTGGTGGCGCTGATCGCGACGCTACTTTCACGCCGATAAACGAGGGTGTTGCTCTTACGACAAGTTTAATCGATCGTTATTTGTAGGTATTTTCTTCGGCGCCAGCACGAGATGGACGCGACCGTGTTTGCCTCGGTGCCGCTCGTTCAATTGGGCGACCATATCCTCCACCGCCCCGGTCACAACGTTGAGGCTCCCTTTCCGGCAGCCCTGAATGCTGTTGCTACCTGCGAAAGCGATCACATAACGATGCCAGTTGGAGCCTTCCGTGCCGGGCGGACGCACTGCTCGTCGAACGGATACCATTTCGTAGGATTGACGTACTTCTGAGGATTCTTCAGTCACTAATTCCAACTATAGAACTAATTGGGCTTCGATGCTTGGAAATGGCTCCTTTGGGTCAGTCGCCGTCGTCGACAATAGTCCGAATCGCATAATCTGATCGCCTGGTATTGGTTGAATAGCTGACCTTCGAAAGGGGCAACTATTGACCGTGTCTTACCTGTCAGAACAGAGGAGGGGCCCAAGGCTGGATCAAAAGTTGGGATTCGGTAGCCTGAGCCCAGGGTAGCGAGGGCGCCGGCAGTTCCATTGTGCACCTAGTCTGTCGCCGTCACTCGCCAGATCGTGTTCCCGACATCATCAGCGACCAGAAGCGCGCCGCTCGTGTCGATGGCGACGCCGACGGGCCGGCCCTGGGCGTTGCCGTCCTGATCAAGGAACCCGGTCAAAACATCCATCGGCTCGCCGGCCGGCTTACCGTCTCGGAACGGCACGAAGATCACCTTGTAGCCGCTGCGTGGCTTGCGATTCCAAGAGCCGTGCTGGCCCACGAATGCGCCCTCATTCCAATCCGCACCCAGTTTCTGGCCCGCGGCGAAGCACAGGCCGAGCGAGGCGGTATGGGGGCCAAGGGCGTAATCCGGCTTGATTGCCGTGGCCACCAGATCGGGCCGCTGCGCTTTGATACGCGGATCCAGATAATCGCCGTAATAGCTGTACGGCCAGCCGTAGAAGCCACCATCGGTGACGGAGGTCATATAGTCCGGGACCAGGTCGCCACCCAGATCGTCGCGTTCATTCACTGTAGTCCACAACGCACCGGTCGAGGGCTCGAACGCCATGCCGACCGGGTTGCGCAGGCCGGCGGCAAACACGCGGCTCTCGCCGGTCCCCGGATCGATTTGCCAGATCGCGGCGCGGCCTTCTTCATTCTCGATGCCGTTCTCGGCATGGTCGCTGTTGGAGCCGACCGAGGCGTACAAGTGCTGTCCGTCCGGGCTCGACACCAGGTTTTTGGTCCAGTGATGATTGATCTCGCCAGCCGGGAGCGAGGCAAGCGGCGTTCCTGCGGACGCGATTGTCGTCTCGCCAACGGTGTAGGGGAAGCTGACGACGCCATCTGTATTGGCTACATAAAACCGGTCACCGATCAGGCTCATGCCGAAGGGCGAGGTCAGATCAGACAGGAACGCGGTCCGGGTCTCGGCTATACCGTCCCCATCGGCATCGCGCAGCAGCGTGATCCTGTCCGCACTCTCGACCCCGGCGCCGGCGCGTTTCAGCACCGCCTTCTGAATCCGGTCATAAATGCCTTTGGCTTTGCGACTCTGCGCATTCGTTTCCGCAACCAGGACATCACCATTCGGCAGCAGATACAGCCAACGCGGATGATCGAGTCCTGTAGAAAAGGCATTCACCGCAAGACCTGCAGCGGGAATTGGCTTCGCGCCGTCCTTCCAGCGCTCAACAGTGGCGACATTGACCAGCGGCAGCAGGGAATTTCGCGGCGCAGGTAGCTCGGGATCGGGACCGATGCCGGCGGCTACCGGTAATTCCGCATTGCTGGTGCAGCCGGCGATGGCCAGTACAGCAGCACTGACTATGACTCTGGAATGACGCATCAAGAGAATCCTCTGCTCGTGGACAATCAATTCAAACACCCTGAGTAAGCATAACCGGTCCGAGCAACAGGGCAACCAGCACGTAATTGAAATCTCTTCGTTTCATGCCGTGCCTCGTGTCAAGCGATGGTGATAGGATCGACGTGGCGCGACAGTAACAAAAACCAATCTTTCCCGGTTTCCCGCTGATTCAATTTGTAACACCTGTCAACGACGTTTGGAATTATTCTACGTAAATGAGTGTCTTCTATTCACACGGGGCACGAGTCCTGTGGCTCGGCCTGCTTTTCGCGACGTGCGCCGCGGCGCGTCCCGATGACAAGGTCTTTGAGATCAGCGAGATTTCAAGCGAAGGCCGGGTAGTCAGTGCACGATTCGCCGACTTTGATGGCGACGGCCGTAAAGACCTGATGATCGCCAGCTTGAACGGCATACCACCAGAAGAGCAGCGCAGCATTCGGGTCCACCTGCAGGATCCGGACGGTTCGTATCCAACGCTTCCCAGCCACGTTGTGACGATTCCGCAATGGAGTGCTGTTTACGACATCGCGGACTTGAAGGACGCGCCCGGTGAGGAATTGGTGCTGTTGCGCCCCGATGCCATTACCATCCTCTCGATAGCGGATTCAGAGGTCGTCGAATGGAATATACCCGTAGAAGGACCCAGTACTGTCGCCGCTTCTGACGATGAGCGCGGTTTCGATTCGTTCAAGCTGGTTTACGATATGGGTCCGAAACCACTGATATTAGTACCGCAGATAGGACTGGTGTCGGTGCTGACTGCGGACGGCACACAAATGGGACAAGTTGACGTTGGCCGCCGGGCAAACTATTTCGTCGCCCAAAACTCGTCAATCATCTCGGTCGAGAGCGACTTCCAGCTCTACCTTGACACACCCAAGCTCAGCATCGGCGATGTCGATGGCGATGCGCGCGCCGACATCGTGGCCGCCACACGCCACGAGATCCGGGTCTTCCTCGGCCGTCCGGATGGCCGATTCGATCGCGAGCCGAGTTATACCCACTCGCTCAAACTGATCAGCCCGCGCGACCACAGCCGTGGCTCCGGCAGCGTCATTACAACCGCACGCGACGTCGACAGTAACGGCCTGCTCGATCTGATCATCACTCATGTCGAGGGAACGTTCTCAGATACGGTCACGACCACTTACTTCTATCGAAACCGGGATGGTCGCTGGGACCTGGCGAATCCTGACGATAAGTTCGTCAGCGACGGCACCTTTAGTTCCGACTTGTTGCTGGATATCGACGGCGATGAGGTCGATGAGTTGGTGCGCATACAGTTCAGGTTCAGCGTACTTGAAATCGTCGAGATCCTGTTGACACGAAAAATCGATTCGGTCATCGCCGTGCACCGTCTCCTGCCCGATGGCCGGTACGATACCAAGCCGTCTTCGAGCAAGAAGTTCAGCACAGGTATAAGCTTCGAGACGTTCCGGCCAAAAGGCTTCATGCCCCAGGCTGGTATTGACATTAATGCGGACGGATTAATGGACGTCATTACCTCGGCGAACGGCAAGGGCATCGAAGTCTACCTGGGAGCCGAAAACGAGCCGTTCGAGGGAAAAACGGCCGAGCAGGAAATGTCAACAACGGGCAGCATTCGTTTCGCGGACTTTGACGACGATGGGCTGCTTGATTTCGTGCTTTACGACTCCCAATCGTTCGATGCGCCGGTGCAGACCGGCCGAAATCTCGGCGTACTGCCGAATTCAGCGACTAACTAAGAGGCAACACTGATGCAAAAACAAATTATTCGATTTACGGCCGTCGTCGCAACCGTTGTTCTTGGCGGGTGCGCGACCGGTTTCGAAGCGACGTATGACCACGATCCTGCAAATGATTTTGCCGCGTACAAGACATTTGCCTGGGTGTCGGAACATCCCATGAAAGTGGGTGCGGTAGAGCGTATTCCTAGCCCGTTGTTGGAGTCGCAAATAATGGTCACGGTGGAGAGCGCGCTGGGAGCAAAAGGATACAAGTTGATTTCCGACTTGGATTCGGCCGATTTCGCCCTGTCTTTTACGATTGGTTCGAGGGCAGAGATCAAAGTCGACTCGTATCCATCCATGTCCGCAGGCTATGCAGGCTATGGGTATCCGCGTCGCTGGGGCGGCTGGGGCGGTGCTTATTATGGCTACGGCACAGAAACTACCGTTCGCCAGTACACCGAGGGCATGCTCGCGATTGATGTATTCGACGTGGCAGAACGTCGCCCGGTTTGGCACGGTGTTGCCAGCAAAAAAATTAGCGATTCCGACCGTAAAGACGCAGGCGCAACGGTTCAGGCAGCTGTGGATGCGATCCTCGCCGGCTTTCCGCCAACGTAGTTTTGTTTAAAGTGGTAGCCGACCCGCGCCAATAAGCC
>Ga0316201_10004278_pt1 | contig 10751 bp, 14 predicted proteins | sample CS6wburrow_MG_FD_204516 | JGI IMG/M metagenome (GOLD analysis project Ga0316201, IMG submission 204516) | Coastal sediment microbial communities from Delaware Bay, Delaware, United States - CS-6 worm burrow | ecosystem: Environmental > Aquatic > Marine > Coastal > Sediment | place: USA... | reverse complement strand
TAACCCTCGATTTTTAGCGAAGATTAAAAGATGTAAAGCTGATAACGGTACGAGTAAGAGCAAAGAAAAATAACCATAACAATGGTATTAACAATTCAGTAATTAAAAAAATGGTAACAGTAAATAAAAAAGATAATCAGCATGAAGCTATAGTGACAGCAATAGCTATGCCGGCAATTTTTTCTGGTGGTGTTTATCTTTTTTGCTAAGGTGATTTTCTGATCTTCTAACTACAGCATCTGCGTAGGCTACGCCCAGCTTGCTTTTATTTACGAAACAAATTTATACACAAACGTAATATTTAAGGATAAAAATATGTGGAACGTCGAGTACAAACCTACTAGTGATTCTCAAACATGGGTCATTCTGAAATCATATGATAATAAAACAAGTGCCTGCTTCAAAGCTTTTCAGGTATCGAATAATTACTTCATGGTTAAAGTAATGGATACAGACGGTAACGTTCTATGGCGGCAACACCGGGGGAAGAGAGCAATTGTTTCTAATATAGAGAGTTGCTAAGCAGAAATACCTTAACCGTTGAGATGAGACCTCAGCGACAGTTTTATATAAGATGTCCAACAGTTAACGGCGGATAAGGATATCAGCGAAAGGATTCGGGCCAGCAGCTATACGCTAACAGGGACTAGCTATTTATTCGCGGAGTACGAAATGCTCGTCACCTTTACCACCGATGCCTATGCCGATATCACCATGTTTGGGGATGTCGCTCTTGCTCTGCTGAAAATGATGGGGCACAGTGGTACCGTGCCCAGCGCAATTCTGGCCGCTGATGTGCCCGTGGCCCTGAACCGTTTAACTGCTGCGATAGAGTCAGAAAACGTTTTGCCGCCAGTCGAGGATGAAGACGAAGATGAAGCCGTGGTAAGCATGAAGACTCGGGCACTGCCGCTGATAAAACTGCTTACTGCCGCCGCAGAGGCAGGCTCTGACGTAATGTGGAAATGAAAATAAGTTTACTGCAGGTTATGGCCTCACGTCGACACTCAGGTTTGGTCAGCAGAATTTGCACGGTGCCAATAGCATGTTCCATAAACCCGCTTTCGCAGTAACAGAAGGCAGACATTTATATCAATAACAAATTGAACAAAAACGAAAATAAAAATAAACCGAATGTTTCATCACTAAATGCTGCTTACGAGAAGCAAACGTATGACACGTCATATCGACTACCACTGTCGTGGATGTACAGCAAATGCCTAAATTATTAACGCTGTGCGGTAAACCCTGGCGTTTGCCTGTCTAAGGGCCAGGAGGCAAGCAGGCGCTATCGCCAGCACGAAATAATAAATCGAAGCTGATTACTTATATCGAAACTGATTACTTATTATGTGTCTGGCTGGATAAACTTTATTCAGATTTGAAGCGAAAACGGGGTAAGTTAATGTTGTAGTACAGTGCCAGCAAGCGCGCTGCAAATATACTGGTACCGGCAATGATAGCGGCCAGTGTGACATCTATATTAAAATACAGAAAGACGATAAACAGCAGTGAGCCAAGCCAGGACACGGTGGCATACAAAGGACTCTGAAAGACTACCGGTGGTTCATTGCTTAACACATCACGAAAGATGCCGCCCATGGTGCCGGTCATCACACCCATAAAACTGGCAACCAGCCAGGGCGCGCCGACCATCAATGAAACCAGTGTGCCGGCGATGCCGAAGGTTGCGAGGCCGGCAGCATCGGGGATCAGAAAGAAGCGGTGAGGGATGGCGATCAGCCGCGCAGTGATAAAAATGGCAACCGCACTGCCTAGTGATGCAATAAAGAATACCTGATCACGAATCCAGAACACTTCTCGATCCAGCAACATGTCACGCAGTGAGCCACCGCCGAGTCCGGTAGCGATGGCAATAATGATGACACCAAATAGATCGAACTGTTTAAAACCTGCATTGAGCACGGCAGAGGCAGAGGAAACGATCACAGCAAATAGCGTAATCCAGTACAGGCTGTCCAGCAAAGCAGGGGTCGGGTTAAGTATCATGGTAAGTACAGCCTTATAATTATTGATTGTGTTCTACATATTAGCTTGTTTGTATCAAAACCTAGTTCTTTGGGTTTTTCAATAAATATTCCAATTATTTCGTTACTTACCGTTGGGGTTCTTGCTAGCAGCTAAAGATACGAGGTATCAGGTCCAGAGACAAATGCACATTGACCGTGATCTTTATCTAAAAAGAAAAATTATGTAGGAACCATAAAAGGACCAAGAAGAAACTTTCAAATAAGCTTCGTCGGGGTTATTGTGCAACGACATTAGACAACTCCGCTAGTTGAATAATTGTACAAATAATCCTTTATTGTATAAATATAATATTGTACAATATGTACAACTATTTAGCTGGTGTCTACTATGAATCACTATCCAATAAGAACCATTTCTGAATTAACCGGTGTGCCAAGCACGATGTTACGGGCATGGGAGCGCCGTTACGGTTTTTTTAAAACGCAGCGAACGGCCAAAGGGTTTCGCTTATATGGTTCGGAAGATATTGAATTAGTTAAAGAAATGGAAATCATCATTCCGGCATTTACAAAAAAATGAAAACAACGATCCTCTGGCTGCGACGCGATTTACGTCTTTATGATAATGCCGCGCTCAACTGGGCCTGCGATAACAGTAGCCATGTTATACCGGTTTATATCCATGCAGCAGCGGAAGAGCAACCATGGGCACCGGGTGGCGCATCTCGCTGGTGGTTGCACCATAGCCTTTTAGCACTGGATAAAAAATTACAGGCTTACGGCCTTAATCTAAATTTTTTCTCGGGTGATAGTAATAAAGTTCTATCAGAAATTATCGCTAAAACTGGCGCCGACACACTGGTTTTTAACAAGTTGTATGAACCGCATTTACATCGTCGAGATGAGGCGTTACAACAAACATTAAAACACGTAGAAATTATTACTTTTGATTCAGGATTATTTTTCACTCCCGGTACCGTATTAAATAATCAGCAGTTACCTTACCGTGTGTTTACGCCTTTTTATAAAAAAATAAGACCGTTATTGGATCAGCTATACCATAGTTATTCTGTGCCTTCACCCGTTGAAGGATTAAAAAAACTGGCGCCAGTAACAGTTGATTTTGCTTTGTCATTGCATGCGTTGGATCTTCTTGATGATCACCGTTGGCACGAAAAATTGCATGAGCACTGGTTACCCGGTGAAGAAAACGCCTTAAACCTGTTAGAACACTTTTTAGATGAAAGTGTGCGGGACTATCAAGCAGATCGCGATATACCCTCACACGAGGGAACCTCACGGTTGTCTCCTTATTTGCACTTTGGTGAAATTACACCACAGCAAATTTATATCAGTTTGTGGCCTTTGCTGGAAGGCGCTTATCGTTCCGGTGCGATGCAGTCAGCTGAAGTTTTTTTGAAACAGTTATTATGGCGTGAGTTTGCGCATCACGTGTTATGGTTTTTTCCACATACGTCCTCACAGCCGATGAATCCGCGTTACAAAAAAACATTCTGGCGCGCGCATAAAAACAATTTTAATTTGTGGACGCGGGGACAAACAGGGATTCCCATCGTGGACGCAGGCATGAAGCAGCTCTGGCAAACCGGCTGGATGCATAATCGTGTGCGTTTGATAAGCAGTTCGTTTTTGACGAAGAATTTGGGCATAAACTGGACAGAGGGTGCGCACTGGTTCTGGGACACACTGGTTGATGCCGATCTTGCAAATAACAGCATGGGCTGGCAGTGGGTGGCCGGTTGTGGCGTTGATGCTGCACCTTATTATCGGGTTTTTAATCCGAACACACAAACGACACGTTTTGATGGCGCACATAAATATATTAATACCTGGGTGCCTGAACATATTGAGCTGGATTATCCGGCGCCTATCGTCGATCTGGCGAGTAGTCGTGAAAAGGCTTTACAACGATACAAACAAAATATTACTTCCCAGGGGGATTTTATATGAACGCACTTCTACTGGTCGCACATGGCAGTCGCCGTCAACAATCGAATGATGAAGTTGTTGTGCTTGCCGACAAACTAAGAAAGAACTGCACTGAACAATACAATATTGTTCATGCCGCATTTTTAGAACTGGCGGAAACACTTATTCCAGACGGTATAAAAAAATGTATTGATGACGGCGCTGAGTCCGTTATCGTTTTACCTTACTTTCTTAACTCCGGTCGTCACGTGGTTGAAGACATTCCAAACATCGTTAACGACACGAAAAAAAATTATCCTGATGTGGAGATCAAAATTGCGCCACACCTGGGAGCATCGGATTTAATGATGGAGTTGCTGATTACCTCGGCGAATTCAACAAAATGATATTTAATAACAGCTTACAAATCTGTCCAGGTAATATATTGAAAATGCTATGGCTAATGTCAACCAGGGTGTTCAGGTTTAATGCATAATGTGTAAAAAAAAATTCAAGTTAAAATTAGTGCTGCAAATGAAGGCGGTTATCACTTGCGTAAAAAGATTAGATTCGAGACACTACAGGCTTTAATGCTGATGCTGGATTGATGATGTATTTACTCACGGTAAAAAGTCGCTAATGTTTTCCTTTTCAGGCTTCAGTTTTATCGATTTACCTAACTGGCTGTTACGGGTAGCGTTATTTATCACGGTGTGGTGGATACTGACTGATGGTGCCGTTGATTCCTGGCTGGTTGGCGCACCCGTGGTGCTGTTTGCGACACTGGTCAGTGTGTTGTTGTTACCTGCCACATCATGGTCCCTGATCGGTATTGTCCGTTTTATTCCTTTTTTTGTATGGCAGTCGATACGCGGTGGTATTGATGTCGCCAGCCGCGCGATGCACCCGCGCTTGCCAATAGCACCTGGACTGTTTGACTACCGGTTTCGATTACCGCCCGGTTCGTCACGCATTTTCATGTCAAATGTGGTCAACCTGTTGCCGGGCACCTTAAGTGTCGAACTGGATGAAGACAATCTACAGGTTCATGTGCTGGATGTAAGCGGTACATTCACCGAGGAATTTAAAGCGCTGGAAAATCGCATCGCCGATATTTTTGTGATCGTATTGACAAACGAACTGGCAGCAACGAGCAGTGTTGAACCTGAGTCGTGAATCGAAACCGTGAATCAGAAACAGGTGGCCTGTGATGACTCTTTGCATGAATGTAGTTTTACTGTTGTCGACCTGTAGCAGGAAAATGCCAGGACAATTACTCGGGTGTGTTTATGGATAAGGTTTATCTGGGCATGGCGTTATTGCTTTTATTAACACTGGTGGTGGGACTGTGGCGTGTGCTGCGTGGCCCGATACCTGCCGATCGCATGCTGGCGGCGCAGTTATTCGGTACTACTGCAGTGGCCTGCGTGCTGCTACTGTCACAGGCGTTCGAGCGTCCTGCGTTACGTGACGTGGCACTGGTGTTCGCGCTGCTGGCAGCCGTTACTGCGGTAGCTTTTGTGCGTCGTGCCTGGCTGGATGAGGAGCGGAGTGAAAATGATGACTGACATTCTTACTATAATATTTTTAATGGTTGGCGCATTTTTCTTTATTGCAGGTACTGTCGGTCTGCTGCGATTTCCGGACGTTTATACACGGCTGCATGCATTAACCAAGGCGGATAACCTCGGGCTGGGATTGCTGGTCGCCGGGCTTGCCTTGCAGGCGGAGTCGTGGACGGTGGCGCTCAAACTTGTTTTGATCTGGTTTCTGGTTTTACTCGCCAGTGCCAGTGTTGCGCACCTGGTAGCCAGATCGGCACAGCAAAAAGGACTGCTTCCATGGAAACGATGACGTACATGGATGCACTAAATTCGCGTGCGCATGGAGCGCAGGAGCGATGACGTACATGGATGTACTAAATTCGCGTGCGCATGGAGCGCAGGAGCGATGACGTACATGGATGTACTAAATTCGCGTGCGCATGGAGCGCAGGAGCGATGACGTTGCTGCAATGGACTTTTGATCTTGTCCTGGGTTTTACCCTGTTGTGGTTAGCCTGGCGGACATTGGCCAGTGAAGATCTATTCAAGGGTATTGTGCTGTTTATTGCGTTTGGTCTGCTGATGGCATTGGCCTGGGTTCGACTGGATGCGCCGGATATTGCGCTCGCCGAAGCGGCGATCGGTGCCGGTTTGACAGGCGCATTACTACTGGCAGCATTGGCAAAACTCACAGCGCCTAAAGCAAAACCTGAGGATTCACCTCCGCATGACTAAACTCAATAATAAACAGAGATTGTTTCGCTTGTTGTTGCTGGTGCTGTTGTCCGTTTTGGCAGCGGGCCTTGGTTATGCCGTGTTGAAACTGCCATTGCAGGCACCTGGCTTGAGTACAAGGGTTACAGAAAACCTTGTCGTCAGTGGTGTCAGCAATCCGGTTACTGCGGTACTGCTTAATTTCCGCGGTTACGATACCTTGCTGGAAATGGCGGTATTGTTGCTCGCGCTGCTTGCTGTCTGGTCGCTTGGTAGTCAATCAGAAAGGCGTGAGTCAGCGCCGGGCGCGGTGCTGGATATGCTGTCGCGCCTGCTGATACCGCTGTTTATTATGGTGAGTGGTTACCTGCTGTGGGTTGGCGCACATGCACCGGGCGGCGCTTTTCAGGCCGGTTCGGTACTGGCTGCGGCTGGCGTGTTGCTGCTGCTGGCAGGCTGGCGACCTGGTGTCTGGTTTGTCGGACTTCCTTTGCGTATCACACTGGTGCTGGGGTTGGCCATGTTTGTGGCGGTGGCAGTCGCGGTACAGCTGGCAGGCTGGCGACTGCTGGAATTTCCTCTACCTGTTGCTGGCACACTGATACTGTTGATTGAAGCGGCGGCGACCCTGTCTATCGGCATCACGCTTGCTGCTTTATTTTTTGGACATCGGCCACAGACCGGTCAGGACTCGGGTAGTCAAACCGAGCAGGGTGAAAAATAATGAGCAGTGTTTTTTTCTACGCACTGACCGGGGTAGGATTGTTCACACTGGGGCTGTACGCTCTGATTGTCTATACACATTTATTACGCAAGATTCTGGCCATTAATGTCATGGGTAGTGGCATCTTTCTGCTGCTGGTTTCCCTGGCGGCGCGCACTCGAGGGGCGCCGGATCCGGTGCCACACGCGATGGTGATTACCGGTATTGTGGTTGCGATATCAGCCACCGCGCTGGCTTTGGTGCTGATGCTGCGATTACGCGAAGCAAGCGATCGCGTTGAACTTCCTGAAGAGCCAATGGAATAAACAGGAATAAATGCAGTGATTATGTTGTGGCACAATATTTCCTGGCAAGCAATGCCTGTTCTTTTACCACTGGTCGGGGCGATGCTTTGCTTTCTGCTGCCGCAGCGGATTAAATTTCTGGGTTTGATGATAGCGCTTGCAATCGCTGCTAGCGTTTTCGCTTTGCTTTTGCAGGTGCTGGATGAGGGTGTGTTGCGTTATTCGGTGGGTGGCTGGGGCGCCCCCTTAGGGATAGATCTTTATACAGATGGTCTGAGTCTGCTGATGTTACTGATGACAGCACTGGTGGGTCTGGGTATCAGCATCTATGCCATTGCCTATTTCAAGAGTGATAAGGCAGTCCATTTCTGGCCGTTATGGATGCTACTGTGGGCAGCGCTGAATGCACTATTTCTGTCTGCCGATTTATTCAATCTTTACGTTACCCTGGAACTACTGGGATTGTCCGCAGTGGCACTGGTTGCGCTGGCTGGCGGTGCTAATGCGCTGGGCGCTGCCATGCGTTACCTGTTTGTCAGTTTACTGGGCTCGCTGTTTTACCTGCTGGGTCTGGCGTTGCTCTACCATAGTTTCGCCACTGTTGATATCGCGCTACTGGCACAACGTATCGAAGAAACGCCCGCAGTCTGGGCCGCCATGGGTTTGATGAGCGCCGGTCTGTTGCTTAAAACGGCTTTGTTTCCATTGCATTTCTGGTTACCGCCGGCGCATGCCAATGCGCCGGCGCCGGTGAGTGCGTTGCTCTCGGCGCTGGTGGTGAAAGCATCTTTTTATATTTTACTACGTCTCTGGCTGGACGTTTTTCCACCGACAAATAGCATGCTCGTTCAGTTTCTGGGCTTGCTTGGAGCATGTGCTGTGCTTTGGGGCGGGCTGCAGGCACTTCGTCAGACGCGACTGAAAATGCTGATTGCCTATTCGACGGTGGCGCAGTTGGGTTATCTATTCATTGCTTTTCCACTGGCGACAGGCATGGCCTGGAAGGGCTCACTTTATTTACTGATATCGCATGCGCTGGCAAAGTCTGCCATGTTTCTGGCTGCCGGTAATCTTCTGCGTTTTGGCGGCCATGACCGCATCACACAGCTGGATCGTGTGGCGCAGCGTCTGCCGCTGACATTGGCGGCATTTGCTCTGGCCGGTGTCAGTATTATGGGGCTACCACCCAGCGGTGGTTTCATCGGCAAGTGGTTGCTGCTTGACGTTGCATTGCGATCAGGTCAGTGGTGGTGGGCCGTTATTCTGATGCTGGGCAGTTTACTGGCGGCGGCATATATTTTTAAAGTAATTGGTCATGCTTTTACTCAGGCAGAGGTGGCCCATGAAGCGATTGAAGTCTCTAAAATGATGGAGTGGTCGGCTTTTTTGCTGGCGTTGGCCGCGATTGTGCTGGGTTTGGTATCTCCCTGGCCGCTGGCATTGATGGATATTGGTTCGCCATTTAACACGGCATTGAGTGCGACATGCACTTCGGGCGTCGCGCAATGAACTGGAACGCATTGTTACCCTTGTTTATTCTGGCCAGTTCGTTGTTGCCCGGCCTGGTTATTTTCTTTTTGCCCGAGGACAGGGTGCGTACCCGTATTACCCTGAATATGGCGGGTGCGATAATCAAGGTGGTGCTGGTCGGCTTCGTCCTTTGGGGCGTTTATATTGGCCAGCATTATGAAACACGACTGCCTTTCTTGCCGGGTCTGGACCTGGTATTACGGGCCGACGCGCTGTCGATTTTGTTCATTACCCTTTCCACCATACTGTGGTTGGTAACAACGATCTATGCCATCGGTTATCTTGAGGATTCGCCTCACCGTAGCCGCTTTTTTGGCTTTTTTAGCCTGTGTGTCACCGCTACAGTCGGTGTTGCATTAGCCGGTAATCTGCTCACCTTTGTGCTGTTTTATGAACTGCTGACGCTGGCGACCTATCCGCTGATCGTGCATCGTGGAACGGAAGAAGCTCGTCATGCCGGGCGGACGTATTTAACTTATACCATTATAGGTGGCGCTTTGCTGCTGATTGGCACGGTATGGCTTTATGGACTGACAGGGACACTGGAATTCACTCATCGTGGATTCCTTGCAGAACTGGTTAGTACGCAGCATAACGCACTCATTATTATCTTCATTTTATTGATAGCGGGTCTCGGTGTTAAGGCCGCGCTGGTACCGTTTCACGGCTGGTTACCGCAGGCGATGATAGCACCGGCGCCGGTGAGTGCCCTGTTGCATGCAGTGGCGGTGGTGAAGGCTGGTGCTTTTGGTATTGTTCGTGTGGTGTACGATGTTTATGGCATTGAGTTCGCCGACAGCCTGGGCGTGACTTTGCCATTGGCGATCATGGCGGCGGTGACCATTATTTACGGTTCTGTCCGCGCACTGTTTCAGGATGATCTGAAACGCCGGCTGGCATTCTCCACCGTCAGTCAGGTTTCTTATATTGCACTAGGCGTTGCTCTAGTCGGGCCGATCGCGACGATAGGTGGCCTGGTCCACCTGGTGCACCAGGGAGTGATGAAAATCACCCTGTTTTTCTGTGCTGGAAACCTGGCGGAGACACTGGGTATACATAAAGTCAGTCAAATGGACGGTGTCGGTCGGCGTATGCCGTGGACCATGGCTGCTTTTACCATTGGTGCTTTCGGCATGATGGGGGCGCCACCGATAGCTGGATTTGTCAGTAAATGGTACCTCGGACTGGGCGCGCTTGATGCCGGACAGGACTGGGTCATTTTTATCCTGGCCGGTAGCAGCCTGTTAAATGCCGCTTATTTTCTACCGGTGTTGCATCGTGCCTGGTTTAAGGAAGCCGTCGCTGACTGGCCCACCGACCATCATTTTGGTCGTAGGGAAACGGCCTGGGCATTACTGTTCCCGCCACTGTTTACCGCTTTTCTGTCACTGACACTGGGGCTGCTGGCGTCGATGCCGTTCAGTCCGCTGGTGTGGGCGCGTTTCATTACTACGCTGGAATATGCGCCATGAGCCTAATGGATTTTCTATTGGTACTGACCCCGGGATTGCCCTTGCTGCTGATAATGCCGCGTCTGCGCCGATTCATTCCCCGAGTTAAATATGTGGCGATTTTGCCAGCCCTTGTGTTGTTGATATTACCGGGTGATCACTTCGTTGAACTGCCGTGGCTGTTGTTTAATGCCGGTTTTGCTTGTGTCGGTGAAACGCGGTTATTGTTGCTAATGGCCGTGTTGCTCTGGTTTACCGCAGCGTTTTATTTCTCGAACAGCGAAGGTAACGAAGATCGTGTGGCATACGAACATCACAGCGCATTCTATTTACTGACACTGGGCGGTCACCTGGGAGCCATACTGGCGACGGATGTGGTGAGTTTTTTCACTTTTTCGACATTGATGGGTTACGGTTTTTACGCACTGCTGGTGAATGCTGGTGATGAGTTAGTGAAACGAAGCGGGCGTATTTATCTGTGTTTCATGGTGATGGCTGATCTGCTGTTATTTGAAGCGGTATTGCTCGCCGCGTCAGTCACTGAAGAGCAAAGTTTTGATGCTGTTCGTGAAGCGATGGTCAGT
>Ga0316201_10004277_pt1 | contig 10752 bp, 6 predicted proteins | sample CS6wburrow_MG_FD_204516 | JGI IMG/M metagenome (GOLD analysis project Ga0316201, IMG submission 204516) | Coastal sediment microbial communities from Delaware Bay, Delaware, United States - CS-6 worm burrow | ecosystem: Environmental > Aquatic > Marine > Coastal > Sediment | place: USA: Delaware... | reverse complement strand
ATATTATAATATTCTAATTACTTAATACCTAAAAAGGAAAAAATATCTCATACTTTCCTTTTAGTTTGTATATTCCTATTAGTTCCAACTTTGGAACCTTTTAGTCGTGGATTTGCTTAGTGATTAGGCCTTATTTGGTTGGCGAAGCTGATACTAATGAGCTTTTTAAAAATGCAGATATGTTGCGTAGGCTAAAGGATATTAGCGAACTGCCCGAACAGGATAGGGAAGCGATTCTTTACAATATTGATGCGTTGCTTCGTGATGCCAAAACTCGATTGGCTTATAAATAAAAAAACCACAACTTTCGCTGTGGTCTATCTTCATTTATGTTTAAGAATTATGTAGATTCGTCTAATATCTCTATCATATACCAACAACCATCTATTAACTTAAATTTATAGGTCATAAATAACCCACTATCATTTCCTTTTAATATGTAGTTCATTTCTTTTTCCTTTTTTTCATGAACCACCTCATACTTGTCAGATTGATTGTCTGATGTGAAGTCAACATAATCATAATCCTCCTTTTTATTGATAACATCAAAGCTTAATTTATTTGATTCATTATCTTCTAAATAATACCATTTTAAAGGATATTTAACCCTGCTTTTTTGGTAAATACTATCTTTTGAAAAGCGTTCAAAAAAACTATCAAAAGTTTCATTGCAACCTTTTGTTTGCTCTTGTTTTTTTACACTTTCAACACTAACAGAAGCTGTAGAGTTCTTTCCATCAAAGTTATTATCAACAGCTTTGTTTTTACAGTTAAGAAAAAACATAAAGCTTAGTATTAAAATTATTTTTGTTTTTTTCATTCTATCTAAATTTAACAATCTATACACGGTTTTGGCGGTATTATTGGTAATGGTGCTGGCGCTGGTGTTGGACTTGGTGTTGGATTTATCGTTCCTCCAGATGGCAATGGTGTTGGAATCGGTACAATTGGCGCTGGTGTAATGGACGGTAAAGGTGTAACAGGTGTCCTACTTCCTCCACTAGATGATTCAGATTCAGATTGCGCTGGTTGACTAGCTTCTTTTATCCTAGCTTCTTCATTTTCATAATCAAATAAAGCCATTTGAAAATCAAACTCGTTGTAAAAATCTATTGGGTCTGGTTTTATCCATGACTGAGGGTCAACGGGTTGACTACCATTCCATGGGTTTACAGCACTATAAGAACCATTAGAATTTCTTCTGTGGATTTCATAATGTAAATGAGCTGTTCGACCTTTCTCCTTACCAAATGCTGAACCTCCCATTAAACCAATTGTTTGTCCTTCACTTATTTCTTGTCCTGCTGTTACAGCAACAGAACTAAGATGCATATATTTAGTTTGAAAACTTCCGTCAGGCGATTCGATTACAATTACTCGTCCTCCACCATCATTAGCACTTAAAGGTATTATTCTAGCTACTTTACCTGAATGAGTTGCTACTACAGGTGCACCATAATCTGTATTTCCACCACCACTATAATTTAAATCCAATCCATTATGATTTCTCTTTCTTCTCTTTATATAACCAAAATACTCATCAGGCGTACTTTTCCTGCTCCATATTTTCCAAAACTCAGGTAAAGGCCAAGGAATTGTCCCTGCATAATCACTAAAGTAAATAGGGTTATTAAATCCAAAATTATATGGCGATTGATTTCTCATAAGTTCGGCGAAAGGGTCAATATTAAACCAACGCCCAAGAGCTGGGTCATAATTTCTAGAACCAAAATCATAACTATCAATGCCTAAGCTTTCATCATATTCATTACCTCCAAACATATAGGGATGATGCGTGCCATTCACTACACTATTATATCCCTTATGACGAAGCCCAAATGGGTAATACACCGCTCTAATTTTTAGGCTGTTACCTCTTTTTAACTATTTATCCCTACTTGAGATTTTGCAATTATTTTAAAGAACTTGATGTTATATCAAAGCTAGTGAATCCATAGTTTAAATGCCAGAATTAAATATTAAAATGAGCATAACGACTTACACTCATTTTAAATATCAATTTGTTACAGTTTTCAAATAGCCTATTTACTAGTTTGAGCTATTACCGACTAGTTTGAACCATTACACCTTAAGTTAGTCTTTCCATAAAATTTCGTAATATCCAGAGTACTCTAATCTCCACTGATTATCAACCTTGCTTATAACAGCTAGGTTATATTTACTATCTAACAAAAACTCTAAACAACTTTCATTAGTGAGGTTTTTAATAAATAATCTAGCACCTCTTTTATCTTTATCGTATTTGTAAAAGACATTACTAATTGAGCTACCCTTCTTTTCAAAATGTTTATCATCAATATATATATCAATGGAATCCTTTAAATCTTGATGAAATTCAACTGTTACCCAATTATATTTGTCCTTAATACTTTTAGGTAGTTCAATGCTATTATAATCGCCATCTAATGTATCATATGTGACATATATACTTTCATCACAATTGAAACTGCTGTTAACCATTTTTTGAGTATTGCACCCAATTACTGATAAACTAATTACTACCAATAAAGTATTTAAATAAATATTTTTCATTTCTTATTATTGTTGTCCTGTTATTATTTTATCTATGCTTTTTAACTGTCCACTTGTTAAACTTCGCCCTGTATGTGACCTATTTTTTATCGTTGTATTATCGTCAGTATTCATAAGATTATTTTTGATAGTTTTAGCAGTAACACCTGTAGCTCCTTGCTTTATATCTTCAACCGTATTCAAATTACTCCAAGGATGCCATAGACCAGCTGTATGTCCAGCCTCATGAAAAAAACTTCTTGAAATGGAGGAATTACTCCTTTCTTCTCCATCAACCTTTGCAGTAACATCAAAGCTATTCTTTTGAGATTCCCCTCCTTTTCCCGCTTTTCCACCTTTATATTTTTTATACTCTTTACCATCAATTTCAATAATTTCAGCTGTTTTTTCTGTAAGAGTAACTAAAAAATCGCCTTCTGCTTTTGCTGCATCTTCAATAATTAATTCGCCAGTAAAACCTGTTCCACTAAATGACTCTCCAAATTGCTCTGTAAGGCTGGTTTTAAGTTTTGTCAACTGTTTATCGGTTAAGATTGCATCATTGTACAATTGAACTGTAAGTTGAAGATTTGTATTTCCTGTTTCTTCATCTTTTATACTCTTCCACTCTAATCCTTCAAGTTCAATTCCGTCAATAACTCTATTTTCGGCAAAATTATAAGGTGATTGATAATTATAATCTTCAGCTAGTGGGTCAACATTAAAGAAACGTCCAATTGCTGGGTCATAATTTCTATACTTAAAAGATTGCCAGTTTAGACCTAACTCTTCATCAATTTCTTGTCCTTGGAATTCGAACTTATGGTCTCTACCGTTTTGTACGTTATTATACCCTTTATGTTTGAGTCCAAATGGATAGTAGTTGTTTTCTTCTACTATTTCAAGGTCATTGCGTATTAAACTTACATGATCTATATAGAAATAGGTTTCAGTACTGGTATTAGTATTATCCTTATCAATACGGACAAAACCTATACTATTTCCCGAATTTGTCATAGTTAGTGAATGTTCACTGTAACCTGATTGCAAATTATTTGTCAATACATTATAACTCACAAGGGTTCCACTAGGGTTATACTCTGGAAGATATAACCTTACATTAGATTGTGTATTACCTTTATCAAAGTTAACCTTTACAGTAAGTGATTCTCCTACCTGAGTTATTACTCCTGTTAAAGGATGCCTTACACCTTCCCATGGTGAGTTTACATTTGCCTTTAATCTACCATTATCTAATGAATAGTTAACAGATCCATTTTCTTCCCAACCATCGAAACTATCCTCGAAATCACTGTCTAAAATATTTTGATAGTTTCCATTAATATCTTTATAACTCAATCTAATATTTCCTAAGTGGTCTTTATATTGGTATATATAATCAAATCCACTTCCATCCGGTTCTACATAACCCTCAGGGTGATTAAAGAACTGTAATTCATTTAATCCCGTACCCACCTTTATATATATGTAGTTACCTGCGTATTCTGTATTCACTTGAGATTGTCCTGATTCGTTAACTACTTTTTTTACTTTAACTCCTGTTGCGTCATAAAAGTAAGAAATTGTTCCCACATTACCATTACCGTTTATCGAAACGCTTATTGGTAGGTTTAAATGGTTGTATGTAATATTTGTAATGCCTTTGTTAGCATCTGATAGTAAGTTGCCATTTGCATCATATGTGAATTCAGTTGTGGTGTTTGATCCGTCCCTAAAGCCATTTGTATTGTTACTATTGTCTAATACTTTTTTAAGCTTATTACTACTTGTTTCATAGGTATATACTAAATTGTCCATTGTACCAAATGTTGTAGCTGCTGCATTAGTATTCCCTTTTCTTATGAGAGATTCTATATTCCCATTCTTATCATATGTAACATTCTGCAGACTAAATCTATCCCACCATCCAGCTCCAGCGAATTGTGCTTTTGTAATTCTGTTCAGAGCATCATAATGGTACATATACCATAGTTTGGTTGTAGTTTGTGACTTTGTAGCCCAATTTGCCTGAGAGATGTTTCCATTGAAAAGTTTATGGGCAGAACCATGTGTTGGATTATTATAATGTAGTTGGAATCCGAAAAGGTCACTTCCCAGGTTGTCAACTTTATTTATATCTGTTAACCATCCTCTCACATTGTAGTCGAAATCTACTGTTTGTAAACCTATTGAATTTTCAATAGGGCTTGCTACTGCACCTCCAACCCTTTTACTTGTCAATTGTCCAAGTTCGTCATACTCATTTAATACAATGAGTTCTTCCGGCTCAGTATCTATTTGTTGTTTATGTGATAATAATCGACCTGCATGGTCATAATTGAAATTATCAACAGTCGAAATTGTGTTACCAGACTTGCTATGAGTGGTTTGTACCTCTAAGGCCTTACCTGTAAAATCCAGTTCAGTTGCTACAGCATCAGTAGTATCTAAATAATCATTCTTATTGTATACATATATTGGTCTTGCTTTGTTATCATAGTAAGTTACTGAAGTAATCCATTTGGATGGAGACACATCTAAAACACGTACCATAGAAACTGTCGCTAAACTACTATTATTTGTAGATAAATCTTGGCTGAATGGATTTTGAACATTGAATTCAGTACTTAATCCAACATTATAATCATCATAATAGTTGACGGTAAGTAATTCTGATACTGAATTAGGAAACGTATTGTTATTATTATAATAAACATTTATGCCATCAATAGCAGTAGGTGTACTTGATCGACTGACATATTGAACATATATAGTTGTATTATTAGCATCAGATTGCATTTGACTTCTTGAAGCATTACTGTTTGTGATTCCTGTAAATGCAACTCTCCCAAAAGCGTCATATTTTGTAAACAACCATTTATTTTGTGCCTTTAAGTTTCCATCCTGAGTCATTATAGGCTGGTCTAATTTATTATAAACAATGTATTCCCATCCTTTACCTGGGATTTTCTTTTCAACCAACCTATTTCTATGGTCATATTTATATTGGTAGCATAATTCTGCCAATTCTGTTGAGTTTGGTTTGTCGGAATGAGGTTCAGATTTAGGCGGTAACACATAGGTTAGGTTTCCATAATCGTCATAGACGTAATAAGTATCGTATGGGATATTATTATAGGTGCGTTTTAAAACAACTCGCCCTTGCTTATCTTTAAATTCCTCAGTTGTGTGATTGGTTCCACTTATCCAGTTTTCGTCTTTAGTTATGGTTTTAGTTAATTGACCTAGGTCATAATATGACATACCACCAACAAGGGTAGGATTGTAGATGTCATTGGATAATGTTAAATCAACACCATAGTACTTAACTTCTGTTGCTGTATTGGTTAAATAATCAAATCGTATTTCATGACCATTATCCATTGCCCAATCACTAGCAGGTGAAGCCTGTTTTAAAACACGATGTAAAGGTGTGCGTTCAAACAGTTTTTCAGAATATGGATTTAGTGTGTTTTCATATTTCGCTTTATTGTAAAAGTTTATCGTGCTTATATCAGCATTGGCATTGTATAAACCTTCGTTTAGTGTTTTAGCATATGATAGATACTCTTTTTCTTGCCTACTTAAAGCATCATATTCCATATGAGTGATGATATCTTCTTGATCACCTCCAGCTCTAATCCCTATACTTTGCATAGGTCTACCTAAACCATCGTAATAAGTTACACTCTCCATTTTTAAAGAGTCTAAAAGTGTTGCTGTATCTGATGTTTCAAATTGAGGCGTGATAACATATACATAGTTTTCATCGCTTAACGCACTTGAAGCACTTGGGGATATTGTAACAGTTAAGGTGTCCTTAACTGTACGCCCTGACTTAAACTTAACTGTTCCTGTACCTGCAACACCCCATTGAATTTCGGCAGAATATGTCAAACCAGAAACTGTGGATGACAATAAAATACCTCCAGTAATCTCCCATGAAGGAGACATATGTAAGAAACCATCATTGTAAGAATAAGAGTGAGTACTATTTGGTAACACAGCAGTTGGTCCTGAAAGTTGTCCAAAACTAAATTGAAAAACACCTAAAATTATCAGTAAACTTAGCAGATAATTACGGTTTTTAAAAGATATATGTAAAGCTTTCATATTACAGATAGTTAATTGTTAGTATTGAAAAAGTATACGTTTTTTGTTGAGAATCAGTTGTAATACTGAGCGTTGCTATAATCCCTGATTCTGTATTTTCAAGAGTAAAGCTGCCTTGATTCTCATCAAAGGTTAAGTTGTATGAAATAGTTCCAGTTGACGTGGTTATATCCCATTGTTCTGAACTATTCATTATCTGAAATTCTGTTGAATTATGGGCTTCATTACTCAATTGATTCCAAATAAGCATATTGCCTGTCTTTGTTATTATAGAATTAATAGCTATATGTTGATCCTGCATCATTAGGCTATTACTGCTTAGCATGTAATCAAAAGAGTTAGTCTGTGCTGATACTTGCTGAAAACATATTATTGTGATTACAAATACTATATATTGAATGTATTTTTTCATTAGAGTATGGATTTTAAATTCTTGTTTTATTGTCCTTTATAATGGTAATTATATTCTGCTAAAATGTTATTGTCTAGATCTAAAGCTTGATATAAACGACCCAAATCATCATACTCGTAGTAAGTAATATTCCCTCTTGGGTCTGTAATGCGGGTAACACCATATAATGGTTCGTAATTAAACGTGGTAACCTGTGCTTGTGGAAGTAAAGTCCTAAGCGTGTTTATCTGTGGTAAATTGCTAAAAGTAAAAGCTTCCAGTTGGGTCTCTGTAACACTTAATGCCGTAGCTATTTCAGTAAAAGTGGCATTAGCAATTGTTGCTAACAAGAAGGTTTTTGTAGCATCCCATAGATATGTAGTTTGTATGCCATGGTTTTTATTCATTTCATAAAGTTTACCTGACTTGGTAGAGAATGAACTGTGCAAATCATAGTTTGATGGAATATATGATGTTGATGAATTGTTAGTTCCTTGACCTTTATTATAAGTATATAATTCAATCAGCCCTCCAGTATTTAAATCATAAACACAATATTTACTATCAATTATGTTAGAATTAGGAATCGCATTATTAAGGCTTTCCACTTCCATCTTAACTGGAATAGATAAGATGTTTTTGTTGTTTACTAAATTGGAATAGGTACTGGTAAAGTCAGAAGAATACTTATAGGTGTACGTTTTCTTATCATAGTTACTTGAAGTTGTATAATTATTCACATCATAATAATCCAGATTACTTATTTCTGTTAAGCGCGAATCGACTTCCACTTCTTTAGGCAATTCATTGGTGTTATAATCAAATGTTTTAGTAGTTGTTGAGTTACCTAATAGACTGGTTCCGTTATAGAAATATTGTGTTTGTATTTCTTTTTCTAATCGATTCTCATATTCAATAAAACTCATGTTTTGCGGTTCATTGTAACCAGTATATTTGTTAGCACCCTCCATGTAACAATAATCTAATTTCCCTAGAATATTGTAGTAATTAGCAGTCTGATATGTTGCATATTGATAAAGCGTCTTAGTTAATAAATTGTCATCTTCATTATAAACAAAAGTTCCTTTTGGTTTAGACTCATAACTATAGTTAGCAAAATCTTGTTCAAAAGTGTTTATTGTTTTAATGGTATATGGAAAATTATTTTTATCGTACCCTATTTGCTTTGAAGTAACCGTTTCATAAAAATAACCTGACTTAAACAGTTTAGGATGACCAATATAATTGGAAGACATAACATATTCACCATTTGCTAATGACTCTGAAAAATTGTTGTATGATCTTTGTTGTCCTACAAGATCAGAATACTCATAGATGGTCTCATTATAGATCTTATTATCAGCGTCAATATCTTTTGTTTTTCTTACTCTAAGACCTCCTGCATAATGAGGTGCTTTTACTTTATAACCATTATTATCTGTTGTATAGTTATACCAGTTAAAGTCAATAGATACTAAAAGATTAGGTGTATGAATAACTTCTGAATCTCTTATAAAAACAATCATTTGATAATTACCTGGTTCAAGGGTTGTAATTTCCTGATATCCAATTAAATGTTGTTTAACAAAAATACCATTGTTATCCATGTCATAAATTTCATATCTAGAGCAATCAATACCTGGAGGTACATTAGGGTCATTACAAATGTTTTCACCGGGTGTGTCAACAGCATTGGATTCAGAATCCCCAAAAATATTAGCAGTAGCTACACCAGTCCAAAAATCAATTGGATAATCAGGGATAGTAAAAGAGTAAGTGTATTTATAATAATCACCAGCACTTGGAGTTAAATCATTGGCATCTATATTGAGTGAGAAACCACCTTTTTCATAGTCATCATCTGCATATACAGAGGTGTTTTCCTCTTGATTGAGTTCATATTCAAATTGTGTTTTTCCACCAGTTGGATATTCAATCTCAATTAAGTTTCCTGACACCAAGTGTTCAAAAGAAGGTCGTCTGTCTGCGATATTCTCTCTTAGAATTTGAGGTAAGTGTGAGTATATTTCAGGGGTAAAAGGAAGTTGAGATGAATTAGTTTTTCCGTTATAGTAGCCATAAAAATCCTTTGAAAACGTTTCTTTGTCTGGCATTGGATAGTCTTCGTTGTAGGTGAATTTATATGGAGGTTTTTCTACTATACCGCCAACTTCTTTGATTTCCTTTAGGCGTAATCTTTGGTCTCCATTATTGAATTCATGGGTTAAATGAAATGTTTTAGATTTATTATTGATCTTATCTACAATTTCAATTGAGGAGAGTTTTAAATCCCATATGGCATTAGTAGTAATAGTATCATAATTAAAGTTTATCTCAATAACATTAGTATATATTTTACGAATTAATTTATTCTTTGGTCTGCTATTTATTGAAGTTTTAGAATTATTAAATACAGACATCCCATTATCATATTGTCCTGAGGTTGATTTTCCACAAAAATCTGTTGGAGATTCATGAAAATCTTTACCCAATTCATTCACCTTTTCAGATTGTTGAAGTAAGGTATAATCCATATCATAACTTTGATATTCAAAATTAATGGTCTTTCCATTTTTAGTAACGATTTGATCAATCATCCAACTGGAAACATAAGATTCATTAGAATTGTTTATTGAAGTATCGGCACCAACAATTACCGTGTTGGAATTGAATTCCTTAGAATTAGTACCAAAATAATAGGTGTTTCCGTCAATATCTTTACCTGTAAAGGATATAATGGTTTGTACATTTTGAGTTGGTGTTAGTTTAAAATTCTCGTTTTTATTTTTTAAAAGGGTATTAATATCTTGTCTTTTAAAAATAAAACTTCCAGAATAATTACTTATACTGTAAGAGAAATTATCTGGAGAATGATCAATTAGACTATTCTTTAAATAATTCTGGGTAGTATATAAACTTATAGGATTGTTTAAATACCACTGGTTATCTCTGGATGACCAATTTGTAGATAACCATCCGTTTTCATCAGCTTCATTATTTATACTTCTAAAAACGCCACCACCAGCATTTAGTCGCCATTTCAATCCCACAGCTGTGGCCAATTCATCAGTTCGTATTCCTGATGCATCATAAGAGATACTTATTGGAAGGCTAACACCATCTACAACTAAGTTATAAATGGGTATACTTATATTTGGTTGTCCTTTAGAAAGATTTAATGTTGTTCCACCATATTTTGTAAAAGTTGATGCATTAGGAGTCTCTGGGACTACATTGGAATAATGGTCAACATATTCTGAAATTAGGTCATTTTGTGAATAGGAAATACTAGTAAAAATTAATGCTGTGAAGAGTGTGAGCTTCGATACAATTGAATTTCTCATTTAGCTGAAGTTTAATTAAAATGAATTGAAATAAAATTAGGAACCAGTAAAGGATTCTTGGTAAGGTTTTACTCAATAAAAAGAGTAGATATATCGAATAAGTTGTGAGGAATATTTTATGATTTTTTACATTTAGATGCTAATAATCTTGATTTGGAGTATACAAAACCCTTATTTATAGTTTGAATTATCCTTATAGAATATAAGGATTTACTTTATTATACCTCAAAATAAATTGCATACTTTGGTTTGTACAGAGTTTGGATGCTTCTCCATCGAGATATAAACAAATTACTAATGTCCAAGAGAATAAACGTACTTATTGTAGAGGATCATCCTTTGATTGTAGATTCTTATGTGAATGCATTAAAG
>Ga0316201_10004276_pt1 | contig 10753 bp, 11 predicted proteins | sample CS6wburrow_MG_FD_204516 | JGI IMG/M metagenome (GOLD analysis project Ga0316201, IMG submission 204516) | Coastal sediment microbial communities from Delaware Bay, Delaware, United States - CS-6 worm burrow | ecosystem: Environmental > Aquatic > Marine > Coastal > Sediment | place: USA... | reverse complement strand
CGGTATACATCATCACCGGCGCGAGCGTCACACTTAAATCTATCAGCCACCTTGGTTAGCAGCATGTCGCCAACGGAATGCCCGAGTGAGTCATTAATGTTTTTAAAGTGGTCAAGATCGATATACAGCACAGCGCCGTAATTGTTATAGCGCCTGGTATTGGCGATTTCCTGGTACAGGTTATATCTGAAGGCACGACGGTTGGGTAATTTGGTCAAGGGATCCTGGTTGGCCTGTTGCTCGAAAGTTTTTTCCAGTTCTTTATTCAGTCGGATCCGGTTTTTAAGCTTTCCGATTGAAAAACAGGTTGAGCAGGCTAACGCCAATCGGTACATCACCGGCGTCAGAACATTAGCCATGTTTAGCGGAAAATCTTTGTGTTCGAACTCAAAAATGATGGCGCCAATGTTTTTCAGGCAGTATATAAAGTACTGCAGACCATCGATCTCAACGATATCCAGAGGTTCCTCGTTGCATGGGCATAATCGCTTGAGAGACGATTCAATCTGAGCATGCAAGTGAGGAAGCTGCTTATGATTGTCTGTATAGCTCAGATAGTAATGAAAAGTGGAGTTGTCTGTGTTGCTATCTGATTCAGCATGGGCTGAATCCAGTAAGTAAACGTAGGCATTGCGCAACTTGAGCTGTTCTGTTGCTGCAATCATGAATGATTGCAGCATCTCATCGATATTCTCACTTGTTCCAGTCGCCAGTAGCAGCTTGTTCTGGATTGCAGTGAAATCAGCAGGATTGAACTGGGTATTTTCCACGATCAGGAGGCGGCCCTAAATATATATTTATCAACCAAGTATAGCTGTTAAATTGCATCCTGCTAGCCCGCATATTGCATGAGAATGCAGAATTTTGGGGGGCAGTGAGTCACAAGTTCGATTGGCCCCATGAAAAATTAAACAATGGGCATAGCCATAGCTATGGTTACAGGTCAATCGGGCAAAGTGGCCGCTGTAGTCCCCCAAAAACTGCATAGCGTTGCCGGTTACATAGTGAACTTTATTAATATACGAAAAATTTCGATCCTGTTCATATAATTGAATGGATTTGTGAGTGTTCTCATGCAATATGCGGGCTAATAAAGCTGGCCGGTTTGCCTGATTGCTGTACGCCCAGTTGTCAGGCCAGTTTCTTGTACTTGATGCGATGAGGGTTGTCTGCTTCGTCGCCCAGTCTGCGTTTGCGGTCTGCCTCGTACTCGGAATAGTTTCCTTCGTGCCAGACGAGCTCGCTATCGCCCTCAAAAGCGAGTATATGGGTGGCAATGCGGTCCAGGAACCATCTGTCATGGGAAATAACGACGACGCAGCCCGGGAATTCAAGAATGGCTTCTTCCAGGGCGCGCAGGGTTTCCACGTCAAGGTCGTTGGTGGGTTCGTCGAGCAGTAACAGGTTGCCTCCGCTTTTGAGCAATTTCGCCAGGTGAACGCGGTTACGCTCACCGCCGGACAGGTCCTTGATGTATTTCTGCTGGTCTTCGCCCTTGAAGTTGAAGCGGCTGACATAGCCACGAGATGGAACCGTGTAGTTTCCTATGGTGATGTTATCCAGGCCGTCGGAAATTTCACCCCACACCGTTTTGCTGCCATCCAGGCTATCGCGGGACTGGTCGACGTAGGCGATCTGCACCGTTTCGCCGACAGTAAATGTGCCGCTATCCGCCTTCTCGGCGCCGGTGATCATGCGGAACAGGGTGGTTTTACCGGCACCGTTTGGTCCGATAATGCCGACAATACCACCACGTGGCAGCTTGAAATTCATATCATCGTAAAGCAGTTTGTCGCCGTATTGCTTGCGTACATGATCGGCCTCGACCACCTTGTCGCCAAGCCTCGGGCCGGGTGGAATATAGAGCGAATTGGTTTCGCTGCGCTGCTGGTGTTCTGCCGATGACAGTTCTTCAAAGCGCTGCATACGCGCCTTGCTCTTGGCCTGGCGTGCTTTTGGATTTGAGCGAACCCAGTCGAGCTCTGCTTTAATGGTTTTCTGCCGGGTCGCTTCTTTTTTCTCTTCAATAGCGAGCCGTTTCTCTTTCTGTTCCAGCCATGAGGAATAATTGCCTTCCCAGGGGATGCCATGGCCGCGGTCGAGCTCAAGAATCCAGCCGGCAACATTATCGAGAAAGTAGCGGTCATGGGTGACGGCCACAACTGTTCCCGGGTAATCCTTGAGGAAGCGCTCCAGCCAGGCGACGGACTCGGCATCGAGGTGGTTGGTGGGCTCGTCAAGAATGAGCATGTCGGGTGATGACAGCAGCAGTCGACACAGTGCAACACGGCGGCGTTCACCGCCGGACAGGTTTTTAACATCCGCGTCCCATGGCGGCAGGCGAAGCGCATCTGCAGCGACTTCAAGCTTGCGCTCCAGGTTGTGGGCATCGGCAGCCTGGATGATATTCTCCAGTCTCGCCTGTTCACTGGCGAGTGCGTCAAAGTCGGCATCCGGCTCTGCATAGGCGGCATACACGGCTTCGAGTTCCTCGTGGGCCTGCTTGATATCGCTCAGACCTTCTTCGACATTACCGCGCACGTCCTTGTCTGGATCGAGTTCGGGTTCCTGTGGCAGGTAGCCAATGCGAATACCACTGGCAGCACGGGCTTCGCCGATAATGTCAGTGTCGACACCGGCCATGATTCGCAACAGGGTCGACTTGCCCGCACCGTTGTAGCCGAGTACGCCGATTTTTGCGCCGGGGAAGAAGTTGAGGTTGATATCCTTGAGGATTTCTTTTTTCGGCGGCACTACCTTGCCAAGACCGTTCATAGTAAAGATATATTGAGCCATTTGTGATTACGCCTGTTTCAGTATTGGCGCGATTATACGGGTTTTCAACAGCTTCAAAAACTGATCGTATAAATCCTGGTGAAACATGCGGTAGCAGGGCATATTTGTTAAGATAGGCCACTTTTTTCAGGCCATATCTCAAAATCCTGGCCACTCAATAAACGGGGAGTTTCAATGTTTTCCAGTGATATGACTATCGAAGGCTACGATGAAGCATTATGGGCAGCCATGCAGCACGAAGAGCGCCGGCAGGAGGAGCACATCGAACTCATCGCTTCGGAGAATTATGCCAGCCCACGGGTGATGGCGGCGCAGGGGTCGGTGTTGACCAACAAGTACGCCGAAGGCTACCCGGCGCGTCGCTACTACGGCGGCTGTGAAAATGTTGATGTTGCTGAACAGCTGGCGATCGATCGCATCAAGCAGCTGTTCGGCGCCGATTATGCAAACGTCCAGCCGCATTCGGGTTCGCAGGCCAATGCTGCGGTTTACATGACTTTGTGTGAACCTGGCGATACCGTGCTCGGTATGTCGCTGGCTGATGGCGGCCATCTTACGCATGGCTCCAGAGTCAATTTCTCAGGCAAGATTTACCACGCGGTTCAATACGGGCTTAACAATGAAACCGGTGAAGTCGACTACGACCAGATTCAGCAACTGGCAGAAGAACATAAACCGAAAATGATCGTTGGTGGTTTTTCGGCATATTCACGCGTGATGGACTGGCAGCGTTTCCGCGATATCGCCGATTCAGTCGGTGCCTACCTGATGGTAGATATGGCGCATGTTGCAGGATTGATTGCGGCCGGTTTATACCCGAGCCCGGTGCAGATTGCAGATGTAACCACATCGACCACCCATAAAACGCTGCGTGGTCCGCGCGGAGGCATCATACTGGCAAAGTCAAACCCTGATCTCGAGAAAAAGCTGAATTCTGCCATTTTCCCCGGTATTCAGGGCGGGCCTTTGATGCATGTAATTGCGGCCAAGGCTGTGGCCTTTCTTGAAGCACAGGAAGTCGGTTTCAAGGACTACCAGGCGCAGGTTATTACCAATGCGCGTGCTATGGCGGATGTTGTCATCCAGCGCGGCTATAAAGTTGTTTCCGGTGGTACCGACAATCACCTGTTTTTGTGGGACCTTATCGACAAGGGTTTGACAGGTAAGGATGTGGAAGCCGCATTGGGTGAGGCAAATATTACGGTCAACAAGAATGCAGTGCCGAATGACCCTCAGTCACCCTTTGTTACGAGTGGTATTCGCATTGGCACACCGGCAATCACAACACGTGGTTTTAATGAAGAAGATTCGATAGCTTTGGCAAACTGGATGTGCGATATCGTCGATAGCATGGATGGATCCGCTGCAGATAATGCTGTTATTACAAAAGTACGTGAACAGGTGCGTGATATTTGCGCGCGTTTGCCGGTATACGCCTGAGTACTAACGGTGTAGTTATTCAGCCATAACAACAAATAAATGATAAAAATATGCATTGTCCGTTTTGTTCTGCACCTGATACGCGCGTAGTTGATTCGCGTTTATCCAATGAGGGTGATCAGGTCCGTAGAAGACGTGAGTGTCTTGAGTGCGGTGAACGTTTTACTACCTATGAAAATGCCGAATTGAACATGCCTCGTATTGTTAAACACGACGGCAACAGAGTACCGTTCAATGAGGAGAAACTTCGCGGCGGTGTTATGCGCGCACTGGAAAAACGCCCGGTTGCAATCGAACAGATTGATGAAGCGCTCAATCGTATCAAGCATAACCTGATGGCGGCGGCAGAGCGCGAAGTCGAATCTGCAAAAATAGGCGACTGGGTTATGGATGAGCTGCTGGCGATGGATCATGTTGCCTATATACGCTTTGCATCCGTTTATCTTGATTTTGGTGATGTCAACGCGTTTCGCGAAGCTGTTGAGCGTCTTGAGCAGAAGACTCCAAAGAAAAAAATCAAGTAAATCTCTATGCGCCGGCACGATACAGAATACATGCAACGTGCGTTGCGTTTGGCTGAGCGTGGTTTATACACAACTGATCCCAATCCGCGTGTTGGCTGTGTCATTGTAAAGGACAATAAAATTATTGGTGAAGGCTGGCACCAGCGTGCAGGTGAAGCGCATGCGGAAATACTGGCTTTGCAGCAGGCGGGCGATCAGGCCGCTGGTGCGACTGCGTATGTCACCCTGGAACCGTGCAGTCATCATGGCAAAACACCGCCATGTGCCGATGCGCTGTTAAGCGCTGGTATTTCAACAGTGGTTGCCGCAATGCAGGATCCGAACCCTGATGTAGCAGGCAGTGGCTTTGAGTATCTGCGAACACACGGCATCGATGTGGCGAGTGGATTACTCCAACAGGCTGCCAGGTCCATCAACCCTGGCTTTATCAAGCGCATGGAAAGCGGGCGCCCGTATGTACGTATAAAAATGGCGATGAGTCTGGATGGCCGTACTGCAATGGCATCCGGTGAAAGCCAGTGGATAAGCGGTGAAGCGGCGCGAGCTGATGTCCAGCGCCTGCGTGCCCGCAGCTCGGTAATACTCACGGGTGTCGATACGGTTTTACATGACGATCCTTCGCTCAATGTACGCCTGTCGGCAAAACAGCTGGGCATAGAAGGCGATGTCAGGCAACCGCACCGTGTCGTGCTGGACAGTCATTTGCGCTTTCCATCCAGCGCGAACATGCTGAACCTGGCTGGCACTACGACTGTGCTGACCACGAATGCAGCACGCAGTGATCTATCCTGTGATGTTGTCAGGCTTGATGCGGTTAACGGCAGGCTTGATCTGAACAGTGTTATGCACTGGCTATCAGAATTGCAGGCGAACGAGGTGCATGTGGAAGCGGGAGCGACTTTGTGCGGTGCATTGCTTCATAGCAAACTGGTTGACGAAATTGTTGTCTATATAGCACCGCATATTATGGGTAGTGATGCGCGAGGCCTGTTTAATATACCCGGCCTCGATAATATGGCCGACAGAATCAGGCTGGATATCAAGGACGTGCGGCAGCTGGGTGGGGACTTGCGTATTACAGCAGTCCCGGCGAATGAGTAACAACACGGTTATTTTGGAGTAAGCATGTCTACAGTTGTGGTAGCGAAAAAAGGCGGTAAGGTTTGCATAGCAGCAGACAGCCTGACCAGCTTCGGTGATTTGCGTATGGGCGCAGATTATGAATCCGGTCACGACAAGATCCTGATACATGATGATAGCTACCTGGGTATTGTTGGCAGCACTGCGCATCAACTCGTTATGGAAAGTATCCTCAAACAGGATGAGATCAAGGTTGATTTTTCTTCACGTCTTGCTGTGTTTGAAACATTTCGTTCACTGCATCCGATCTTGAAGGACAAGTATTTCCTCAATGCCAAGGATGAAGATGACGATCCCTATGAATCAACACAGATCGATGCCCTGATCGCATGTCCACACGGTATCTTTGGTGTGCATTCATTGCGTGAAGTCTGTGAGTACAAGAAATTCTGGGCGATAGGATCCGGTTCCGAGTATGCGCTGGGCGCCATGTTTGCCGTCTATGATATGCTCGAATCAGTTGAAGGTATCGCCAAAGCGGGCGTCATGGCTGGCGCAGAGTTTAATAATGCTTCGGCCATGCCAATGAGCAGCTACACTGCAGATCTGGTGAAGCTTAAATCGATAGCAGGTTAATGAGTCTATGTTTACAGGAATAATCGAAGCTGTTGGCGCGGTAAAGCGCCTCGAACCGGTGGGGGGGGATCTGCGTTTCATTATTGATAGCGGCAGCCTCGATATGGGTGATGTGCAGATCGGCGACAGTATCGCCGTTAACGGTGTTTGTCTTACAGTTGTTGAGTTCGACTCAGCTTCGTTTTCAGCAGATGTTTCCAATGAAACGATTTCATTAACATCTTTGAAAGGCCTGACAGCTGGTGGCGCGGTCAACCTGGAGAAAGCGATGCTGCCGACTACGCGCATGGGTGGACACCTGGTGAGTGGACACGTTGATGGCCTGGGTACGGTTGTGAACAAGTCCGAGGATGCACGTTCAATCCGCCTTGAAATCGAAGTGCCGAGGGAGCTGAAGAAATATATTGCGGTGAAAGGATCGATTTGTATCGATGGCACCAGTTTGACCGTCAATTCAGTTGACGATTGTATTGTCGGGTTAAATATCGTACCGCATACACAGGAGCGGACGGTTATCCAGCACTACAGTAAAGGAACAAAAGTTAATCTCGAGGTCGATCTTGTGGCGCGTTATCTCGAAACGTTGTTGCTTAATATGGATGATAAGGATAAAGGTAAGGTCGACATGGAATTGTTAACACGAACAGGTTTCGTGAAATAGTCACAGGTTGATACATATGAAGTTGAATTCCATAGAAGAGATTATCGAAGATTTTCGCCAGGGGAAAATGGTGATCATCATGGACGACGAGGATCGTGAGAACGAAGGCGACCTCGTCATGGCGGCAAGTCTTGCTCAGGCGGATGATATTAATTTCATGGCGCGTTTTGCTCGCGGACTGATTTGTCTTACCCTGACACAGGAACGCTGCCAGCAATTGAAATTGCCGCTGATGGTTGGCTCTACCGGTGATTTGCACGGCACAAATTTCACCGTTTCCATAGAGGCGGCCGAAGGTGTAACAACCGGTATATCAGCAGCGGACCGTGCCACGACTATCAAGGCTGCAGTCAAGGAAGATGCCGGACCGAATGATATCGTGCAGCCCGGCCATATTTTTCCGCTGATGGCACAGCCAGGCGGTGTTCTGGTAAGGGCGGGGCACACCGAAGCCGGCTGCGATCTTGCGCGCCTTGCCGGGCATGAACCCAGCGCGGTTATCGTCGAAATCCTCAACGAGGATGGCACCATGGCCAGACGTCCCGATCTTGAGAATTTTGCCAAGGAACATGATCTGAAGATCGGCACTATAGAAGATTTGATCAGTTACAAAATTAAAAATGAAAAAACCGTTGAACGCGTTGCCGAAAGTGATTTTGTAACCGAGTTTGGAAATTTTCGTTTGCATGCCTACCAGAACAGTCTGGACAGCGGCCTGCATTTCGCCCTCGTGCACGGCAAAATAGACAATGATGAACCCGTGCTGGTAAGAGTGCATGTCGAGAATACGTTAATTGATGTGCTGGGCTCGACACATGCCAGGGGCTGGCCGCTACGATCTGCTCTGAAGCAGGTGGCGCAATCTGATAGCGGTGTGGTTCTGGTTATTCGCCAGCCGGCAGAAGATAACGCGATAATTAACTGGATGCTGCGTCATCCTACTTCAGAAAGTGAAGCTGTAGAGCAGAAACCTGACTTGCGTAAAGATGGTGTTGGGGCACAGATCCTGATGGATCTTGGCGTAAGAAAAATGCGCCTGATGTCTGCGCCAAAAGTCTATCATGGTCTAGCCGGGTTCGGCCTGGAGATTGTTGAATATGTTAGTGGAGATGAAAAATAATCATGAGTGAAATCAATTCAATTGAAGGCAGTTTGCAATATACACAGGGCCAGTTCGCGATTGTTTGTGCACGTTTTAACGGTTTTGTTGTAGAAAGTCTGCTGGCAGGTGCGATCGATACGCTGAAACGCAGTGGTGTTAGCGAGTCAGCGATTACGGTCGTTAAAACTCCCGGTGCTTTTGAAATACCCGTTGTCGTACAGGGACTGGCGCAAAGTGGAAACTACAGCGCGATAATTGCACTGGGTGCTGTAATTCGTGGTGCAACACCTCATTTTGATATCGTTGCCAACGAATCGGCCAAGGGCCTTTCAGCCATTGCGCTTGATCATGGTATCCCCGTTATCAATGGTATCCTGACCACGGACTCTATCGAACAGGCCATCGAACGTGCCGGTACAAAGGCCGGTAACAAGGGATCTGAAGCTGCTGCCGGCGCGATTGAAATGGTCAGCCTGATGAGTCAGCTGGGTTAACGATGTCTGATAATACCGGTCTTGCGAAGGCGCGCGGCAAGGCGAGACGCCTTGCGATGCAGGCCCTGTATCAGTGGCAAATGACCGCTGATGATATCGATGGTATCGAACGACAGTTCTTTGAAGAAAATGATATGAAAAATGTCGATCAGGAATATTTTTCTGAGCTGTTACTGGGTGTATTGCAGGAGTTACCGGCAATTGATACCGAGCTGGAAAAGCACATGTCGCGCAATATCAATTCTGTCGACCCGGTTGAGCGTGCGATTCTCCGTATTGCAGGCTATGAATTCATCAAACGCCCAGATGTACCTTATCGTGTAGTGCTGAATGAAGCCGTGGTGCTGACGAAGAAATTTTGTGCCGAGAAAAGTCATACTTTTGTTAATGCGGTACTGGACAAGGTTGCACGCGATACCAGGACGCACGAAACAGTATCTGTGTAATGGTGCCAGGTGAATTCAATTTAATTAATACTTATTTCTCATCGCCATCGAATCGACAGGATGTTTTACTGGGTATTGGCGACGATTGTGCAGTCGTTTCAGTGCCCGGCAATAAACAGCTGGCGATTACAACCGACACGCTCGTAGACGGCGTGCATTTCCCCTCTGATACATCAGCAGCTGACATCGCCTGTAAAGCGATAGCGGTCAATCTGAGCGACCTGGCGGCAATGGGTGCGGAACCGGCATGGTTGACGCTTGCCTTGTCACTGCCTCAGGTCGATGAGGGCTGGCTCAGGTCTTTTTCTGACAGTTTCAGGCAAATGGCGGATAAATATAATGTACAGCTAATCGGCGGAGACACCACGCAAGGGCCGTTGAGCATTACTGTACAGGCGATGGGGCTTGTGGATGCTGACAACATCATGCGTAGAGATACTGCCAGACCATGCGATGCCATATATGTTTCCGGAACCCTGGGAGATGCTGCGGCAGGTTTGAAAATTGCTCAGCAGGGGCTGGCTGTCGATGAGAATCGTGCCTGGCTGCTTGATCGGCTGAACTGTCCAGAACCCAGGGTGGCACTGGGGATGAAGGTGGCCCAATACTGCAGCTGTGCAATTGATATATCAGACGGACTTTTGGCTGACCTGGGGCATATCCTTGAAGCCAGCCATTGCGGTGCTACAGTAAGTATAGACCGGGTGCCGCTGTCACATCAACTGGTTGAATATTCAATCAACAGGAATGAGGTGGATTGGGAAATGGTGCTGTCCGGAGGTGATGATTATGAGCTCTGCCTGGTGGTGGCGCCTGAAAACGAGAACAGGCTCATGAACATAGCCAGTGATGTCTCGCTGCCGCTGACGCGTGTTGGCGTGATCGAAGACCACAACTCACTAAATATCGTCGATCAGACAGGTGCGAAATATCTGTTTGATCATAGCGGCTATGAGCATTTTACAGAATGAAGGGAATTAGCATCGGGCAGTTGAAGGACCCCGTCGTGCTGATTGCCGTTGGCTTTGGCAGCGGGCTGGCACCCAAGGCGCCGGGTACGGCAGGTACTCTTGTTGCTATTCCTCTTTTTATGCTGTTGCAGCCGATGCCGCTGATCAGCTACCTGCTGATCACAACATGCCTTTTCATTGCGGGCATATGGATATGTACCTACGCCGCAGAAAAACTTGGCGTTCATGATCATCCATCTATTGTTATTGATGAGATTGTAGGCTATTTAATTACCATGATAGCGGCACCTGAAGGCTGGCTTGTGATGCTGGTCGGTTTTGTATTGTTCAGGCTGTTTGATGCACTCAAACCCTGGCCAATATCCTGGTTCGACAGAAACATAAATGGTGGTCTGGGCATCATGCTTGACGATGTTGTTGCCGGTATTGCTGCTTTGGTAATAATACAGGGATTACTTTATTTTCAGATCTTGTCATGCGACACGTTTTTAGCATTCTGTTAACGACAATAATAATTGCATCAGGCGATGTTGTTGCTGCATCCCGCATAGAAGTGCAGGCCTTGTTTGGCGGTAAAGCGATGCTGATGATCGATGGTCAGCG
>Ga0316201_10004275_pt1 | contig 10754 bp, 10 predicted proteins | sample CS6wburrow_MG_FD_204516 | JGI IMG/M metagenome (GOLD analysis project Ga0316201, IMG submission 204516) | Coastal sediment microbial communities from Delaware Bay, Delaware, United States - CS-6 worm burrow | ecosystem: Environmental > Aquatic > Marine > Coastal > Sediment | place: USA... | reverse complement strand
TGCCATCCAGTGTTACGTCACTTCCGGGACTGGCGTGTCCAAATATCAATCCGCCCTGGGTTGCCGTGCCGTTCAACTCAATGGCAAGGACCGAGCCGCAAATGATATTTAAAACAACAGCCAGAAGCAGGCGCATGGCTTAAAGTATGACCTTGATGGATTGCCCCGGCTGAAGAATGGAATTGTTATTAAGTTTGTTCCAGCGCTGCAGGTCTTTGATTTTGACCTTGTAGCGCTTGGAGATACTCCAAAGTGAGTCACCGCGTCGTACCGTGTACTTGATGGTGCCGCTCCTGGCAGGTGCTGCGACCGGGGCAGGGCTATGGAAAAGGGTCAGTTTCTGGCCGACACGCAGCTTGTGTGGATTGGAGATATTGTTCCATTTCTGTAATTCGCGGACAGAGACATTGTGGCGTTTTGCAATCACCGAGAGGCTCTCACCCGAGCGTACTTTGTGGATAACACGTTCGGAAGCGATCAGGCCTGATTGCAGTTTTTGCAACTCGCTGGCTGCAGCCACGTAGAGGGGATCAACCAGTAATTGCTCGTCACGTGGCAAACGCAGTTTCTGGCCAACACGGATCATGTCGCTGTCGAGGTCATTGGTGGTGCGCAAAACCGATACCGGCACATGGTGACGGGCAGCCAGTTCAGACAGCGTGTCACCGTTTTCAACCACAACCTGGTCCCACTTCATCAGGGAATGGGGCGTATTGGACAACAGGTGCTGTTGTAACTTTTCAGCGCCTTCTATGGGCAACACAACACGCCAGGGGCCCGAGGGAGATGTGGCCCAGCGGCTGAAACCGGGGTTCAGGCTGAACAGAACATCAATACCTATTTCAGATATCTGCGAGATCAGGACGAGGTCACTCTGTGACTCCATTTCAACCGCGGTTATGACCGGGTAGTTCGGTGCTGTGGGCAATTCACGACCGTATTTGCCCGGATTCTTAAACAAGCATGTCAGGCCCAGCATTTTCGGCACATAACTCCTTGTTTCTTTCGGCAAGCGAATATTCCAGAAGTCAGCGGGTTTGCCATTGTCAAGGTTGTTCCTGACCCGTCGTGCGACCCGGTTTTCACCGGAGTTATAACCGGCCAGGGCGAGCAGCCAGTCACCGTCGAACTTTTTATTGAGCGCCTCGAGATAGTCCAGTGCGGCATGTGTTGATGACCACACATCCCGGCGTCCGTCGTACCACCAATCCTGTTTCAGACCGTAATGCTTGCCTGTGGAAGCGATAAACTGCCACGCCCCCAGTGCACGCCCACTTGAGTAAGCGAAAGGGTCATATGCCGATTCCACAATGGGTAAAAGGGCCAATTCACCGGGCATGCCCCGTTTTTCCAACTCTTCGGCAATAAAATAAATCCACGGCTGGGCGCGTTTCATCACACGTGCCATGTATTCATCATGGTCAGCATACCAGTTGGCCCAATCGCGGGATTCCCGGTGCTCATCGCAATCGGGTAGCTCAAAGTTGTCTACCAGCCTGGCCCATACATTGCTGTACTCGAGCGGTTGCTCTTCGGTTATGACATCAACAGGCTCAACCGGTTGGGGGATGAACAAGTGCTCATCAATTGACTCGCCAGAGCCTCTAGGCAGATCTTCCTGAGCGGCCGCCAGCATCTCCGGCTCGGGTTCCGGAGTGGTATTTTGGGTCGTGGCGCAGCTGGCAAGAAACAGCAGCATGGCTGTCAGAAATAAACGTGAAAGCACTTGGGTCTCTTCTATATCTGTAAACGCTCGCTATTATGATGCTTAGAAGCGGTCTTTCCAAGCGCGGATTGCCGCCATCGTGGAGATACCGGCGGTTGCATGCGGGTCAAATTTGCGTGCTGCAGCCACGACACTGCTTTGTCTTGTTCTCAAAAACGGATTGGTTGCCAATTCCTGTTTAAGCGTAGTTGGCAATGTGATTTCGCCTTTTGCGCGCAGCCTGTCAACTTGCCTGGACCTGGCCTGCAGATCAGGATTGTCCGGTTCCACCTTGAGTGCAAATGCGCAGTTGGACTGGGTGTACTCATGGGCGCAGTAATTCAACGTTTCGCCCGGGAGTGCTGCCAGCTTGTCCAGTGCCGTTTGCATATCATCAGCGGTCCCCTCGAAAAACCTGCCACAACCCTGGCTAAACAGGGTATCGCCGGAAAACAGGGCGTTTTCGCCATAAAATGCGATATGGCTGCGGGTGTGCGCAGGAACTTCCAGTACACGGAATTTAACGTTGAGTTCGGGAAGGTGAACCGTATCTCCCTCACCGCACACCTGGTCTACAAAGGGCATTCTTTGATCCACAGGACCAAAGACGGTGGCCTCGTAGCGCTCAAGAAGTCCAGCCACACCACCGGTATGATCGGGATGGTGGTGGGTCAAAAGGATATACCGAAGATCCAGCCCCAGTTGTTGCAGTGCTGCCAGTACCGGCTCCTCATCGCCGGGATCAACAACAGCGCAGGTATTCCCCCCGGCAGTGAGCAACCAGATGTAATTGTCATCGTATGCAGGAATCGCTTTGATGGTGAGGTCTTTTCGCTGCATTTGATTTTCCTTGGATTGGTGGTTGAACAGCCCTTGTCGTACGCCTTATGCTTACGCCTGTTTATTTCGATGTCAATTTTACCATGGTAGTTGCCCAAACTGATCACAATCAGGCCCAATCAGCCGAGCAGAAATTGGCTTGCCGCTTATTGACACCTTTGCTCGCACGACGGCGACCCAGGCGGGTACTGATATTAAAATCTGCCGGCGCAAGTGATTTATCGCTTGAATTTACACGTCCTGCACAATTGATCCGGCTCAACACTGACCCGTCTGATGCCGGTGCCGTGGTTAAATGCCGCCTGGCGGCGCTTCCATTTGAAGAAGCAGCGTTTGACATCGTTATCCTGCATCACCTGGTCTGTGATGGCAGTGAGGGCTTTTTAAGCGAAATTCTAAGGGTGTTGGTAGCGGGTGGCGACCTGGTGATCAGTGGGCTGAACTCATCCGGTCTAAGGAATTTTTTCGGCAACAGGAAAAAGCAGCTGCCGGCATTAAAACTGAACAGGGTTTGCAGCTATTTGAAATCAAACTCTTTCAATGTTGAACGGTGCCTTATGATGGGAATTGGCGGGTTTTCAAAACCTGCCCCCAGGGCAATATGGCATGGCCTTGGCCTGCCTTTCGCTGACCGGGTCGTATTACATGGACACCATCAATCGAATGTTACCAATGGGGGTATCCTGCGGTTTAGACAAACACGTTCGTCAAGGGTCGCTTCGGCTGCACTTGATGGCGTCAGCAGTCGAAAGGCAGCATCATGAATGTCACGATGTATACGGATGGGGCCTGCAGTGGTAACCCCGGACCGGGGGGCTGGGGTACGGTCTTAAAGTTTGGTAAACACCGTAAGGAAATGCTCGGTGGTGAAGCGGAAACCACCAACAACCGGATGGAGATGATGGCCGTTATCAAGGGTGCAGAAGCCCTGAACCGGGGCTGCAAGGTGGATATTTTTACGGACTCTACCTATGTCATGAAAGGAATGACCGAGTGGCTTGAGGGTTGGAAAAAACGGGATTGGCGCACCGCTTCCAAAAAGCCCGTAAAGAATGTCGATCTTTGGAAACGTCTTGAAAAAGCACTGGAAGGCCACGAGGTAAGCTGGAACTGGGTTAAAGGCCATTCAGGGATTCCGGAAAATGAACGCGCCGATGAGCTGGCCCGAAATGGCATCCCTTGAGGTGCGTAAGGAGATGAGTTTCAAATGAGACAAATTGTACTGGACACAGAAACCACGGGACTTGAACCCAGGCAGGGTCACCGCATCATCGAAATCGGTGCCCTGGAACTGATCGACCGGCAGCTGACCGGAAAACAATTTCATGTCTATATCAACCCCGAGCGCGACATAGAGCAGGGCGCGTTGGAAGTCCATGGCATCACGGAAGAATTCCTGCGTGACAAACCCACGTTTGCGCAGGTATCCGATGACTTGATGGCATTTGTCGCCGGTGCGGAACTCGTCATCCATAATGCACCGTTTGATATCGGTTTTATCGACAATGAGCTCACAATAACCGGGCACGAACATGCGTCAATTACCGCGGTTTCCACGGTTCTGGATACACTCGAGCTGGCCAAAGATCTGCACCCGGGTCAACGCAACAGCCTGGATGCCTTGTGTAAACGCTACGAGGTGGATAACAGTAGTCGAACGCTTCACGGTGCCTTACTGGATGCTGAAATCCTGACCGATGTATACCTGGCGATGACGGGTGGACAGGTCGACCTGGGTCTTAGCCTGGAAAGTGTTGTGCCAGCGATTGAGGACGACGATGGTTCGCTGCAATCAGGTCATCCTGACTTACTGGTGTTGAAGGCCAATGATGATGAGTTAGCCTTGCATGAAACGCGCTTACTCGACATTGAAAAACAATCCGGGCATTGCCTGTATAAGCAACTGTAGGGCGGGCCAGGGATTAAGTGATTAATGCATTGCCACCAGCATCGGGTGCGCACGGGTCTCCATCCATTTCAGCGTATCGAAATAGCTGCGTATGTTTTCAACATATTGCCGGGCCTCGTAACCGCGCGCATAGCCATAGCGGGTATCGCGGTACCACTTTTCCTGGCTTAACAACGGCAAACGTTCGTTGATGTCCTGCCACCGGTCGGGATTGCCACCTTGTTTCTGTGTCAGAACCCGTACATCTTCAAGGTGGCCCATACCCATGTTGTAAGCAGCCAGTGCCATCCACGTGCGGTCGGGTTCGGGAATTCGGGCTGGAATTCGTTTACGCATGCGCAAAAAGTAACGTGCACCACCTTCTATGCTTTGCTCGGGATCAAGGCGGTCAGTGACCCCCAGTTGGCGTGCTGTGCGCCGGGTCAGCATCATCACGCCACGAACGCCGGTACCGGATGCCGCATCCGGGTCCCAGTGAGACTCCTGGTATCCCATCGCCGCCAGCAAGCGCCAGTCCAAACCGTGTACAGCGGCAACTTCCTGGAATACCGGTAATAGTGTGGGCAGGCGATTACGGACCTGCTTCATGAATTGAAACATACCGACACGGTCCAGTTCATGATCCTGATCGTAATATTGACTTTTAATGGCTGAGAGCCTGCCATCTTCGTCCACCAGCTTGAAAAAAGACTGTGCTTGTTCTACCAGGGAGTCATCGTCACTGCGTGCGAAGGCCCAGGCCTGCGATTGCTTGTCTTTAAACGCAAAGCCAACATTCAGGCGCGGGTAAAACTGGCTATTGATACCAAAAATATTTGAATCCACCAGGGTCGCGTCCAGTTCCTTATTTGCGATGGCCAGCAGCAGGTCTTCCATACCCACATCTTTTTCTGACGTCCATTGCAGTTCAGGGAGAACCTCCTGTGCCTTTACCAGCATGTCCTCATAGCTTGAGCCCGAAATCACGGACAAGCGCAAACCCAGTAAATCAGCGAGTTCCCGCGGACGTTTACTGCCTCGTCGATAGACGACGACAGTTTTTGTTTCGGCGTAATCAGGACCGAACAAAAATCGTTCCTCACGATCGGGGGTGCGGGTCAGGTTGGCCGCTATAAACTCTCCCTGCCTGCTCTCAAGCAGGGAGCCAAGGTCTTCAAATGCATCTGCCACGGTTACCTCGATCTGTAGACCCAGGTATTCGGCGAACTCTGCTGCAAGATCGTATTCAGGGCCGGTGCCACCTTCAGGCCCAATGAAGTAGCTGCTGGCCCCGTTGCGTGTTAACAGGGTCAGGCTACCGCGTTGTTGCGCCTGTTGCAATTGGGTTGGTTGATCATGACCGGAATAGAGGAAAGGAAAAAGAGCGGCAATTGCCAATAGCATGTAAGCTCTCTTTCTCCTTTGTTTGGTCGCGGTGCTGAGCAATGGTAAATTCCGATAATCATTTGCCACAGTATAACAAATTTCGTGTTACTTCATGAATAGCACTATAATATATTGAATATTAAGTAAATATTACCAACACTCTGAAGGTGTTTTTGAGTTTGACTGGTCCAGGGTAAGTGGGTTACAGGCCACTCCCTCATCCTCGTCATTGGCCTGATCTCCCTTGGGACAGGCAACCAATGTGTATGCAGCGCTCGTTGGTGCAGTGGCGGCACAATTGGCCGTTACCGGCGGGCTTGATGCTGATTCACGTATAAAAAAGTTGTATTTTGGATGGGTTGGAATGGCAAGTTGCGTTCCATCGGTTTGTGCCGAACCATCGGCATAGCTCGTGTGAGTGGCTCGCCAAAGCTCCTGGTTATTGGCCCAGTTTAACAACAATTGCTGCGCTTCCCCGCGGTTCGCTTTACGTGCGTATCCCGTGTAACTTGGCAGTGCAAGTGCGACTAAAATACCGACGATGGATACCACGATCAGTAGCTCCACCATCGTATATCCCTGTCTATTGATGGTTTGTCTCATCTTCATAATGTCACATTCCTTTGTGTCCGCCTCATTAGCAAAGTAAATAACACTGTTTCTGGACAGGCGGTTGTCTTTCCCTGACTAACGGTACCAAGCATACTCCTGAACCGACCTGTTTGTCGCTATAATTGGGTTTATCCGAGCAAAGGAATGCAAGGAGCTACACGGTTATGCAAGGAGTCCGTTCAGAAACGGGATCCTTGAACAGGGATGTTCAAGTTTCTGCCCGTACATTGTGCCCCACTTATGATCGCGGCTTTACGCTGCTGGAAGTGATGATTGTGGTGACCATTGTCGCCATTATCTTGACGATGGCAGTGCCTACCTTTAAATCCATTTTCGAAAAACGCCAAGTCGTCTCTGCTGCAGAACAGATCCTTTCATTTATCGAGGTCGCAAGAGGCGAGGCCATTAAACGTAATCAAAAGGTCAATATATCCTGGTCCAGTCCCGGAGGCCACAACGTTAACTGGTGTATTGGTGCCGCATTGATCACTTGCGATTGTACGGAAGCCGATTCAACACAAGCCGACTTCTGCGCCATCGATTCCATTCCTTACCGCTTGACCCAGTCAGATTTTGTCGACATGAGTTTTGAATTCATGCATATGAGGCCCCTTTCAAGCAGTTTCGCTTTTGATCCGGTGCGCGGTATACCGATTGATGTTGCAGATGCAGAAAGTGTCGATGGCGACTGGCTGTTCCTCATGCATTCAGATGCCGGCACAAAAATAGAGGGTAAACGCCTCTATGAGATTCAGTTGGGCCTCAATGCCACCGGTAACGCAAGTCTATGTACAGACGATGATCGATTCACCATTATTGGGGGCTACGCGATATGTTAATGTCCAAAAGCAATCGTAAACAATCACTTAAAAGATTACAGGTGGGCACGACAGTGATGGAGCTACTGGTCGCCGGCGCGATCAGCATCATCGCATCCACTGGTATGTTGGTATTGATGGCCAACACAATGGGAACGGGTTCGCATACCATCAAGTTGGCACGTCTTTCCCAGGACATGAGGGTCACCATGCAATTGATGACGAGGGAGCTTCGACGTGCCAATTACCATGCGGGATTCCTTAATTGCTATGGTAATACAGATTGTCTCTCTGACATGCCGGTTTTGGGCGATATCACCGGAAAAATTGGCACGATCAATATCACCAATAACGGTGACAGTGATTGTGTCTGGTTCTGGTATGACCGGCCTCAGTCCGGCACCGAGGTGGCAGTGACTGCTGAGACAGTAACAGCATTCCGGCACGCGGTCGTCGATTCCGTGGGCAGAATCCAAATGACAACCACGCGGGTTGCTGCACCGGTCTGTAACGCGGATACCGACTGGGTCGATGTTACTGATCCCGAAGTTGTTGATGTGGAAACATTCAATGTTGATAACACGAACTCCCTGACAGAGACCATTAATGCAGCGGGTGATACACAAAGCGTTGAACAAATAGCACTTTCAATTACGGCAAAACTGACAGACGGGGATCATGGCCTTGGGTGGTTCCAGGATGCGACCAATGAAACCCGTGAAATGCAGGAGTTTATAACGGTACGGAACAACACTACCACGGTAGCACCATAACCACTTCGATACCAAATGAGGTGTCAATGCAGGGCACAGGTAAACCAGCGTATTGAATATGGCCTGGAACCGGACAGACTGTTGAGAGGAAGTAAATGAAACAAAATAAGCGAATTGGCAGCAGCTTTATTGACGGAACAAGCGAAAGGGGCAGTCTGACTATCTTCACGGCTATTATGATTTTGACCCTGATGACGCTGATGGTGTTCTATGCCACCCGGATCAGTGTTGTAGAGACCAAGGACTCGGGCAACCAGTTGCGCCACCAAGAGGCCTTCCAGGTAGCTGAGCTAGCGGCAAACCAGGGCGTGATGTATTTCCAGTCCAATATCGCAAAGATAATTTCTAATCGTGAAAACGTTTTTCCGGATGGAACAGCATTTACCGGGGACGGCTGGTTCGTCGCCGGGAATACCCGCTGGAGTACCTGCACGTCCACCAAGGTCGCACTGGCAAATCATCCCTGTGGTGGTGATGTGCCCTCTCCGGTGGGTTCATTTTATTATGATGATCCGACTACCAGTTCCGGCATTGACACGCTGGCTGTCAATGAAATCGGTTTTCCGACCGGGGCAACCGCTCGTCTGAGCGCGGTCATGTGTTTTGTTGATTTGAATAACGCCGGTGCGGGTACTTGTGGTGGAGCGCCCGTAACGGTGGAAGAGGAAGTGGCTGCATCCGTGGTGATTACCTTACTGGCATATGGCTATTCGGATTGTACCAATACAGCATCAGTTTCCACCTGTACCGGCAACGCCACGGTTGCATTGCCGGTTTCTAACTACAGGAAACTTACCGGAAAGCCGACAGTCCCGTTGGTCACCAAATCTATTTTTCCACCCCAGGGTAGCGCAGAGATTGTTGGTAACCCTAATGGCGGTGGGATTGGAGTCCCGCTTTCGGTGTGGGTCAATGACAATGCAGCCTGCGGACCTTCATCGACCATCACCAGCTCAGGTTCGTGGCAAACCTGCGAGATGGAGGAGTGGTATCACACCGCCGATGCGCCGGAGGGTGTGGCTTGTACAGACAATAATTGTATGTGTGGTCCGGGTGGCAATAATACCCAGTATTTTTTGAGTTGGAAAAAAAGTGATACCCACATCGGGATCGATATCGTTCAGGATGCCAGTTTCCCCTGCGATCTCTTTGAAACCTATTTTGGTGTCCCGGGTAGCCTCTATGAACAAATCAAGAGCATTGCACTTATCAAGCCTGATTGTTCAAGTCTTGGCACACAAAGTCATGGTCTGATCTGGATCAGTGGTAGCGAATGCGATATAGGTGCAGGCACGGTGGTGGGCTCACCTGGCGCACCGGTAATTCTGGTGTCCGCAGCGGGTCTGACCACCTTTAACGGCGGTGCCAGTGTTTTTGGTGTGGTTTATATATTTGACGGTGAGGATAGTTCTGCACAGATGAAGTCAACAGGCTCAGCAGCCATATATGGTGCGGTGATTGTTGATGCGAGCATAGATAAGCTTCTGGGCGGTTTTCAGGTGGTATATAACTCTGCGGTTGTTTCCAGTGCTGCGGGTGTGGCGGGTCTCGGCGCTGTGAACGGCGGTTGGCGCGACTTTGGCTTGCCCCAGGTTAGCTGGTAGGGAGAAGGAAAATGACTAGAAGATTCCAACACGCATTGGTCGGCTTACCACGGATCAGGCGATTCAGGCAAACAGGTGTGAGTATTCTCGAAGTCGTGATCGGCATGTTTATATTTATAGTCGGCCTGTTGGCACTGTCTGCCTTGCAGGGCGCACTGACACGTTCCATGGTGGATGCCAAGGTTCGAACGAACGCGGCCTATATTGCTGATCTTACTTTCGAATCCAACCGCAGATTCACACGTCTGTCCACCGATTCCGTGAACAATGTTTTTGCCTACAATGATATCGTCGATAAATCAGGTACCAGCACCATGGGCGGCGTGAACTACTCGGTCAGCATGGATGTAACAGATTATTATTATCAAGTGGGCAGTGATACCTATTCGACCACTTCAACCGGTGCAACCTCCTCCGACTACAAACAAGTGGAAGTGACTGTATCATGGGATGCATCACAGAATTTCCGGGGAAACGAGGGTGAAGAGTTAACGGCGGCCAAGCTCGGTAGCGGTAGCATCACATTAGCAAGCGTGATACCGGCCATCATCACGGCGTCCTCGGCACGGGTAGCAGATCAAACACCTGCAGATGATGATATTTCCCCGCCAGTGACCTATACACCTGGCCAGAGGCCGGACGTCATTTCACTTGCCCTCGGCAATAATAAATTCAAGGAATCATTGACGCCTGAGCCTGATGTCATCCGTGCCGATGAACTGGTTGACACACGTTTTGAAGTCATTACCTATTCACAGAATAATTCGGGGGCACAATTTTTACGTAGAGAAGAATTTGCCATTGTATCCTGCGAATGCACTCTCAAGGATGCAAGTCCCTCAAATCCCGGTCGCCGGCCGGTGGTATGGGCGGGTGATGAATATGCGGGCGGGCATTTTGTCGAAAAGCCTTATGGTGAATCAGCCAATAACCAGCAGTCATCCCTGTGCAACAGTTGCTGTCGTGATCATCATGATGGTGGAAGCTCTGCCGACGATCACTCAACAGACAGCTTTTACAACGTCTTCGGCCCGTTTAAAACTGCTGGTGAATACTCCGGTACCGCGCGGGCTTCGGACCATAAACACTACCTGTCTGACGGCGTGACCCTGGCAGGCAACAATCAGG
>Ga0316201_10004274_pt1 | contig 10754 bp, 10 predicted proteins | sample CS6wburrow_MG_FD_204516 | JGI IMG/M metagenome (GOLD analysis project Ga0316201, IMG submission 204516) | Coastal sediment microbial communities from Delaware Bay, Delaware, United States - CS-6 worm burrow | ecosystem: Environmental > Aquatic > Marine > Coastal > Sediment | place: USA... | reverse complement strand
TCCGGCGTGACCTTGGTGGGGTGTGGGCCACACGCACTGTCGCATAAGTGCCCCTAAGGTGCGCTCCGGGCGTTCCGGAAACTCGCTGCGCTCAGACAGTCCGGAACGCTGGTACTCCGCTGCACCTAAGAGGCACTAATACACGGTGCTTACGTGACCCAAACCCCACCAAGGTCACGCCTCCTGCAGCGAAGTAATCAAACCCATTTACTATGGTGGCGCGACAAGGTGCGAGACCAGGATACTGTATCCTATTGCCGGAGTGATATGAGGAGAGTTGAATGTCTGCCGATGAAACGATATATGAAAAGCATTACAACGATTATCTGGCCCAAATTAAAGATGTGCATCTTGAATCTGCGGCTGTTCAACTGGGTGCGGAAGTAATAGGGAATGCGTTGACTGTCGCCTTGTTGGACAAGCGGTACACGGTCTCCCGGGAAGGCATTGCAGGACCGGACGGAAGAACGCCATCCTACGATGTTTGCGTGGTGCTTTGTAAGTATGTCTTGCTGTGCCCCCAGTCGACGCCGCAGCGAAGGGGCTGGGTTGGGTATCGGGAATTTAAGGATTCGGGGCCGCTGATCAGCTATTTTGCCAATGCGGTGGAAGGTGCGGCTGCCTCGCATTTTACCGGCAAGCTGTCCCGGTTAAGGGCTGCTGTCCGTCGGCTCGGCGCCAATCCGCCGGGGCTGGACATTCGCTATGACTTGGCCTGCCAGTTTGATGTGCTGCCGAAGGTGCCGTTGATGCTGCTGTTTAACGATGCCGATGAAGAGTTCTCCGCTACCTGCAGCCTGTTATTTGAACGCCGGGCCGAGGACTACCTGGATGCCGAATGTCTGGCCATGCTGGGCCATCATCTCGTGCGACAATTGGGTAAGGGGTTGTAGCCAGCTCTGCTATGGCAGAAGAACATCAAGGGCGAAGGATCAGATATGGGCAGTGAAATGCGTCAACGCACTATCCAAGGGCTTCAGGTGGGCGATTCATTTCGGATTTCGCGGACCTTCAGCCGGGAAGAGATCGATGCCTTCGGGGATCTCACCCGGGATTACAACCCGGTCCACTACCACACGCGCTGGTCCCAGGCCAAGGGCTTTGACGGTCTCGTCTGCCACGGGCTTCTGGTGGGATCCATGCTCTGCGAAATCGGTGGGCAGGTGGCCTGGCTGGCAACCGGTATGACGTTCAAGTTTGTCCGGCCGGTTTACCCTGGCGTCACCATTACCTGCACGCTGACCATCACGAAGATCGATCCCAGCGGTCGCGCCGACGCGGAGGCGGTGCTGACCGATGACGATGGCGACCCGGTCTGCCTGGCGCAATTGAAAGGCTACTTGCCCATGGGCAGCGAACGCGATCTTCTCGATACCTTGGTAAAAGAGGGCGACCGGTTCAATCCGCTGGGCGGCTGAGGGATCGGGTTCCCTGACCGGCTTTGGGCCGGGCTTTCCAGATCACCATGGCATCAGTGGAGAAAATGGCCAAGGCCAACCAGATCAGGCAGAACGTCACCGCCTGGGCTATGGAGAACGGCTCCCCATAAACGAAGACCGCCAGGAGAAAAGTGCAGCTCGGCGCGAGGTATTGCAAAAAACCGATGGTGATCAGGGAGAGGCGCCTGGCACCCACGGTAAACAGGAGTAGGGGGACGGCCGTCACCAGCGCGCAGGCCACGAGCAGCAGATCGGTCTGCCACGTGATGCTGGCAAAGGCTCCCAATCCCTGGCGGTTCAGGTACCAGAGGTAGCCGGCCGCCGGAGCGAACAGCAGGAGAGTTTCGATACTCAGGCCCTCGATGGCGCCCACCGGAGCAGTTTTGCGCAACAATCCGTAAAATGCGAAGGAGAATGCCAGCGCCAGCGCCACCCAGGGAAACTCACCCACGGACAGGGTCATATAGACGACCCCTGCAAAAGCCACCAATACCGCCACGATCTGAAGCCGCCGCAGTCTCTCCCCAAGAAATACCATCGCCAGCAGGACATTGACCAGGGGGTTGGTATAGTAGCCTAAACTGGCCTGCAGGATATGGTCGTTGTTGATGGCCCAGATAAAAAGAAACCAGTTGCTACCCACCAAAAGGGTCGTTCCGAAAAGGATCCTGAGGGTTTTGCGATCGCGAAAGGTAGCTATAAAGGTGTTCCAGCGCCCGACTATCAGCAGGAGCGGCACGAGAAACAAAAATGACCAGACCATGCGGTGCATGAGGATCTCAAAGGGCGGCACCGGTCTCAATGCCTTGTAGAATATAGGACTCAGGCCCCATATGAGAAATGCGCTCACTGCGCTGACAAAACCGGTTGCGGACCGGCTTGATCTGGTATTGCTCATTGCCTGCATTCTAATCGCATCAACGGGAGAGGGCTATCCGCCGGAGCAGCGCCATCCCGCTCGATCAACTCCATCAGGCCGCTGAGCTTGGCTTCCACCAAAAGGGCTCTGATAGCCGTTGCCTCGGGCGGCGCTTCCCGCCAGATGGACTCCAGCTGTGCCGGAGTGCAGGCCGCCATTTGGTCGAGGAGGTAGCGATAGAGAAAGGTGTCCATGGGGCGTTTGCGGAGCCACGCCAGGGCGGTGTCGAGACCTGGATCGGGAGCGGGGATGCAGGCGAAGAAACCGGTGCTGGCCTCCGTAGCAGTGAGCATCATGTCGTAGTGGATGGTTGTAGTGGCAGCCATTATCGGTTCTCCTCGATGTGGTGCCCTCTTATTTTCATGCTCCCGAACTAAAATCAATTGGATTATTGTCCGGGAGGGCCCACCAACGGCTTGACAACCGAATTGGGCCGTCTTAAGTATTTAGCACTCAACATTGAATCATGTGGAGCGGCGTGAGGGAACTGGCCCGGTGACCGCCCGGCAACCTGACCACAAGGTGCCAAATCCAGCCCATGAATTGGGAAACATGAGGTCTGCAGCGGCAATTGGCGTTATCAGCCTCTCCCCATCATCGGTGAGAGGTTTTTTCATTTTGCTTCGCTGACAGCCGTTTTCCCCGAATGATTGCTCAGATCAGAAATCAGATCAGAGATCAGATCAGCAAAAGGAGAATGCCAATGTCCGACAATTTAAAAGGGTTTGCCACCAAAGCGGTGCACTGGGGGCACACACCCGACCAGGATACCAAGTCCCGGGCGGTGCCGCTCTACCAGACGACATCCTACACCTTCGACGATACGGCCCATGCGGCCGAACTTTTCGGCCTGCGCAAATTCGGCAACATCTACACCCGCATCATGAACCCCACCACCGACGTCCTGGAACAGCGCGTCGCCGCCCTCGAAGGCGGTGTCGCCGCTTTGGCGGTGGCTTCGGGCCAGGCGGCCGAAACGCTGACCATTCTCACCCTGGCACGCGCCGGAGATGAAATTGTCGCCTCAACAGACCTCTACGGCGGTACGGTGAGCCTGTTCCGGCACACCCTCTCCCGCTTGGGGATCACGGTCCATTTTGTGTCGCCCAATGACTTCGACGCCTGGGAAGCCGCCGTCACCAGCAAAACCAGGGCGTTTTTCGTGGAGAGCATCGGCAATCCCAAACTGGAGATCATCGATCTTGAGAAGATCGCCGCTGTTGGCCAAAAACACGGGGTGCCTTTGGTGGTGGACAACACCGTCACCACACCCTACCTGCTCAACCCCATCGCTCACGGGGCAGCCATCGTTATTCACTCGGCCACGAAATTCATCGGAGGCCACGGGACCTCCATCGGCGGCATCATCGTGGATTCAGGCGCCTTCGACTGGGCCGCTTCGGGCCGCTTCTCCGATTTTCTGGAGCCCGACCCATCCTATCACGGCTTGAAATTTCACGAGACCTTCGGCAACCTGACCTTTATCCTAAGGGCCCGTGTGTTGGGGCTCCGGGATATGGGGGCGGCCATGAGTCCGTTCAACGCCTGGACCTTTCTACAAGGGTTGGAGACCCTTGCCCTGCGGATGCGGCAGCACAGCGATAACGGGATGGCAGTGGCAAAGTTTCTGAAACAGCACACCTGCGTGGAATGGGTGCGCTATCCCGGGCTCGACACCTCTCCCACCGACGCATTGCGGGAGAAATACCTGCCTCGGGGTCAGGGCGCCCTGGTCGGTTTTGGTATCCGGGGCGGTCACGCGGCCGCCGTCAAGTTCATCGAAAGCTGTCGATTGTTCAGCCATCTGGCAAATATCGGCGACGCGAAGAGTCTTGTGATCCACCCGGCCTCAACCACCCACGAGCAACTTAGTGCCGAAGAGCAGGCGGCCGCTGGGGTTACCCCCGACTTTGTGCGCCTGAGCGTGGGCATCGAAGACATCGAGGACATCATCGCCGACCTCGATCAGGCCCTCGAAACGGGGGTGGCCTGTACGGTTTGAGAGCGGCAGGATGACCAGCCGCGCGGCGGGGTACCGCACGCGGCAGTTAAAAGGCAGTTGCTGAGCATGGATAGAAAATCTGTAGGACAAATCACGCCGGCCACCTATGCCTTCGGCAGTCTGGAAGAACCCCTGAGGCTGGAGTCGGGGCATTGCCTGGGGCCGGTCCAGATCACCTATGAAACGTATGGCCGGCCTGACGAAGACCGCACCAATGCCATATTGATCTGCCATGCGCTATCCGGGGACCATCATGCAGCGGGTGTTCACACCCCCCATGACCGCTACACCGGGTGGTGGGACGGGATGATCGGCCCGGGCAAGGCATTCGATACCGACCGATACTGGGTGATTTGTTCCAACGTCATCGGAGGCTGCAAAGGGTCTACCGGCCCGGGAAGTCTCAACCCCGAGACCGGCGAGCCCTTTGGCCTGGAATTCCCGGTGGTGACCATCGGGGACATGGTGGAAGCCCAGAAGCGGCTGATCGACCACCTGGGCATCCAGCGGCTCTATAGTATCGCAGGGGGCTCCATGGGCGGGTTTCAAGTGCTGGAGTGGAGTCTGCGCTACCCTGAGATGGTCCGCTCTGCCATTTGCCTCGCGTCGGCCGCGCGTCTCTCCACCCAGGCCATTGCCTTCAATGCCGTGGGGCGCAGCGCCATCACCCGCGATCCGGATTGGAATGCCGGGCAGTACTCCGGCAAAGGCCCTGAAAAGGGCTTGGCCATTGCCCGAATGGTGGGACATATCACCTATCTTTCCGAACTGCTTCTGGACGAAAAGTTCGGCCGGCGGCTCCAGTCGGCCAACCGCCTCAGCTACAATTTCGCCACCGAGTTCGCCATCGAGTCCTACCTGGACCACCAGGGAAGTGCCTTTACCAACCGGTTTGACGCCAACAGCTATCTCTACATCACCAAGGCCATGGATTACTTTGACATCACTCGGACCTACGGCCCTCTGAATGAGGCCTTCGCCCATGTGGGGGCGCGCTATCTCTTTGTCTCCTACTCCACCGACTGGCTCTTTCCCACGGCGCAGAGCAAGGAGATGGTGCGGGCGCTGCTCTGCCGGGGTAAAGATGTCTCTTTCATCGACATCGATTCGCCCCACGGGCACGATGCTTTCCTGCTCGAGGAAGACAAACTGACCCGTATCGTGTCCGGATTTCTAACCGGCGTTGGTCAGGAGGCGGCCCCATGACATCCCAATACGTCGACCGATTGAGCCGTACGGACCGCGACATGATCCTGACCCTCGTGCCCGAAGGTGCGCGGGTCCTGGACCTGGGCTGCGGTGACTGCAGTTTGCTGAACGAGCTCGTTCGCGAGAAAAGCATACGGGGAACGGGGCTGGACATCGACGGCATGCAGCTGATCAACGGCCTTGCCAGCGGATTGAATGTCCATCAGGGAGACTTGGACGAGGGGCTTTCCGACTTTCCCAACCAGTCCTACGATTACGTGATCCTGAATCAAACCCTGCAAGTTGTCAAAAATCCCATGCTGGTCCTCGACGATGTCCTGCGTATCGGGCGCTTTGGCATCCTGGGGTTTCCCAACTTTGCCCAATGGCAGTTGCGGCGGGGGCTTTTTTTCGGCGGCCGGGCCCCCAAGTCCCCGGCGCTGCCCTTCGAGTGGTACAACACGCCCAACATACGCGTGCTGTCCATCAAAGACTTTTTCGATTACTGCAGGAAAAAGCGCATCGATATCGTCCATCAGCGCTATCTCATCGGCGGCCGATGGATTAAAAAACCTTTCTGGCAGCGGGCCACTAACCTGCTTGCCCACATCGGACTGTTCGTGATCACCCAGCACGATCGTCCTGACTGAAAAACCCAATGGAGGTATCCTTCTATGGCGGGTCAATTCGAAATTAAACCACTACAGGGCGGCCAATTCCATTTCGTTTTGTTCGATTCCGATGGGCAGCTTCTCTTCACCGGCGAACCCTGTCCAGCCATCGCAGATGCCCATGCGGCAATTGCGGCCCTCAAGGAGAGGGCGCAGGCGTTTCCCAATTTCGAGCGTAAAAAAACAGCCGATAACAAAATGTACTACACCATCAGAACAGCCAACGGGAAAGTGCTCGGCAACAGTGAACTCCATGGATCCATTCCAGGTCTGGAAAACAGCATCACCGCATTGAACAAAACCGCCCCGCATGCCGCCATTATAGGATAAGAGGGACGCCCTTTATATATTTACATTTTAGAATCAACGGTCGTTTCCGAATCATTTTTCGGCCGCCACTTATGGTGGTCTGGAAATGCCGCAAGCCGCCTGCCCTTCTTTGAATTACCTTGCATCTTTTACTGTATCTTTTCAAATGGTTGAAACATTTTACCTGGCCAGACAAACATTATTTTCTGCCGGTAAGTCCGACTTAACATGAATCATTCGGACCACGGACCGATTCGGCCGTAATTTGCCAAAAAGGTGACGCCTTATGGGTAGCGTTCATTTGTCGCCAAATTTCAATAAAATCTTAACCTTTTGTTATCATATGATTTCGCTCTTTTTTTGACAGTTAAGATGAATAGAATCCCCCTGGCCTGATTTGTGCAATTTTGACGTGCAGTCCTGCAGTGGATGGTTTACGTAATCCCCATGGGAAATGCGCGATGCTAAAAAATTGGAAATCCCGTATATTCTACTCCTTATTCATAATTAGTTTAAACGCCACCATAACGCATGGGGGACTGACCACCTCGACAGAATCATATCATCTGCAGTTGGAAAGGGCCTTCGCTGCCTTTCAGAACGGGTATTTTGCCGACGCCAAAACCATATGGCAAGCTTTGGCCGAGCAGGGAATCTCCAGTGCCCAGATTAATCTGGCCGCTCTGTATGACAGTGGTAAAGGCGTGGCAGCGGACCCGGCCAGGGCCGCCGCTCTATATCGCGCTGCGGCGGGCAAGGGAAATCAATTCGCACAGTATAACCTGGCCTTGATGCATGTTGAGGGTCGCGGCGTGCCGAAGGACCTGTCGATCGCTGAAAAGTGGCTTCAAAAAGCGGCCGCTCAAAATATGGCGCTCGCTCAGTATCAATTGGGCCTGTTATATACCGGATTTGATCCGCCATCCGACACCAATGGCGCTTCACCTGAACCCAATCAGGATCGCTTGGCGCCAGACACGGATCGGGCGCTTGGTTTGATCTATGCCAGCGGAATAAGCTTTGCGCAGGAATCGGACTCGAATGGACTGCAACAAGCAATCTTAACGATGGCCTGGCTGGCGCCGGGCGATCGGCGCATCGGGGACCTGCAAGCCAGATTCGAAGCCCTGAAACATCAAAAAAGCAACGAAACAAGCCAAGCGGTTACGGGGACCGCATTCGGTACCGCCTGGTCCCTTGAAAACGGCTATGTCGTGACCAATTACCATGTCATCGCAGGCAGCCGGGAAGTGGTCCTGCAAAACGTCGATGGCCAGAAGGTAAGGGCATGGCCGGTGCTGTATGATCAAGCGCACGATCTGGCGTTGCTGGCCGTTGAGGATGCAGACCTGCTGCCCCCGGCATTGCCTTTAAGCAACGCCGAAACACCGCCAGGTTCATCCGTGTTCACCCTCGGCTTTCCGAGGGTCGACGTCCTTGGCTATACACCCAAATATACAGAAGGGATCATCGAAAGCGATCGCGGTCCTTTAGGCAATACAGATCGGTATTTGACTACGGTCGATATCCAGCCAGGCAATAGCGGCGGTCCATTGCTGAATTCAAGTGGCGAAGTGGTCGGCGTCATTACCGCTATGCTGGGCCTTCGCAACGAAGCCACCGGCGCTTTGCAAATTTTGCCGAATCAAAGTTGCGCGGTAAAAACCGTCAATGTTCGACAATTGATGGATCAATTACCGAGTAGTGGGCAATACAACCGCCCGGTGAAAGGGCGTGGCCAACCCCTCAGGATCTTGCGTGAAAAACTCAAGGATTGCATGTTGGTTGTCATTGCTGAGGGTAATAGCTGATCAAAAGCAGCCAAATCTTGTCAATCGATATCCTTCCTCGAATTTCGCAACCTTCAGCACTTCATCAGGTACAAAGGCGTTACACCGATTGGACAATCACGGATCCCTCATAAAGTAAGGGGAATTCCCCGGTGTTCTACTCCTGTTTGTCCAGTCTTGCCGATTTTGAGTCCGGTGACTATTTTAACTCAATAAACTCGTATCCAACCAGTTGTCCTGCCCCCAGCAATTCAAGAACTCTCAAATTTGATGCTATCGGCACGCTGTTCTTGAGAAAATAAGTGAGCGGCTCCACTGGGTTTCATCACGCTGCGACCTAAGTTATCCAAACCTATATGAATAGGGCGGCCATTGATTGGGAATAAAGGTATGATATTTGGGGCGGGGAGATGTTTCTCTTGTCAATGAAAAAACGACTTCTTCAGGGGGAGTTCAATTCTTGGCAAGGCCTGCGCCCATTTTGTGCGTTGTTTAAGTCAACCCGTTCAAACTCGCAGTCTTGGACCTCTAATTGCCGGTCACGGTCAATTTACCCCCTGCTTGTCTGGACTGTACATGTAGTGCAGGCAATATACGTGATCTTCATAGCAGACAAATACGCTTCAGATGGAACCGAACGCACAACAGGCCCACCTTGGTGAACATCGAGCAGGTGGTGCGGTGACCATCGGTGATTCGCATGTTGTGATTCACGATTCTCAAACAAGGAGAGAAAAAATGAAAAATCGAGACTTTACGGTATTTATTGTTCTTGCAATCGCAGGGTTCTTTTTTATTTCAGCTTGCTCGCACACGTCTCCGGATATCGCCCGGCTTCAGACAGAACTGAACCAAAAGGACGCAAAAATTAGCGACTTGTCAAGTGACAACTCAAAGAAAGAAGCTAAGATTCAATCGCTGATGCAGAACAATACTCAAAAAGATCAGGCCATTGAAAATTACCAAACACAGTTAAACACCCAGACAGCAGCGGCGCACATGCAGGATTCATCGGGGATGATGGGCAATGCTGCTTCTTTGTTCCCACCTGACGCCACACCGGGCGAGTGCTACGCTCGTGTTTTTGTTCCCCCAACCTACCGCACGGAAACGGAACAAGTGCTGGCCAGGGAGCAATCAGAAAGCCTTGAGATCATACCGGCCAAATATGGCTGGGGTGAAGAAAAAGTTCTGGTAAAAGAGGCCTCCGAGCGAATCGAGGTCGAACCGGCCCAGTACAAGTGGGTAGAAGAACGCATCATGGTCAAACCAGCTGCAACCAATCTGGTGGAAGTGCCGGCCAAGTATGGCTGGAGCGAAGAAAAAATATTGGTAAAAGAGGCGCATACGGGCTGGAAGAAGGGCCGTGGACTGATCGAAAAGGTCGACAACACCACCGGTGAAATCATGTGTCTGGTCAGCGTTCCGGCGACCTACCGAACCGTGAAGAAAAGAACACTTGTCAGCGCGCCCAGTACACGTGAAGTTGAGATTCCAGCAGAATACAAAACCGTCAAAAAACAGGTTATGGTAAAGCCGCCCATGCGCCGAACCGTGGCGATTCCTGCTGAATACAAAATGATGAAAGTCCGCACGCTGGTTTCAGCGGCACAACAGCAGCGCACTCCCATTCCAGCGTCCTATCAGACGGTTACCAAAACGATTAGAACATCTGAAGGCGAAATGGCCTGGCGTCGTATTTTATGCGAAACCAACATGAGCAACGACATGGTGCGCCGTATTCAAATGGCGCTCAACAATGCGGGTATGAGTCCGGGGCCGATCGATGGCATCATCGGACCGCTAACCAATCAGGCTGTCAACAGCTTTCAGAAGAAGAAAAATCTGGCTGTGGGTGGCTTAACCTATGAAACCATCAAGCAGCTGAACGTCACATTTTAAGCGTGTCCATTATTAGTTCGGGCAGGTGGCGGTGGGAGGCGCGTGAATGAATCCTGGTTGAATAGAAGGGCAAGAACCCGATTCGGGTTAAAGCGTTAATTCTAACTCCCAAATACGACAGGCAGGCAATGCCGGTTAAGCTCACCGTCTATGATCCTGCCTGTCTTTTTACGCTTTGCGTATCATTTCAGATTGCCCAATATGACCCGGTGCTAATCCAGTGTGCTTTATCCGACTGCGAGGGCCTTACAATTCTGGCGAAACGATCTGTCGGCCAGAAAATCTGCCTTCAACGGGTTACTCGAAGACATTGTATGCTGCCCAATTGCAGCCAGCCCGATACGTGACGGGCCATTATTCTGATCGGAGGATTGGACTGCACCACAACGACTGCTGTCGCCGGACGCCATCAACTGCTGTTGGCTGGAGATAAACTGGCGATCACATCCTTGGAAAAAGCATAGTAAAGACGGTTCCGATGCCCTCTTTTGATCGAAACTTCAGCCGGCCACCGGATTTGTCTACAAACTTCTG
>Ga0316201_10004273_pt1 | contig 10754 bp, 15 predicted proteins | sample CS6wburrow_MG_FD_204516 | JGI IMG/M metagenome (GOLD analysis project Ga0316201, IMG submission 204516) | Coastal sediment microbial communities from Delaware Bay, Delaware, United States - CS-6 worm burrow | ecosystem: Environmental > Aquatic > Marine > Coastal > Sediment | place: USA... | reverse complement strand
TTGAATTCCCCTACCCGTCTGGCGCAGCTGAGCATCGCAGTGAAAACCGGGGTAAGCTCGCGCCCTGTTTGAGCGCAGCGAGTTGCGCGAGCGCCGGTTTGCACGAGAAGCGCAAGGAACCCGCGTAGCGGGCAAGCCTCCGGGATCGCCTTTCTTTTGGATACTTTTCTTTGGCGGAGCAAAGAAAAGTATCTCGCCCGAATGGGCGAAACAGAAAGCCAAACAAGTATCTCACCCTTCAGGGCGAAACAATAAACGTAAAACAGGCACCCCGCCCGAATGGGGGAAATAAGGGGCTAAAAAGAACGGCAATCGCGGATGCGGTCCGCTCCTGCGGATGTATCTATTCCTGTAGGAGCGCATCGCATGCGCGATGGTTTTACAGGGATTTATGCTTGCCGTCGCAAAACGGCTTGTCGCCGCTGTGCTTGCAGCCGCACAACCAGACCTTGGTCGCTTCCGTAATTTCGAACTTCACCGGTACAAATCCGGTATCCTTGTGAGAACCGTCGCAAAACGGCTGAGACTTTGATTTGCCGCAGGCACACCACCAGTAGGTCCCCGGCTCAAGTTCCTCGGGATAGGGCGCTTTCTGTGCGATCGTCGGTTCTGACATAATGACCTCTCAGTGAAACAGGGAAGGCCTGTGAGTAAAACATCCCCGCTATTGCAAATCAACCAGCTGCAGAGACTGATGATTGGTCCGCTGTCGCTGCAGGTGGAGGCGGGCGATTGCCTGTGCATTTCCGGGCCATCCGGTAGCGGCAAGTCGCAGTTGCTGCGCGCGCTTGCCGACCTCGATCCACACACGGGCGAGGTCTGCCTGCAGGGAGTGCCTGCCAGCAACATCCCCGCCGAGGTATGGCGCACCCGGGTCGGTCTGTTACCACCGGAAAGTGTCTGGTGGCTGCCACGGGTCGGTGACCATTTTCATGGTGACCTGCCGGTGTCGCTGGAGCATATCGGCCTGTCCGCTTCGGTCCTGGCACAACCGGTCGGACAGCTGTCCAGCGGCGAGAAACAACGTCTGGCGTTGATGCGGCTGTTGTCGAATCATCCACAGGTATTGTTGCTGGATGAACCGACGGCCAATCTCGATCCCGAAAACACGCGTCGTATCGAGGCCGTGATTGAGGAGTACCGCCGTGCACAGCAGGCGGTAATTATCTGGGTCAGTCACGACCCGGCACAGATTGCGCGGGTGGCCGACCGCTACTACGCCGTCAGTAACGGGCTGCTGGAAGAACGAGCGATCGAGGGCAGGCAATGGTTGAACTGAGCCTTGCCGATCTGGCGATTGCAGCAGTGCTGGTTTTGCTACTGGCGTTGCTGAGCATCCGCCTGCGATCCAGGATCAGCCAGCAGCTCATCATTGCGGCGATGCGCACTGCCGTGCAGCTCACCCTGGTCGGACTGGTGTTGAAAGTGCTGTTTGCCAATGCCAGTTTTGGCTGGGTGATGCTGATGGCATTGATCATGTTGCTGGTTGCCGGACGCGAGGTGATGGCACGTCAGGAGCGGCGCTTCAAGGGGTGGCTGGGGTATGCCGTCGGAACCTTTTCCATGTTTCTGTCGTCGTTTGCCGTGACGGTATTTGCACTGGTGGTGATCCTTGGTGAGGACCCGTGGTATACGCCGCAATACGCGATACCGTTACTGGGCATGTTACTCGGCAATACCATGAACGGTATTGCAATCGCCATGGACCGCCTGACGCACTCGGCCTGGGAACAGCGTGCGGTCATCGAGGCGCGGCTGATGCTCGGCGAGCGCTGGGACCAGGCCATTGCGGATTACCGGCGGCAGGCGATTCGCAGTGGCATGATACCGATTATCAATGCGATGGCCGCGGCCGGTATCGTCAGCCTGCCCGGCATGATGACCGGGCAGATCCTGGCCGGTACGCCACCGGTAGAGGCCGTGAAATACCAGATCCTGATCATGTTCCTGATCTCGGCTGGCACCGGTCTGGGAACGCTGGCAGCGGTGTCTATTGGCTCAAAACAGTTATTCGATGAACGCCAGCGCTTGTGCCTGGAGCGCTTGAGGCAGCCATGAAGAGGCACATGGCGTTGCCTGTTGTCCTGCTTGTCTGCACACCATTGCACGCCGCCATCTACAAGTGCACCGATGCACAGGGTGACACGCAATACAGCGACGAGCCGTGTGGCGATGCCAGCACTGTGTTTGTTCCCAGGACTGTACCATCTGTGCCCGCCGTGGATGCCGCCGAACGCATGGACAAAACACAGCGCCTGCTGCGTGCGTACGAAGTCGAGAATGCCGAGCGTCAGCGCCAGCAAGCCGCGGCGCGGACTGCCCGGGCGGAGGCAGAAAAAAATTGCGTCACTGCAAGGGACCGCTTGCGCAATATTTCACAGGCGCGCGCGCTTTATCGGCTGGATGAGGACGGTAACCGTATTGTGTTGTCGTTTGAGGAACGTGCCGCCGCGGAAGAGCGGGCGCAATCGGCAGTGGAACGCTGGTGTGATTGATTTGTGAATGCGGTCCTGTCAATCCCGATGCAATTCATCACGGCGGGGACACTGCTCCTGCTGTATTAAGAAACACCTGTAGGCGTCCCCGCCGCGATTAGCACGTTCTCATTCCAGTGCTTTGGAAAAAAACTCCGGTGCAGCCAGCGCCGCACGGTGAATGGCCGCGTTGTAATAGCGAGTCTCAAAGGACTTGTTGCGTGCATCGGCCTCCCTGAACTGCTTGTCCAGCGGCTGCTTGCCCGCCAGGGTGGCGCTCCACCAGCCGGACGGATAACAGGGTTGGGGAAAGAACAGTGTCTGCGTGTCGCTGAAGCCAGCCGCCTGCATCGCCTTGCGCATTGGTTTGATGATATCCATGTGGTACAGCGGTGATTCGCTCTGTTGCACCAGGATGCCAGCATCCCCCAGTGCACGGTAACAGTCGCGGTAGAAGGCCTCGGTAAACAGGCCTTCCGCGGGGCCGATCGGGTCAGTGCTGTCGATCATGACGATATCGACGCTGCCGGGCTCGGCATCTTTCATCCACTGGATACCGTCAGCAAACAGTAATTCGGCGCGTGGGTCCGTATTGGCCGTGCACAGTTCCGGGAAAAATTCTTCCGCCAGCCGCGTCACGCGCTCATCGATCTCAACCTGTCGTGCGCGCTTTACCTTGCCGTGCTGCAGGACTTCGCGCAACGTGCCACAATCGCCGCCACCGATAATGACGACATGCTCCGGCGAGGGATGGGTGAACAGCGCCGGATGTGACAGCATTTCGTGGTAGATGAAATTTTCCCGTGTCGTCAGCATGTAGTAACCGTCGATCACCATCAGGTTGCCAAAGTGTTCCGTGGCATAAATCTCGATACGCTGGAATGCCGTCTGCTCCTCATGCAGTTTTTTACTGACCTTCAACGAAAAGGCGGAGCCGTCCTGGGTGCAGATTTCGGTGAACCACTGGTCATTGTCCAGCATGGGATATCCTCTATGGGGCGGGCAGGGGCGTGACAATACAAGATCAGACGGTGTCCGGACAAGGATTTCACCGCTCACGGTAATATGGCTTGTACAGGCAGGCATCTGTCTTTATCGTTGCCGCTATGACCTGGAACCGTGACGATGCCCGGCAGCAGTACAATATTTCCGGCTGGAGTGCCGGTTACTTTGACGTGGGCGAGGACGGTCAGCTGCTGGCCCTGCCTGCCGGCAGCCCGGACAGCCCTGCCGTAGACCTGCATGCACTGGCGCACGCGCTGCGTGATGCCGGCCTGTCCTGGCCGGTGCTGGTACGCTTTACCGATATCCTGCACCAGCAGGTAGACCGCTTGTGTGGCGCCTTCGAGGCGGCGATCACTGCCAGACACTATGATGCGGTTTATACCGCCGTCTATCCCATCAAGGTCAACCAGCAGCAGCACGTGGTGGATGCGATTGTGCAGCATGGTGGCGAACGCGTCGGTCTTGAAGCGGGCAGCAAGCCGGAGTTGCTGGCGATCATCGGTATTGCACCGGCCAATGGCGTCATTATCTGCAATGGCTACAAGGATGCGGAATACATCCGTCTGGCCCTGCAGGCCCAGCGGCTCGGACACCGCGTCACTCTCGTCATTGAGAAGCTCTCCGAACTGGAACTGATCATCCGTGTAGCGGAAGAACTGCAGCTGCGGCCGAGTCTCGGCCTGCGGGTGCGACTGTCTGCCGCCACGGCCGGCAACTGGCAAAACACCGGAGGCGACCGATCAAAGTTCGGTTTTACCGCGGCCGGTGTGTTCGTGCTGCTGGAACGCGTGCGTGCGGCGGGTCTGCAGGATTGTCTGCAACTGTTGCATTGTCACCCGGGCTCGCAGGTCTCCAGCCTTGCCGATTTGCGCCGTGCGCTGACGGAAGTAGCACGTACCTGGGTCGCATTGCGCAATGCCGGCGTGCCGATCGACAGCGTCGATGTCGGCGGTGGCGTGGGTGTGGATTACGAGGGCACAGCCAGTAACAGCAGCTGTTCCATCAACTACAGCATTGAAGACTATGCACACACCGTGGTAGATGTGTTCGCGACGATTTGTCGCGAGGCACGGTTATCCGCGCCGGCCCTGCTGAGCGAATCCGGCCGCTTGCTGACGGCGCACCACGCGGTGCTGCTGACCAATGTGATCGATAGTGAACAGGTACTGGGGCATGTCCACGTCGATCCGGGTACTGCCGCACCGCAGGTACGGATGTTAAGCGCCGCCATGGAACAGTGTGATGTCAGCAGCGCCAGTACGGTGTATCAGAGTGCCACCGACTCGCTAGCGGAACTGCGCGCTGCCTTTATCGAGGGCCGCCTGACGCTGGCACAACGGGCACATGGCGAATCGCTGTACTACGCACTGTGCCGCAAGCTGCAGGTGCTGTTGCAGGAACTGCCGGAGCCGCCAGCCGAGCTTGATACCATCAACCGGCTGCTGGCGGACAAGTACTTCTGCAACCTGTCCGTGTTCCAGTCAATGCCGGATGTCTGGGGCATTGACCAGGTGTTCCCGATTGTGCCGCTGCAGCGCCTGCTGGAACGTCCGGAGCGGCGCGCCACGCTGCATGACCTGACCTGCGATTCCGATGGCCACATCGAGCATTATGTGGATGCCGCCGGTGTCGAATCGAGCCTGCCGGTGCATGCACTGCAGGCCGGGGAGTCTTACCTGCTGGGTTTTTTCCTGCTCGGCGCCTACCAGGAAATTCTCGGAGACATGCATAACCTGTTCGGTGACACGGATGCGGTCAATGTCGAGCTGACCGCAGAGGGCGGCTACCGGCTGGTCGAGCCGCATCACGGTGACAGCGTCGACGAGCTGCTGCGCTACGTGGAGTTCGAACCCAAGCGCCTGATTGCGCGCTATCGGGAGAAGGCCAGGGCAGCGGGACTGCAAGGAAAGGACAAGGCGGCCTGCCTGCAGGCGCTGGAAGGCGGGTTGAGTGGCACCACCTACCTGGAAGACGAATAGCTTTCAAACAATCACTGCAGGAGTGCCGTCCCCGGCGCGATTGTTATTTGTTTTGCACCGATTCGCGGCGAGGACGCCGCATCTCCTACAATAAATAACCGACACCCCATCACCAGTGAAGAGGGACGCAGAGAGGAAACTATCACGATGAAAACCGGTGTTATCGGCCTGGGCGCCATGGGGGCACCCCTGGCGCGTAACCTGCACAAGGCGGGCCACCTCGAGGCGGTCTGGAACCGCAGCCATGATAAAGCCGGGCAGCTGTCTATTGAGCTGGGCGTTCGCGTGGCGGAAAACCCGGCGGCCCTTGCCGCTGAGTGCGAGCTGCTGGTGCTGTCCGTGTCGGCAGATGATGACCTGCTGCAGGTGATGCGGGCCTTGTTACCCGGTCTGCATCCGGGTTGCGTGCTGCTCGATACCTCAACCGTCAGCCGTGACACCGCCATCCAGGCAGCCGCACTGGCGCATCCCGCGTCTTTTCTCGATGCCCCCGTATCCGGCGGTATCGAAGGTGCGCGCCAGGGAACGCTGGCGATGATGATCGGTGGTGAGGCCGCCGTAATCGAACGTATTACGCCGGTACTTGATACGATCGCCGGACGCATTGAACACATGGGTCCGGTCGGTGCCGGACAAGCGACCAAGGCCGTCAACCAGGTCATGGCTGCCGGCATCAACCAGGCGGTGACCGAGGCGCTGGCGTTTGCAACGGCGCTGGAACTGCCGCTGGACAAGGTGATCGAGGTGGTCGGTTCCGGTGCTGCGGGTAACTGGTTTCTTGCCCACCGCGGCGCCTCCATGTCACAGGGAGGATTCGATCCCGGTTTTCGCGTGGCCCTGCATCACAAGGACCTGACGATCTGCAGGCAAATGGCCGAGCAGTTCGATGTCGCCCTGCCGCTTGTCGAGATGACGCTGATCCACTACCGTCGTCTGATGGAGGCGGGATTTGGCGACGAGGACATCTCCGCGTTGTTTCGGGAGAAGCAGGCACTTTTTAAACAGGTGGACGGACTACCAAAGCGGACCTAGCCGCTGTCCAGGGGGCTACGGACACCATGACTGCCTTTGGTCAGGACATGCGTATAGATCATGGTGAAAGAAGAGCTGACAGTGCCTGGACCGAATTGCATCACGCGCCGGCAACAACGGGCGCTTTTTCATGCTGACTCCATGTCATGTTTGTATATTGCATCAGGCCGTGTAATATGACTTTAAGTTGTTGAAAACAATATGGTCAATATGCTTGTTCGGCCTGAAAGTCGTAAGTGAAATCTGACTTTTATGCCTTCTAAATTGTAATTATGTGCAATAGATGAATATGGCGTTAAGTGAATTTGAAATAAAGAAGTGCGAGAAGCTGGCAGGCGAATTTATCAAGAAACGCCGTCCGCCGGCTCATATCCGAAATGAACTCGATTTAGGGTATCGCATTAAAGGACAAAGTATAGAAATTTTTGAAATACGTCCTGTGTGGCGAAATCCTGATGAAAAGATTGAGGAGGCGGTTGCAAAGACGACCTGGGTAAAAACGAGAAGAACCTGGAATGTGTATTGGCAGGGGGCAGATTTAAAGTGGCATCGCTATGATCCAGATCCGGAAGTAGGAAGTCTCGAAGAGTTTCTGGAGATTGTGGATCGGGATGAATATGCATGCTTTTTTGGTTGACTGCACATAACAAATCATTCGAGTACGCTCCTTCGATGCCGGATGCGCTGACGTGTGCCGCTCAATTCAGACCCTGGCAGGCTAAAAAAGAAGTACATTTTGAAGATAAGGCATTCTACAGAATCTGACCGCATTGCAATTAGTGGTATCCACACGAGTGCTTTTGGACGGGAGCAAGGTCAGGAAATTGTAGAACTCGTCAATGCCCTACTGGACGATGATACGGCAAAGCCTTTGCTGTCACTGGTGGCAGAGAAAGACGGAAGGTTGGTGGGTCATATCCTTTTCACAGTGGCAAGACTCCAACCCGGTGATCAAGAAGTCTCGGTTCGGATTCTCGCCCCGCTAGCAGTTTCAAGTGACTTTCAAGGCGAAGGCATCGGTGGTGTGTTGATTAGAGAAGGTTTGAAACAGTTGGCGGAGTCAGGCGTGGACCTGGTTTTCGTTCTTGGTCATCCTGGTTACTATCCGAAGTTTGGATTTCAAACCGCAGGTGTACTTGGCTTTGAAGCTCCTTATCCAATTCCTGCGGAGCACGCAGATGCCTGGATGGTGCAGGAGTTGAAGTCTGGTGTCATTGGTAGTAATGAAGGAAGGGTTCAGTGCTCAGAGGTCTTAAACCAGCCCCGGCATTGGCGGGAGTAGAGCCTGCTAACAACAATACGTCGCAGATGACGCTGCGCCTGCGTCGCAGCACACCTGAACGCATGCGTTGTCGCAAAAAAGACAGACATTAGCGAGGTAAAATGACAGGTATCATTGTTATGGCAATAACAGGAGCCGGGGTGGTAACGGGGTTGCTGTTCGCATTCTCGAACTTTGTTATGCGAGCACTGGCCACTCTGCCCGATGATAAAGGGATGCTCGTGATGCAGCGCGTGAATGAAACTATACTTAATCCTGTTTTCCTTGTTCTGTTTCTTGGGACTCCGATTCTCTGTGTCATGATCGTATTTAAATCCGTCATGCAACCCGGTTCGTCTGGCAGTCTGTTTTTACTCACAGGTGCACTGGCATATCTGATCGGGCCATTTGGTGTCACCGTATTATTCAATGTTCCACTAAACAACAAATTAGCTAAAGCCGGGCTATCAGTCGCTGGTGAGGTGTGGCCCGTGTATCAGAAACAGTGGCAGCGCTGGAATCATGTTAGAACCTGCATTGGAGTAGTATCAATTATTCTGCTCGCGATCGGGCTTGGCACTGGATAGGGTTGATATGGCGAACAACTGAAGTAGCGCACAATCGCATATCGAGTTAGAAGGATGGGAAAAGATGCTCGAGTGGCGACAGAATGATGACTATGTACTTGTCTACCTGATGCCACGCATGTATCACATAATTCCAAAATCCATCGAAGAGTCGCGATTCGATTTGAAGTCTTTAATTGCTGCCCTTGGAGAGAAGGTGGGCAATGAAACATAACATGACGATTTCAACCGGGCGCATTGCCGTGTGACGTTTAATTCATCTGCCAGGTTGCTAGAGGAATCGGGTCATGACCACTTTAATCATTATTTTTGGAGCATTAATACTGTTTACCGGGGGCGTTATTCTTGTTAACCCGGAAATAATATTCGGCTTCCTAAGTAAACATATAGACAAGATGGAACTGCAGGCGCTGGCCATTGTGGTAAGGCTGGCACTTGGGGTATTGCTTATTCTGCAATCCGGCGTTTCCCGGTATCCGCTTGCAATAGAGATTATAGGCTGGCTTGCTATTGCCGCCGCTGTAATTTTCACTGTCATCGGGCGCAATAATTTCAGGCGCCTGATGTCCTGGGCATTGTCCCTGACAAAACCGTATGGCCGTATCGGTGGTATCGTGGCCGCAGGCTTTGGTGCCTTTCTGATTTATGCGTTCGTCTAGACAGGGGGTGGTGCGCGTCTCAAATCGACGCAAATAAGAAGGGTGATGCATAAGCCTGTACACTGCAGTCGTATGAAAGCAAGCATGAAAAAGCAGAGGGTCTGTGTTGAAAGAAAACAGCACAATTAAAATACCTGTGCCCTTGCTTGTGCTGGATATTATCGGTGCGATCCTGCTGGGTCTTGGTTTGGCTGAATGGTTTGCTGATACGGGTTTGGTTCCGGAAAGATTGCAGTTCGAGAGTTACTATATTGCCATGGTTATCTGTGGCATTCTGTTCATGCTCCCCCTGATTATTCATATTGTAAGAACGACCGTCCTCAGGAGGAAAGAGCCATGAGCAAGACGCTGCTGTTCATGTTTTAGGAGGTAGTGTATACACCGGCAGTCGAGGCGGAATTCGCAGGGTGAGTTACTGTCACACTGGTTTTACATGTCATGCTACGACTACACTGGGCCTGAATCTTTGCGCCACCGTTACGTCAATTGGGAGTTGTTATGGATAGTTATGAAAAGTGGGGATATTCGCTGCTGGCAATTATCATGATCATTTATATGGTTGCCATGTTCATAGGTATGATTGCAGCCTTCCCGTACGGTCTCCTGGGCCTTTTATTCGTGGCGGGACTGGGTATTTTAATGGTCAAGGTGCTGAAGGAAAGGATGCGCAATAAAGAGGATGACTATTACTCCAGGGAGGTCGACAAGTAATGCTGATTACTACACAGGATGAATTTGCAGATTATGAAATACTGGAAACCCTGGGTTTGGTCCGTGGCAATACCATCAGGGCCAGGCATATTGGGAAAGATATCCTGGCCGGGCTGAGAAATCTTGTGGGGGGTGAAATAACCGAGTATACAAAAATGCTTGCAGAGTCCAGGGAGCAGTCCATTGACAGGATGATTGCTGAAGCAAAGAGTAAGTATGCAGATGGTATTGTTGCCATGAGGTTCGTTACCGCGCCCGTGATGCAAGGCTCTGCTGAATTGCTCGCCTATGGTACGGCAGTTAAATTGCGACGCAGGAATCCCTGATGAGCCACTCTGCAGCAGTCGGGTGGATTCAGGAACTGAATTATTCTAGTGGCAGACGAACAGATTGAATCCCGGGAGTTGGAAATGACACAAGCATATCTGGAAATGCCTGATAAGAATGGATACTTTGGTGAGTATGGTGGGCAGATTATTCCACCACCGCTTGTAGCAATCATGAATGAGATCAATGATGCCTACGATGAAGTCACCCAAACTGCGTCTTTTCAGGAGGAACTGCAACAGCTGTATGCGGATTATGTTGGCCGTCCCAGCCCTGTTTACCATGCAAAACGTTTAAGTGAAAAACAGGGGGGTGCCCGTATCTTCCTGAAGCGCGAGGATCTCAATCATACCGGCGCGCACAAGATCAATCATTGTCTTGGCGAGGCATTGCTGGCCAAATATATGGGTAAAACCAAGGTATTGGCAGAGACGGGGGCTGGGCAGCATGGTGTCGCCCTGGCAACAGCCTGTGCGCTTGTCGGTATCGAGTGTGAAATACACATGGGTGAAGTCGACATGGTAAAAGAGCACCCCAATGTCACCAGGATGAAGATACTGGGTTGCAAGCTGGTGCCCGTGACACGGGGTACAAAAACGCTTAAAGATGCGGTAGACAGTGCCTTTGAGGAATATTTAAAAGACCCCGTGAACTATATCTATGCAATCGGTTCGGTAGTGGGGCCGCACCCGTTCCCGAAGATTGTGCGCGACTTCCAG
>Ga0316201_10004272_pt1 | contig 10754 bp, 4 predicted proteins | sample CS6wburrow_MG_FD_204516 | JGI IMG/M metagenome (GOLD analysis project Ga0316201, IMG submission 204516) | Coastal sediment microbial communities from Delaware Bay, Delaware, United States - CS-6 worm burrow | ecosystem: Environmental > Aquatic > Marine > Coastal > Sediment | place: USA: Delaware... | reverse complement strand
ACGACAACGCGTGGCACTACTACCACACGGGCAACAAGAAGCAGCGGCAACTCGTCGGGTACGACCCGGTAATTCGTGAGCTCAAGGATCAGCAGGTCATCAAGGTCTTCACCGAGGAGTTCATGCGTGAGCACGAGGGAAAAGGCCACGCAGCGCCCGACCCTATCTTCATCGTCGGCTTGCCACGATCAGGTTCAACCCTGGTCGAACAAATTCTCGCGAGCCACAGCCAGGTTGAAGGTACGGCGGAACTGGCAGAGCTAAGTCAGATTGCACACGGTGTAGGCCGCTACAGCAGGGACAATGTGAATTTTCCGGAGTCGATCAGGACCCTGTCGCCCAGGGACTGGAGGCTGTATGGCAGGGATTACATTGAACGGACCCGCCGTCACCGCATGACAGACAAGCCGTTCTTTACCGACAAGATGCCGAACAATTTTCCGCTTGTCGGCTTCGCTTGCCTGGCGCTGCCCAATGCCAAGATCATCAATGCACGGCGTCATCCGTTGGACAGCTGCCTGGGCTCTTACAAGCAATTGTTCGGGCGTGGTCAGAACTTTACCTACAACGTCGAAGAGCTCGGCATGTACTACCAGGAATACGATGCGATGATCAAACACTGGCACAAGGTGCTACCAGGGCGTGTCCTGGACGTGCACTATGAACAGACTGTTCTCGACCTCGATAGTCAGGTACGGCGCATCCTCGAACATTGTGGGCTGCCGTTCGAAGAACAGTGCCTGCGGTTCTATGAAACAGACCGGGCCGTGAAGACGGCCAGCTCGGAACAGGTTCGGCAGCCAATCTACAAGGGAGCTCTCGGCAAGTGGCGCAAGTACGAGGAGCATCTTGGTGATTGGCAGGAGATGCTGGGTCCGATCATCGATGAACTCCCGGAGGCTGTTCGTAACGCCGGCAGCTGAGATCAGTCGTAAGGCCAGACCTCGAGGCCGTGAATGGCGTTACGTATGTCCATTGACAGGTTGACCTTCAAAACCGTCTTGTTCGCTTTCAGGTCATGCACGGCTATCGTGGACGGCGAAGATCCGGCCGCGACGACATGATCGCTGATCTCGCACAAGCCGCGCCCGAAACCCTGCCTTGCAACCTTCGACTCGTCGACACCCTTAAACAACAGCTCGGAGCGGTCGTAGCGGGGAACGGGCAATGACCTGTCCTCGGTACCTTCCCGGGATACGTAGCGCACCGCGTCGGTTTTCGTGTCATTGAAAAGCACGCCGTCACGAAACGGTCGTGCGTTGTGCGTGCCGTCGGGAAGTGTGGCCGACATGTAGATTTCCTTGCCGTTGAAATGCAGCATGCCGCCGGTTCTCACACCGCTTATGTACATGCCGGCATCGCTTGCGATCACGTTGTTGATGTGCATCTTTTGCAGGGCAAGCGGTCCATCGTGCCCGTTGGGGTCATAGGTCGAGGCTTTGAATGTGAAGCCTTTAACATCGACGTGTAGCGCCCAGAAGAACTCTTTCTTGTCGAGGTCGAATCCGATGATGCTGTCGAAACCGGTGGACGTCAGAAACAGGTTGCGTTCGTAGACGGTGATCTCGTGACAATGCTTGAGAAACGGGCAGCGCCAGGAATCGAGTAGCTTGAAAGAGGTGTCATAGGCAAACAGTTCGTCGCTGGCTGCAATGTAAACCGTGTCTCCATCGAATGCGATGCCACGCAAACCACGATCTGCACCTCGCCCCTGCCAGTCAATATCCGCCGTGTCCCAGTCGATAACCCGGTCCACAACGCGTTCGTGCAGATCGATGAGGTAAACACCTCCATGGCTCTCCCCCTGCGAAGAACCGCGAACGACGGATGTGGCGACGAGCTTGACCATAACCCTCCTGAGAAAAAGCCTCGCGGAACAAGCGCTCCACGAGGCTTCAGTATTGAATCAGGTCCTGGCTCAGAAGTCCTTGCGGACCTGTAGGCTGACCTCTCTCGGACGATTATAGACGCCGAAATCACGGAACCTCGTTTCATCCGGGAACCAGTCGTCAACAATCCAGTTGTCGCCATTGCTGAAGGACTGAAGATATTTCTTATCCCAGACATTGTTGATGCGCAGGTTCACCTGCCACGACTCTGACTGCCAGCCAATGATGGCGTTGCCGATGTTCCAGGAGGGCAAAAGGTCCGCCTGGTATGTCGTTCCGGTGTCGTCGTCATACCATGCTCGACCATTCCTCGAGTCTGCCGAACCGCTTTGGTCATAGCGCATCCAGATGTCACCGCCCCAGAGTGCATCAGGTATCGTGTAATCGATACCGAACCAGTACTTGTAGTCCGGAGCATAGGGCATGTCGGTGCCTTCCGGGGTGTTGACAGAACCATCTGCTTCGAGAATCGCATCCGTATACTCCGCCGAGCCCGCTGAGATATTCGCAGAAAATCGCAGTTGGTCCGTCAGGTACACACTGGCATACAGCTCGATGCCTTTCGACTCGGCCTTGCCGCCATTGATGGTGCCGTTCTGCCACCACAGCGGTCCATCGTTCCAGCGCTGCTGCTGAATATCGTCCCACTTCATCAGGTACGCGGTTGCATTCAGCCGCAGTCGACCATTCCAGAACGTACTCTTGTTGCCCAGCTCGTAGTTGTTAACCTTGTCCGGGTCATATTCACGAGGAACATACCCGGCGTCTGAAGCGCGCACAGAGTTGAAGCCACCCAGTCGGAAGCCTTCCGAGGCTCCCAGGTACAGCATGTGGTCGTCATTGAAACGATAGGTGGTCGCGAATTTGAACGTCGTGTCGTCGGTCTTGCCCGATACCTCGTCGACACCATCAGTATCGATTGCACCAAACGCGGGAAAGTCCTGTGGGAATGTATTGCGTTCATAGCGGTCACGATCATTTTCGAACCACCGGCCACCAACCGTTACAGCCCAGGCATCGGTGACATCAAACGTGACCTCGCCGAACACCGCCGTCTGTTTTACCTGGCGCGAATATTCCTGGTACCACCAATTGTCAGTACCCGGCAGCGGGTAGACATTGTCGTATCCGGCATAGTTGTAGTAGTAGGCCCAATATTGCGCGTACGCGAATGCCGCCGTGTTCGCCAGCCCCGGGTTGACCGAGGAGTACAACCATTCGTCTTCCACATCTTCGTAGAAAAGACCTGCCATCCAATGAAGGCGGCTGTCACCTGTCGATGTCAGGCGGATTTCCTGCGAGAAGCGTGTCTGCGTCTGGTCATTGAAGTAGTAGCCGAGAATGTAATCGAGATCGTACAGGCCACAGAGGTAGTAGTACCCGTTGTAGCAATATGAGTAAGGATCGTAGTAATTAGCGCCCGCACTCTTGTAGCTGTCGTACATGTGGTTGTCCCACTGGTACACGACAGAGCGGTCGATATACGCGCTCGCAGACGTCAGCTCTGCAAAACCGAGGTCTCCCTTGATCGTCAGGCCATATGTCGTCCACTCGTCTTCGCGGAACTCGTCATGGAAGGCAGTAATGTGCTCGTCACCGAGCGCGGGATCTGTCCACCACGTGCCGTCGGTCTCGGATTTCTCAGTGATTATGCTGCCAAGAACATCCCAGTCGTCGCTTATTTCCCATTTCGCTGCGAGCCTGCCGCCAGTGATCGTCCACTCATTCTGATTATCTTTAACAATGTCTGCGTTATCTTCGTAGCCACTCAACGAATCGCCGAGGACGTTGTCAATCCAACCACCCTCATTGGCCTGATACGCAACGGCGCGTATCGCGAAGTTGTCGGCAACGGGGACATTGATGTGGCCGCTTATATCGTAGCTCCCGTCACCGCCCTTGGTCGTCGAGAACATCGTGTCGATCGAGCCGCTGAACTCACCAGTGTCGGGCTTGTTCGTGATATAGCGGATCGTACCCGCCTGCGAACTCGAGCCAAACAGTGTGCCCTGCGGGCCCGGCAACGCTTCGATCCGTTCGATATCTACCATGCGCGGGGATAGCTGCTGCGACACCGACGTCATCGGAATTTCATCAAGGTAAACAGCCGCCGAGCTGTCAGTGCGATACTCGCCTGAGCCCGTATTCAGGCCGCGGAAAACGATCTTGTTACGGCCCGGTTGATCGGCTGCCAGAGTCATGCTCGGGATAGACTTGATGATGTCTTCCATCGAGGAGATGCCCTGGCGAGAAATATCTTCCTCGGTCAGTGCCGTGATGCTCTGCGCCAGATCCTGGATATTCATGGCACGCTTGGTGGCCGTTACCATGATCTCGTCGATGACCATGTCATCGTTATTCTCTTGCGCTAATGCCGTTCCGGCAGGTTGTAGTGCTGAAACTACGGCGGCGGCGGCCGGCGTGAGCTTGTAGAGGGTTTCCTGAGCTTTCTTGCGAGATGCTGCGTCGGTCATTTCTCGATCCCCCGAATGATGACGACATTGTTGATTCTTATAGCTAAACCGATGTTGTCACGGAGCTGTCAGGCAGCCAATGGATGTTGCTACTGAATGATGGATTATCTTATGATTTTTTCTGGCGGACTATTCCCACCCGATTGCTGATTTACAACATCATTTACTAGTGATATGCCCGTGTAGAGTCGATCTTTTTGAATATCTGCCGGTAAATGCTTCTCATTCAGCCCTTTTTCACGGCACGATATTTTTCGGGCGACTGGCCCATCACCTTCTTGAATACCCTCGAAAAATAATACGGGTCGCGATAGCCGCACTTGATGGCGACTGATTTGACGGACTGGCCATTCAAATCGAGCATCCTGCAGGCGTGCCGGATACGAATCCCGGTCAGGTACGCAATTGGTGACTGGCCTGTTTGCCCGCGGAACAGCTCGGAAAAATGGCTGACAGACATCCCCGCCTCCCTGGCAAGGTCCTCCAGACGCAGCGGCTTCTCGAAATTGTCCTGCATAAACTCGATCGTCAACTCGAGGCTTGAGCGGCGACCTTTTTTCCGCGGGAGTGTTGGCAAAGACTGGTTGCGATACAACAGCAGCGAGAGAATATGCTGAACGGACTGGGCAGCATAAATCAGGGTTGGCATGCCATATCCTTCGTACAACGAATCGAGGCAATAACGAAATAGTCGCTCGGCTTCCAACTGCGCCAGCGGATCGACGGCAACCGGGCACCCGGGTCGCGGTATGCGCTCGACGTAATAATCGGCATCTTCGCCCAGGAAATGCACCCAGTAGATGGACCAGGGGTTATCCTCGGCCGCCCAATAGGTATGCTGCACATTCCGTGGAATTATAAGGAACTCGCCTTTTTGCAGGTGTGCCTCCTGTCCGTCAATGATCGCGTAACCGTGGCCGTCAACACACATCATCAGATGATCCTGCCCGGCGCCTTTGCTGCGCTGCCGCCAGTGATGGGCAGCTTTCGGGAACCAGCCAATGTCTGTCGGGTAGGCTGATCGCACCAGCGGATGGTGGTTTATTCGGGACAACACCGGCCGCGGTATGACGAACATATCCTGACCGGCAAATCCCTCTCTCAGATGGGGCCCAGACACTGCGTAAGATTCTCCGTTTCGATTCAGAAGAATATCCATCAATAATTGTGGTATGTCTATTCTATGCGCGCTCCTCGTCACCTAGTATTGGAAGAATTTCCCGAATACCGACAGAAATCCTAACCTCACCAAAGCAGAGCTGGAATGATGAAGAGCCCATTGACCCTGGCACTTGCCCTTGCCCTTGCGGCGTCCACTGCGGTCGGCCAAGAGTCTCCACGACCGGCATGGAATGACATTAACGTCATCCGCGAAAACGCCGAAGCGCCGCGTGCCCACTTTGTGCCGCTACGTACCAACGGCGAATCCCGCACCATATCGCTGAACGGCACCTGGAAATTTTATTACTCGGACTCGCCCGCCGCACGTCCGGCAGGTTTTTTTGAGGTTTCGGCCGATGTCTCCGGGTGGGACGAGATCCCGGTACCATCGAACTGGGAACGCCACGGCTACGGCTACCCGATCTACATCAACGTTCCCTATCCGTTTGAAATCGACGAGCCCAATGTTCCTATCGAAGAGAACCCGGTCGGCTCCTACCGCCGGGATTTCACCGTCCCGGCAGACTGGGAGGGGGACGAATTATTCCTTAACTTCGGCGCAGTCAGTTCTGCATTCTATGTCTGGCTGAACGGCGAGTACGTCGGCTACAGCGAAGGCAGCAAGACCTCGACCGAGTTTCGCGTGACGGACAAACTTAAACCTGGTGAAAACGTCATTGCCGTTGAGGTGTATCGCTGGAGCACTGGCAGTTATCTCGAAGATCAGGACTTCTGGTCTTTGAGTGGCATACAGCGCGACGTCACCTTGTACGCGCGTCCGCAAGCAAATATACGTGACTACTTTGTACACGCCGGACTTGCGAACGATTATCGCGACGGCGACTTCAGTATTGAACTGGCGCTTCGCAACGACAGCAAAGCCCCGGTAACAAGCGCAGTTACTGTAACGATTCTGGATGGCGACGAGGTCGTTTTCAATGACCGTGCAAACCTGCAACTCTCCGCAGGCGAGAACAGCCACACATTTGCCGGCGTTATCGATAACGTGCGGCAGTGGTCTGCCGAATTTCCAAACCTGTATACGTTGATCATCACGATGAGTGACGAGGTCATCACGCAGAAAATTGGTTTTCGCGAGGTGGTTATCGAAAATGGTCGCTTCATGGTTAACGGCAGACTCGTCAAGCTGAAAGGCGTGAACCTGCACGAACACCACGAAGTCACCGGGCATGTTGTCGACGAAGCGACGATGCTCGAGGACATCCGACTGATGAAAGCTGCGAACATGAACGCCGTTCGCAACTCGCATTACCCGCACCAGGAACGCTGGTATGAATTGACGAGCGAGCATGGCCTGTACATGGTCGACGAAGCGAATATCGAAAGTCACGGTTATGGCTACGATCACGACAAGACGCTTGGCAACAAACCGCACTGGAAAGAGCACCACCTCGATCGCACAAGGCGCATGCTGGAGCGCTCCAAGAACTTCCCGTCGGTTGTCATCTGGTCGCTCGGCAACGAGGCCGGCGATGGCGTGAATCTCGGTGCTACGTACCACTGGATCAAGTCACGCGACCTGTCGCGGCCCGTACAGTACGAGACCGAAGGCAATATCGAGGAGGTCGGCGAGCGGCACTCCGATTTTCATTCCAGTATGTACTGGCGCCACTGGGACCTCGAGCAATATGCCCAGACACACAACGATCGTCCCTTCGTACTCATCGAATATTCACACGCGATGGGCAACAGCTCGGGCAATCTTCGCAACTACTGGGATGTCATCAATAAACACGACGTGCTCGCCGGCGGCTTCATCTGGGACTGGGTTGATCAGGGTCTGATTGAGCATGACGAAAATGGTGTACCGTACTGGACCTACGGTGGCGACTACGGACCGCCGGATGTACCTTCCAGCGGCAACTTCAATTTCAACGGACTCGTGTTTCCCGACCGCCGCGTACAGCCCGCATACTGGGAAGTCAAACGCGTCTACCAACATGTCGAGTTCACCGCGAACAGTCTCGTTACCGGCAACGTCACGGTACACAACAACTACAACTTCACGAACCTCAGCGATTTTGAATTGCACTGGCAAATTACCAGTGATGGCATGGTGACACAGCACGGCTCGCTAACGGATCTCGACATTGCCCCCGAGTCATCACGATCGACCACCCTCCCTTATAAGATGCAGCGCCTGGACCCCGATCAGGAACATCACCTTCTCGTTCAGTTGGTCGGGCCTCAGGCACAAGGCCTCATACCTGCGGGTCATGTATACGCAGAGCAGCAGTTCCAGCTGTCTGCGCCGACAGTAAACTCTGTACGGAAGGTGCGCGGCCGCACGACTCTAAAGGAAGGCGACGGCCAGACGGTCGTTCAGGGCGACAATACAACGGCAACATTCGACAACGAGTCCGGGCTTCTGGTTTCGTTGAAGTCCGCGGGCAAGGATCTATTGCTTGCTCCGCTCACGCCGAACTTCTGGCGTGCGCCGACCGACAACGATTTCGGCAACTACATGCCGAACTGGGCCGCTGCCTGGGAACAGGCGGGACGCAACCGGTCTCTGGAGGCCCTCAATATCATCGGCACGGAGTCAGATGGCGTGACGGTCAAGGCACGCTACGCGTTCGCGACTGACGGTGGTGACAAGCTCGCCCACTGGACCGCAACGTATACCGTGTCGGCTGACGGCAGTGTTCACGTGCAAAACGACTTTATGCGGAATCCGGACCTGCCGGTGATGCCGCGCGTAGGGATGAACGTGGAACTCGTTCGCTCACTCGATGCCGTCGAGTGGTTCGGACGTGGACCACATGAGAACTACAGCGACCGCAAAGAGTCGGCCAATATTGGCCGCTACAGCAACAAGGTGGCTGACCACTATGTCCCTTACATGCGACCGCAGGAAAACGGCTACAAGACGGATGTGCGATGGGTCTCGCTCAGCGATGAAGAAACCACCCTGCTCGTCACCGCTGATGAGCTACTGAGTTTCAGCGTAAGCCACAACCGCCTCGCCGACTTCGTGCCACCTGTCAAGATCGCCATCACCAGCGAAGATGGCGAGGGCGCACGCAATAATCGCGAGCGCGTCAATATGCATGTCAATGACGTCGTGCCGCGCGACCTCGTGTCGCTGGACATCGACCTCGGGCAGATGGGCGTCGGCGGCGACGACTCCTGGGGCAAGCGAACGCTGCAGGAATATTCGCTCAACGAAGTCTCCTACAGCTATGGGTTCACACTGGTGCCCCATGAAAAATAGAGCGCTGTTGCTGCTGGCGGCACTCGCCCTTGGTGTTGCCGCCTGCCAGGAACCGCCGGCGGCAGCCGTCAACGACCAGGGCGCCAGGGTGGCCGACCTGTTCGCACACTTTGACGCCGGCAAGCAGCCCGGGGCAGCCGTACTCGTCATCAAGGACGGCGAAGTTGTATTCGAGCAGGGGTTTGGCTATGCGAACCTCGAAGAGGACGAGAAAATCACGCCGTCATCCTCGTTCCGGCTGGCATCAGTTTCAAAACAATTTACAACCGCAGCCATCATGGTGCTGGCCGAGGAAGGCAAGCTTGATTACGACGACCTTCTTGTAAAACATGTCCCGGAGCTCTCCGCCTGGCCCGGCGTAACCATTCGACACCTGATGAACCACACCTCGGGGATCCCGGATTACTACGAGACCGGGTACTACGAGAATCATGATGCAAACGCGCCGATGCCGCAGAACTCGGACCTCGTCAGCATCATGTCCCTTTTCCCGGATCCGGATTTTGCGCCAGGAGAACGTTACGTCTATAACAACGCGGCGTACGAAGTTCTCGTCACGATTATCGAGAACGTATCCGGCACCGATTTTCCAAGCTTCGTGAAAGACCGGGTATTCACACACGCCGGCATGCCGACGGCCACCACTTTCAACTCAGCTACCCCGGACATCCCTAATCGTGTCTATGGATACAGCCCGGCAGATGCTGGCTTTGAGATCGATGACTACGACCCGTTCAACGACATGCTCGGTGCGGGAGGCGTGTATGCGACACTCGGCGACTTTGCGGCGTGGTCCGAAGCGCTCGACAGCGACGCGATATTTTCCGCAAGTACCCTGCGCGAGGCGCATTCGCGCGCAAGCCTCAACGACGGGAAAATTATCGACTACGGCTTCGGCTGGAGGCTCGACCAGTACCGCGGCCATACCCGTACTGCACATGGCGGCAGTTGGGTCGGTTTCCGGACTGGCATTGCACGTTACCCGGAAGAGGGGTTGACGATCGTCGTGCTGACCAATCGCAGCGACGGCGAGCCGGGCATGTTTATCGACCAGATCACCGATATCTACCTGCCTGCGCGGGGCAACACCTTCCTGCCGGACGAGTCACAGCGGTCCGTCATGGAACACCACCGCAAGGTGCCGAAAGACGACATCTGGTGGACAGTCACCGGCGACGAGATGGCCTGGATGCACCGCCATGCGAGCGAGTTGTTCCCGACCGTCGAGGTGTACCGCAATGGCGCGGTTCGCGAACTCGACAGCGCGCCGATGAGCGAGATCGGTAATGTTGAGATTGATACGCCGGACGGGCCGACTCCATTCCGCTGGTTCATTCATGGCGATCACTCCACGGCGATGGGCGTAGTGATCCTGCACAAGGGGAAGATTGTCTTTGAGGACTATCCCCGCATGCAGGAGTATGAGAAACCGATTTACTGGTCAACAGCAAAAGTGTTCGCCGGTGCAATCATTCGCTTGCTCGAAGAGCGCGGTGAAGTTGATGTCTCGAAGCCAATCGAGCATTACGTGCCGCGGCTCGCCGCATCGGTCTTTGCCGACACTACGGTACGCAATGTACTGGACATGGCTCTCGGCGTGGATTGCGCGGAAGAATATGTTGATCGCGACTCCTGCTACTACCGCTACTCGATGGCCATCGGGGATGGCTTTCGCACCGAGGACGCGCCGGACAACCCGTATGATTTCATGACCACGGTGGAGATCGAACGAACGGCGGAGCAAGGGGAAAAGTTTGTCTATTCCGGCGGCACCACGTTTCTGCTGCAGTGGCTCATCGAGGAAGTCACCGGCTACCCGTTCCAGGATTCGGTGACGAAGGAGTTCTGGGCCCACATCGGCGCGGAAAACGACGCAGAATTCATCGCCTACCGATATGGCATCGCGTTGGCACACGGCGGCTTCCTCGCGAAGATGAGAGACCTCGGCCGCTTCGGGCTGCTCTACACGCCCAGCTATAGCGTCGTTTCCGACAA
>Ga0316201_10004271_pt1 | contig 10756 bp, 8 predicted proteins | sample CS6wburrow_MG_FD_204516 | JGI IMG/M metagenome (GOLD analysis project Ga0316201, IMG submission 204516) | Coastal sediment microbial communities from Delaware Bay, Delaware, United States - CS-6 worm burrow | ecosystem: Environmental > Aquatic > Marine > Coastal > Sediment | place: USA: Delaware... | reverse complement strand
AAGGGCGAATCGACTCGGTCTACGTAGTCCGGAACCCGGATAAGCTCGCTCGCCTAGGGTCCGGCGCAGGACATTGAAGGCGTGATCGTTCCACGAGATCATGTGAGATGGCTTACAATTCCTCACACGGGCCTAGGAACTGCCTCGGCCCCGTGTAATCTCTCGTATTTTGTGAGCTAGAGATCTTGGCCATCAGCCCAAGGGGTGTCAATTATCGCCGCATGTCTATGCGTATTTTTCTCATCCTCATCAGCCTTTCGGCCATTGTACTAGCCTCCGGGTGCAGCAACGAAGGGAGCACGAGCGGCACCGCTCCGAACCTCGAAGCGGAGTGCGTCGACGACGCGACCGACCTAGAGGGCTGGCTCTGCCCCGATGCGTTGACCGTCGAATGCGAAGACGGGGGCGCGAACCCGGATCTCATTTTCTTCGAGCCCTCCGGTGACGTGCCCGAAGCCTGCGAGGACATCGACTACGAGCTCAATGATGAAGGGCCCTTCGCAGTCGGTGAGCACGAGATCGTCATCACCGCTGTTGTCGAAGATGGCGCAGAGGATTCGGGAGAGGTGCTTTGTGAGACGAGCCTGACCGTGGAAGACACGCAAGCCCCCGAGGCGAGCGACGAGCCGGTCGAGCTCTGGCCGCCCAATCACAAGTGGCATACGATCTCTGGCGACGATTGCGTGCGCGACGCCTGTGATGCCGACCTCAAGGTGACATTCCGATCCGCGTCGAGCGACGAGCCTGTCAACGACAAGGGTGACGGCAACACTGAGCCCGACATCATCCTCGAGTGCGACCGCGTTCAGCTTCGATCGGAGCGCCAAGGCGGCAGCAACGGCCGCGTATACAAGCTTGGCTGGACTGCCGTAGACGACTCGGGCAACGCGACCGAGGGTGAGTGCACCGTCGTGGTGCCGCACGATCAAAGCGGCCGCGAAGCCGTAGATGATGGACCGGCGTACGAGATGACGCTTGGTGACGACGAATGCGATGACGGCACGGGTGGTGCCGGAGGCGCAGGTGGTGCCGGAGGCGCAGGCGGTGAAGCTGGCGCAGGCGGCGCAGGCGGTGAAGCTGGTGCCGGCGGCGAAGGCGGCGCAAGCGGTGAAGCTGGTGCAGGCGGCACAGGCGGCATCGAAGTCCCCTGAAACCTGTCAGACCCCGCCTTCCAAGGGCGTTAGCTCAGCTGCCGTTGAACTTTGCGACGAGCTCTTGGGCGACGCGTTCGGGGACCGGGTCGTAGTGGCTGAGCTCCATGGTGAAGCTGCCACGCCCCTTGGTCATGCTCTTCAGCGCAGGCTCGTACTCGATCATCTCGGCAAGTGGCACCGACGCTTTCACGAGGGCCCGTCCGCCCGGTGTCGTGTCCGTTCCGAACACCTTTCCGCGCCGGCTCGATAGGTCGCCTGTGATCGAGCCGAGCCAATCGTCCGGCGTCGTCACCTCGACGTTGACGACCGGCTCGAGAATAGTCGGCTTCGCCTTCAGGAATGCATCCCGAAACGCGAACTTCCCCGCGGTCTTGAACGCTATCTCCTTGCTGTCGACCGAGTGCGTCTTGCCGTCATAGACGGTCACGCGCACGTCTTCGACCGGGTATCCGGCTGCGATGCCCTGACGCATGATGTCTCGGATGCCTTTTTCGATCGCCGGCATGAAACCCTTGGGGATGACACCGCCGACGATCTTGTCGACGAACTCGAACCCGGTGCCGCGTTCTAATGGTTCGATGCGCAGGTAGACTTCTCCGAACTGCCCAGCTCCGCCGCTCTGCTTCTTGTGACGGTAGTGCCCTTCCGCCGGCGTGAGGATTGTCTCGCGATAAGCGATCTTGGGAGGCTTCGCCTCGACGTCGACGCCCTGGTTCTTAATCCGTTCGAGCACGAGGCTCAGGTGCATCTGTCCGAGTCCGTGGATCACGAGCTCGTGCGTCTCCGCGTCGAAATGGGCCTCGAAGGTCGGGTCTTCCTCTCGAATCCGGTTCAGAACCTCAGCGATCTTGTTTTCGTCACCGCGGGTCTTCGGAATGACGGCGAGTGCGTGGAGCGGCACCGGGTAGGGCAGTGACTTGTGGTGCACGTGGTCGAGCGAATGATCGTCGTGAAGCACGTCGCCGAGGTGAAGGTCGTCGATCTTCGCGACGGCGCCCATGTCACCGGCGATGATCTCCTTTATTTCCTCGCGATCTTTGCCCTGAAGCTGAAACACGTGGCTCAGCCGCACGGGTTTGCGCCCCGCCCCGACGAAGAGCTGATCGCCGCTTTTCACCGTGCCTTGATACACACGAAAGAAGCAGAGCTTGCCGAGGTACGCATCGGTCGTCACGTGGAAGACGTGTGCAAGCAGTGGTCCGCTGGGGTCGTCATTGTACTGAAACGGGACTTGGTCTTTGCCTTCGCCGCTGAAGAATGGACGGTGATTGCCCTCCGGCGGGCTCGGGAAGTGGCGGACGATGATGTCGAGGAGCGCCTCGACGCCGGCGCCGGTCACGGCATCGGTAAAGCAGACCGGCACCACGTGAGCCTGATCCATCGCGCGTTCGAACGGCTCGTGCAGGGCCTCGTAGTTGGGCTCCTCGCCTTCGAGATACCGCTCCATCAACGCGTCGTCGAGCTCGACGATCTGATCCAACAGCTCGGTGTGGAAGCCGGCGACTGGGCCGAGGTCGCTCTCGCCTTCAGCGTTGAGCAGGCAGTCGATGACCGATGTGCCGCCTTTTGCGGGTAGATTGATCGGGAGGCAGCCACGCCCGAGCGTCTCCTTGAGCTCCGTGAGAAAACCGCCGAGGAGCCCGACGTTGCCGTCGATCTTGTTCACGACGACCGCCACGGGCAGATCGAGGTCATGCGCGAGCCTCAACATGCGCCGGCTCATGCTGTCGACGCCCCCGTCCGGATCCATGACGATCACCATGGTCTCTGCCGCGGGGAGGCAGGCGATCGCTTGGCCGATCAAGTCAGGGGCGCCAGGAAGGTCGAGTAGATTGATCCGTTTCCCGAGGTGCGTTGCGTGCAGAAGCGAGGAGTACACGGAGTGGTGATGCTCGCGCTCTTCCTTCTCGAAATCGCTCGTGCTGGTGCCCGCTTCCACGGTTCCTTTGCGGTTCGTCTCTCCCGCACGAAACAAGAGTGCTTCCGCGAGAGTGGTCTTGCCGCTGGATCGTGGACCGGCGAGCAGGACGTTGTGGATGTCAGCAGTCCCGTATGCGGCCATCCGCCGAGTCTAGATCGGAATCCTGAGCGAACAAGCATCAAAATGCTGCCCCCGAGGAAGGCTGGCCCGGCCCGATCGGATGATGATTCTCAGTTGTCATTGCCCTCGACGTCGAGCAACTCCACCGGCGCGAACAAGTCGTCGTCGCGAAGACCCCTGCGCCGCGAGGTCCGAGGAGAGTTAAGCCAAGGGCGCTGAAGCCCGGGACCCGGCGTCTGCTCGGTCAACTACGCGTGCCATGACGTAGCCTGCGAGAAGGCAGGTCAGCGCGAAGACCCCGAGGGCGCTGTACGCCCAAAGTGTGGCGTGCTGGAACGCAGTGGAGCTTGCCACCTCGACGAGAAGGTCGTGGGCGACTGCGGACTGGTGGGCATTCGGAAACATAGTCTAGCTCTCCCTTCGTGAACGCCTACGCCGGGAATGCTCGATTGGATTAAGCGGGAGCTAGGATTTCGGCGTCAGAACGACGACGGGCAGCTCGCGTTTGGTTCGCTTTTGGTACTTTGACCACATGGGGTTGACCCCCTTGCCAAGCTCCCACAGCCGCGCGCGCTCGTCGCCGGTCGCGAGGCGCGCCCGAACGTCGAGCTGCTTGCGGCCCACACGAATCGAGCCGTTGGGGTTGGCCGTGAGGTTCTTCCACCACTGCGGATCGCGCCGGGCGGCCCCGTCCGAGCCGACGACCACGTAACTTCCACCATCTTCAAAGTATGCGAGTGGCGTCGAGTAGCGCTTGCCGGACTTCCGGCCGACGACTGTGAGCAGAAGCGTTGGCAGACCAAACCATGCGCCGATTCGGCCATCGCTTCCCTCGTACACCGCGGCGTGCGTCTTGAACATCGCTTTGAGTAGACGCGCGCGCAGATGTTTGTAGCGGGAGGCCATCTGGGCGCTTACGCATCGCTGGTCATGATGAACAGCGGTAGGCCGTTGAAGGCCGTGTACTTCGGCCTCAGCCGCTCGGTGTTGTAGTACTTCCCGACATCGACGACCTTCTTCGTGCCGATGATTGCCTCCATCGGTACGCTTCCATATCGGCCGTTATGAATGTTGACGAGGCGGCCCGAGGTGCCTGCGTCGATCAGGTCCAAGGCGAGGTTTCCGAACACCATCGGCACGATCGAGTCGAGCGCATCCGGGTCGCCCGAACGCACGAGATATCCGAGCCGCTGGCTAATGACGTTGACTTTGCGCCCTTGGTTGTACTTCGGCGACAGTTGCTTGAGCTCGTTGGCGACGCGGTCTCCGATGCCGCCAAGCTTCCTGTGGCCGAACATATCGGCCTCTTGGCCCTCGAATGACATATCCGAGTCCCCCGCGATCTGCGCCCCCTCCGAGACCAAGACGACCGAGTACTTGCTCGGATTGCGGTCCCGGTCGTGAACGAGCAGCTCGGTGAGATGCTCCATGTCAAACTGGTGCTCGGGAATGATGCAGCGGTTCGCGGCACCTGCCATGGTCGGGAGCAACGCAGTGTACCCCGCATACCGACCGAATACCTCGATCACCAGGAACCGCTCGTGGGAGCCGGCCGAGGTGCGCAGCTTGTGGGTGAGCTCGATGGTTCGCGTCACGCAAGTGCTGAACCCAATGCAGTAGTCTGTGCCCGGGACGTCGTTGTCCATCGTCTTGGGAATTGCGACGACGGGAACGCCCTTTTGATGGAGGTGCGCACCATAGCTAAGGGTGTCGTCACCGCCGATCGGGATCAGGTAGTCGATGCCGAGGAAATCGAGGTTCTTGAGGATGGCGTCCGTGATGTCGTTGGTGTCGTCATTGTAGTCGCCCTGGAGGTGGGCAGGCACCCTGTCCTTCGGGAGGTGGCTTGGTCTGGTTCTCGACGAATGAAGGAACGTGCCGCCCGTGCGGCCCGCACGGTTCACGAGCTCTTCGGTGAGCACCAGCACGTTCTGGCTGTTGTCCGCGTCCTTGTCGGGAACGATGTCGACGAGACCGCCCCAGCCGCGGCGAATGCCGAGCACACGGTGACCCTCTCGCAATGCCCGAATCGTGACGGCTCGAATCGCCGGGTTGAGCCCTGGGACATCGCCCCCACCTGTCAGAATACCGATCGTTGACTTCATGGCCCGAACTCTAGCGCACGCCGGACGTGGGGCTAGAAGGGATGTCTACGCGGCGGGCGGAGGCTCGCTGACGAGGCGCGTCGTGCTTCTCAGGGTTTCGTCTGCAACATGTTCGTGAATCCAGTAACGGAGCGCCTTGCGCTTGGCCGTGTACATGGCGGCATCGGCTTTTTCGAGGAGTCGACGAACCGATTCCTGGTCGACTTCCCCTCGCGCGGGGGCCGCATTGGCCGGAATGCTCGGAAGGGTGATCCGGTCGTCGAAGTGGCAATCCCGATCAGGAAAGAAGGCCACACCGATGCTAGCGCCAACGTGAACTTCCGCTTCGCCGATCCAGATCGGCCGTTCGATGGCTTCCGCGATCTTGTCGGCGAGCACCGAGACGTCGTTTCGACTCTCGACGCCCTCGATGATCAGCGCGAACTCGTCCCCGCCGATGCGGCCTACCAAGTCGGACGAGCGCACTGTGTCTTGAAGGCGAAGCGCGACTTTGCGCAGCACTTGGTCGCCTGCGGAGTGGCCGTGCTCATCGTTCACGAGCTTGAAATCGTTCAGGTCGATGAAGAAGAGAGCGCCGCGAGGTCCGTGACGACGCGACCGCTCCCAACTCTGAATGAGGCATTCGGTGAGCAGCGCCCGATTTGCGAGACCCGTTAGCCAGTCACGAACGGCACGTTCCTGAAACACTTGCTTCTGGCGCTGAAGGTCGCTCAATAGCTCCTCCGCCCGGCTCTCCGCCAGCCAAGCAAGTGCGCCGAGAGCGACCGCGATCGAGGCTACGGTCACCGTGGTGGCACCTCCCGCCATTCGAGGCACCATCGGACCGGCGGGAAGTAGGCCCATGCCATCCGCCACGCCGACGCCGACGACACCCGCGACGGACGCGAACGTCCAGACCGCGCCGCCGCGCACGCCACGAAGGAGCATGGCGGCAACCGGAAGGCACGCGAGCCACGGATAGGCGAGCGCCGAGACGCCGCCGAGCACGCAGCTCTGAAAGAGAAGAACCGCAAATGCCGAAGAGAGCGTCCAGTTCGCGGCGATCCGGAGCGAGCGCGTTTGTCGCAGAATCAGTAGGGTGGCCCCGAGGCTCACCAGATAGAGGATGTTGAACAGCAGCGTGTAGGGGAGCTTCAAATAAAGGAAGAAGTACGGCGAGAAGCACACAGTGAAGAGAGCCGCGATCACCGTGTATCGAACCAACAGGAACGCGCGGTCGCGGCTCCGCGGGTGTTCCTCCACGAGCTCGCGCGGAACGAGCAGCGCGCCCCAACGATCGTCGGCACTGTCACCGCCTGAGGACAGACCGCTCCCCTCTTGCAATTTGCTCGTCGTCCACCCCATCAAAGCACTCAGGTGATCAGTATAAACGGCGGAATCCGACCATGAAAAGTGATCTACCTCACGCTACTGCGGCGGTAAGCCGTCACGCCTCGTCACGGGGACCGCGAGCTGCCGCATCTGAGCGATCGATTCGAGCGAGGTCTTCCAGCCCTTGGCGGGGACCGCGAACATCGAGTCGACGAGCTCCGGAACGAAGAGGATCGGCTCGCCTTGCGCGTTGTAACCCAGCTGTAGCAAGGCCTCCTGTTGGAAGAGTCGGCAGTGCTTCTCACAGCAATGAAACGCCTCGACGACCCGGTAGAAGCCTTCGGGAGGCAGTGGCCGGAGGAAGCGAACCAGCCCCGGATCGTCGAGCATCTGGCCCTTTTGTCCGAACTGCGCTCGGTTGTATTTCCAGTCCTCCGGAAGGTAGATGCCGGGGCCTGGCTCACCGTGGTTGTGGAAGTAGACCAGCCGGCCTTCCTCGATGGAGCCAATCGTTCCCGTCGTCAGGTACAAACCACATGGAGGAAGCTGCATGCCTGAGGCCTAGATCAGACGGAGACCTGGGGCAACGGTCGGCTCTACCAGCTCTTGTAGGGGTGCTGCACCAAGCTCGAGTTGAAGTATCGCGGGTCGCCGGTGACTTCGCGACCTAGCCAAGTGGGCCGCTCGAACTCCTCGTCCTCGGCGGCGAGCTCGATTTCGGCGACCACCAAACCAGCGTTGTCTCCTTCGAACACGTCGATTTCCCATGTGTGCTCACCAACCACGAGCCTGTGACGTACCTTCTCGATCAGCGGCCGCTTGCAGAGCGTTTCCAACATGAGCGCCGCATCGTCCGGAGGAATCTCGTATTCGTACTCCGCGCGCCGAGCGCCTACGCTGAGCCCTTTGACCGTCAGCCAGCCACGACCATCGGCAACGCGAACCCGAACGGTTCGCTCAGGCTCCGTGGACAGGAACCCCTGACGGAATGCGCTGGTCGTTGCGCCCGTTTGCCAGGCGTCACCGCGCACCAGGAACTTCCTCTCAATCTCGTCGCCCATGACGCGCCGGTTTGTACCATCCGAGCCGCGTGCAAGTCGCGACAAAATGAACGCTTGAACCCATCACGACGGCGGGCTACTTCAGGCAGCCTTGCGACTGAATCCACAGCAGCGCGCGGCAGTCGAGCATGGTGAGGGGCCGTTGTTGGTTCTCGCGGGCGCCGGGTCGGGGAAGACCCGCGTCATCACCGCGCGAATCGGGCGCTTGCTCGGGACCGGCGTGCAACCGGGCGCGATCCTGGCGGTGACGTTCACCAACAAGGCGGCCAACGAAATGCGTGAGCGCCTCGGAGCCACCGTGGGGCAGAACGCAGCGAGCCAGATTTGGCTCTCGACGTTTCATAGTTTTGGCGTGCGCTTCGTTCGGGAGGAGGCCAAGGAGCTTGGGCTCGGTTCTCGCTTCACCATCTTCGACCAGGGTGACAGCCACGGTGTGGTTCGTGAATTGCTCAAAGCCGCAGCGCCTGCAGACCGCCGGCTCGATGCACAGGCGGTCTTGTCTCGAATCTCGCTTTGGAAGAATGCGATGCTGAGCCCCGACGAAGTCCGTGCCAAGGACGACGAATACGACCAGGCGGCGGTCAGCATCTACGCGGAGTACGAGTCCGCGCTCACGAGCATGCATGCGGTGGACTTCGATGATCTGGTGACTAAACCGGTTGCGTTGCTTCGCACGCGGCCCGAGATTCGGCACAAGTGGCGCACACGCTTCGCGCATATCCTCGTAGATGAGTTTCAGGATACAAACGTCGCGCAACTCGACCTGGTTCGCGCGCTCTCGAACGAGCGGGGCAACGTCTGCGTCGTGGGCGACGACGATCAATCGATCTATGGGTGGCGTGGCGCCTGCGTCGACAATATTCTCGATTTCGAGCGTCATTTCCCGGGCGCCGTCGTCACGAAGCTCGAGGATAACTACCGCTCCCGCGCGTCCATTCTGAACGTGGCGAATGCTGCAATCGAGCAATCCAGCAAGCGACCCTACACCAAGTCCTTGAAGCCGGTCCGAGATGCCGGGACACCTGTCCGTCTCTGCGCCCTGTCGGAGCCGCAAGAAGAAGCAAAGTTCGTCGCCACCGAGATACGCAAGGTACAAAAGGAAGGCGTCGACCCGCGCGAGATTGCGGTCCTCTATCGCTCGAACACTCAGGCGAAGCTCCTCGAGGAAGAGCTCCGCGTGGCAGGGATTCCATACCGCGTGTTTGGCGGCACGAAGTTCTTCGATCGCAAGGAGATCAAAGACGGCATCGCGTACCTGCGCGTCGCGCTGAATCCGCGGGACGACCTTTCGCTCCGCCGGATCGTCAACACGCCGGCGCGAGGCCTGGGGGCGCAATCTCTTCGCCACGTGGTCGAGTACGCGAGCGAGCATCGGATGAGCCTCTCGAGAGCCCTCCGGAGCGCTGAACGGATCGAATCACTGTCTGCCAGGGCCCAAACATCGGCCGTGCGACTCGCCGATGCCATCGATCGCGCGGGGCGGGGGTTCCGCGAAGGCCGATACGCGGAGACCGCATCCACCTTGCTCCGCTCGGTTGGCATGCTGCAGGACGACGCGGACCAAAGCCCGGACGCGAAACGGCGCCGAGCCAACGTCCAATTCCTGCTGCGGAGCGTCGAGCGGCTGGAGTCGCGGGCAGGCGCCGATCGCGAGGCCCTTCAGCACCTGCTCCATCAGATCGCGCTCGACTCCAACGACGAGGAGGAGGCGGAGCCGGGAAGGCAAGTCACCTTGTCATCGCTCCACTCGGCCAAGGGTCTCGAGTTCTCCGTCGTGTTTCTGATCGGCTGTGTCGAGGGGGTGCTCCCCCATGCGCGAACCATGGACCCACGGATCACCGACGCGTCCGTTGCCGATCTCGAAGAAGAACGCCGCCTGTTCTATGTGGGGGTGACCCGGGCGCGCGACATCCTCTACCTCACGCGGCACAAAGAGCGCGTCCATCGTGGCAGGCTGGTGAAGATCACCCCAAGCAGGTTTCTCCAGGGATTGCCCGAGCCCGATACCCAAGACTACCAGAGCACCGAGAGCCGAGAGCTCGATCGCCAGGAGGTTGCGGATATGGCCAAGGCGCTCTTGGAACGGCTGGGCGCGACGAGCAGCTGAAGCGCTCGTGGTCGGGCGCTCAGGACTGATCGCGAAGCCGGTACTCCCACTTGCATGCGATGTCGTTGGCATCACGGCGTGGGGGCAGCTTCAAGGGCTTGCACTCGATCTTGCGGTTGAGCATCTCGCCGGAGATCGGCATGGCCGCGATGCAGATGTCGCAGCAGTGCCTGAGGCGCAGGTCGTCGAAGTGCTCGAAGCGGTCGAGCGCCGGGCAAGCATGGTGCGTGAGCGTTCCGTGGTTCGCATCGTGGAGCTCGAGCTCGACGTCCAGGATCCCGACCTCGCCGGGTGCGAACTGGAAGCTTCGTAGCAGCGCCTCGACGTCGTCACCGGTGATGCCCATGGCCTCTTGGCCGATCTTGAGGTCGTACTCGGCAGCGCCGCGGTCGATCCAAACGTCCTTTTCGAGCTCCTGCGCGATTTCTTCGCCGTAACGCTTGCGAACCCCGGTGTACCAACGGTCGGTCGCCAGCATGTACGCCAGCGCCGCGTAGTTCCAAAGAAGCCCGAGCGTCTTCGCATCGAAATCATTGGCGACCTTCTGCTCGAACGCCTCCACGTCGATCTTGCAGGCGTGTTTGCCCTGAGACGCCTGCCAGGCCTTCAGCAAGACGACGAACCCGAGCTCTATCCCCTTACCCCGAGCAAGGCCGCGAAGGCGTCCTGGGCTCCCGGTCCATGCGGGCGGTCCTGATTCCGGCTCGCCCTTGCCCTCAACCAGGCTCGAGGCGCGGACGAAAAGCTCGAACCAACGCCGATTGCCGCTGAGCTCCGGCGGGATCTCGGCTTGCCCGTGCTCGGCGACGGTGAGCATGTCCGGCTTCAGCTCAGTCGCCGCGACGATGAAGCGAAGGTCGTCGAAGAAGAGCTCCTTCGGAGTGGCGCCTCCGTGGAGAAGCGGCCAGCCATCGAGCGCGACCGCCTCCGCGACATCGCGACCGTATCGCTCTTCGACCGCGGCAAACCAGGTTTCG
>Ga0316201_10004270_pt1 | contig 10757 bp, 6 predicted proteins | sample CS6wburrow_MG_FD_204516 | JGI IMG/M metagenome (GOLD analysis project Ga0316201, IMG submission 204516) | Coastal sediment microbial communities from Delaware Bay, Delaware, United States - CS-6 worm burrow | ecosystem: Environmental > Aquatic > Marine > Coastal > Sediment | place: USA: Delaware... | reverse complement strand
TATAGACATCCGTATTTCCAAGGGTGGTTTTATTAGTGAAATTAGTGATCACATATTGTGCATCTTCACTGGTTTCAGTAAAGACCATGAAATCTTCAATGACAAAAAAATGACTGCTGACCGAGGGAGTCGTAAATGGTTCAAAAATGGAGTTCAAGGCTACATTGGTACTCAGTTCATAAATGTCTATTTGCCTAAAGGTGTCTTTTAAGGCCCCGTTAAAGAAGGCCTTAACGGTTTCAGTATCTATGCTTCTGATGGCAAAGGCGTCTTTGTCGGTGATCTCAAACCTACCGATCTCAATGATCAAGTCTTTGATGTCGTCAATGTCAGTACTTGAGGTTGATTTGTTCAGGGCCTCATAATTCGTCAAGATCTTGCTGAAATCATTGAACGTGTAGCTGACGAATTTCCTGCTTTCATTCGGAATAATCGATGCTAATGTGTTTTCCTTCGCTTGTGTGTCAATTACGTAATTAATAGGGCCTGGTATACTATCATTTAATTTTGTGATGCCGCTAAAATTTAAATGATCTTCAAAGATATCGGTATCAAGAACAGTATTGCCTTTAAGGGGGTTGAAAATCGTGACTGAGTCATATTCCGTTTTGGACACCATATAAATGGATAGGTTCGAAACAGAACCCACTTGTATGAGGTCATTTAGTTTTTGACTATAGGTAGTATTTTCAATGAGTCGTTCCAATTGCGCTTTAGTGTTCGAGCTCACCAAGAAACTGTCGATCACAGAGGTGAAGAGCGTGTCGGTATCTATTCTGCGTTTTATGATAGGCGTATTCTTGTAGTCGAATTGTGCAATGATTTCCAAATTAATTGAATCTTGGACTAGCAAGGAATCGTGAAATTTCGTGATCAACTGAAAAGATGTGCCCGCATCGATTTCAGCTTTGGTAAACCCTAGGATTAGGTCCTGATCCGTCTCTAGATATTTTAGGAAATTGAATGCAGGTATCATTGGATTTGAAATACTAGTACTTGAATTCAAGGCAATTAAATCGTTGTTTCTAATGTCATTTTCCAGAGACTCAAGATTTCTTATTTTCAACGCAAATCCTATGTCCGTAGTAATGAAATGATGAGGTTCTGTTTTAAGGTTCCTGTCTTGCGTACATGAAAAGATGATTAAGATAATTAGAGATAAGGTCAGTGCTTTTTTCATCAAGGCTCTTTTTGCAAATAACGAACTTATAAATTGAATTTTAGTTGTTCTGGAAGTAATCTGAAAGATCGTCTATGATATGGCGTAATGCCAAATTCTCTAATGGCTTCCCGATGTTCTTTAGTGGGATAGCCCTTGTTCTGTTTCCAGTTGTACATGGGGAATTCTTCATGGATCTTTTCCATATAGGCATCCCTATGGGTTTTGGCCAATACCGAAGCAGCAGCTATACTTAAATATTTGCCATCTCCTTTAATGATGGTTTCATGAGGAATATTCTTATAGCTTTTGAACTTGTTACCATCAACGATGATGAATCCTGGCGTTTTAGAGAGCTTTTCAATCGCCAAATGCATCGCTTGAATGGAGGCATTTAAAATATTCATTTGATCGATCTCTGCAGGAAAGACATGAGCGACATAAAAGGAAACGGCATCCCTCTCAATGAGAGGTCTTAATTGCATACGTTTGATATGACTGAGTTGTTTCGAATCATTAAGTGTCGTAAGCCTGGATTTCTCATGTAAGATCACGGCGGAAGCCGTCACTGGACCTGCTAGGCAGCCTCTTCCTGCCTCATCCGTTCCGCATTCAAGATCGACTTTTGAAAATCTAGATTTTAATGTCAAAATAGAGTTATTTTAGAAGCATTGATACATTCAGAAAGAATCCCTGATCAATGGTGAACTAAAGTATTGAATATCCCGTAATTATTCACGCTTTTGATGTATTTTTTAAAGCGATTTCCATTAACATAATTTTAGCATATTTACTTGCTTAATTAAGATATTATTAAGAAGTTTGTGACAGACTAACTCAAATAATTGTTTTATGAAAATAAAGTTAACATCATTGCTGACGTTATTTATGGCGTTTGCGATGCAATTCTCTTTTGCGCAAGAGAAAACAATCACAGGTAATGTGACCTCGGTTTCAGATGGTCTGCCATTACCGGGTGTGAACGTAATTGTTAAAGGAACCACAAGAGGAGTTCAAACAGATTTTGATGGAAATTATTCCATTAAAGCCAGTTCGAATGAAACACTTGTATTTTCTTTTGTGAGTATGCAGAATGTTGAAAGGCTCATAGGCTCCAACACTACGATCAATATCGAGATGGCAGAAGATGTCTCGGCATTGGATGAAGTTGTTGTCGTGGCATATGGTACGGAAAAAGCTTCGAATGTAACTTCGGCCATTGAATCTGTAAAGGCAGAAGATATTGAGCAGATTCCAAATGCATCACTCGATCAGATCCTACAGGGTAAAGCTGCAGGTCTGAATATCCAAACAAGTTCTGGGCAACCTGGCGCGAGTGGTACCGTTATTCTTCGTGGTCGTAACTCGATCAATGGAAATGTTGAACCATTATTCATTATAGATGGAGTACCTGTGGATGAGGATAACTTTAGGAGTCTAAATTCAAATGACATTGAGAATGTTTCTGTCTTGAAGGATGCATCTGCATCAGCCCTTTATGGAAACAGGGGCGCAGGTGGTGTTATCATCGTAACTACAAAGACCGGTAAGAAAGGTGGAGGAGTTAAATTACAATATCGTTCCCAGTACGGAGTATCAACTTATAATGATCCTGGATTTGAGGTTATGAACTCGCAGCAATTCCTGGGCTTTCAAAGACAGATAGGCGCAGGGTTGGGTAGTTCTTTGTCAGATGCTGAAATTAGGGCCTTGTCCGCACAGGCCAATACCGATTGGAGAAATATATTCTTTAAAGAGGGAACCACAAATACGCATGAAGTCAATATAACCACTGGTAGCGAGAATACAACCTCGTTCAATTCATTAGGGTATTATGAACAAGAAGGTATCACGCAGCGAAGTGGGATACAACGTTTTACGTTTAGATCGAATGTTAATACCAGTTTGAATGATAAATTGGAATTTACATCCAATATCACATTGGGTTATAGTAAGAACGATTTTGCACAAAATGCAGGAACTGGTCAATTAGACAATCCGTTCTTGGCACCTTATTTGGCACTGCCATTCGTATCGCCATATAATCCTGATGGATCGTTGAATATTACCGGAACGGCATATACGACTGCCAATGGGAATAATATCAATGGGTTCTTGAATACACCATTCATTACCTTGAACACCAATGCACTGAATACCGTTGATAATGACGAAATGAAGATCGTTGGTCGAATAGGGGCTAACCTTGAAGTTGCAGATAATGTGACAATAGGGTCTTCGGTCGGTGTTGATTATCAACATATAGAGTTTCAACAAATTGTGACACCTAATAGTATTAGAGGTGATATCACTCCAGATGCCAACGCATTGATCAAGGGAAGTCATTTTCAAGGATTCCAAAGAAATGCCGCATTCATCGTGAATACGAATTTAAATTATAACAACATTTTCAATGAACTTCATGATGTTGATCTAACGGCAGGTCTGGAATATAATAAATCACATTTCATTAGTTCTAGTTTTCAAGGCTTCGGTCTCAACCCAAAATTGGTTGGATCAGGAAACGCTATCACCGACGGTGCCGTGACTGAAGGACCAGATGATGCCCAGTTCTATATTCCGACAGTGGCTGCGTCTAGTTTTAATGATGGTTTGTTTTCCTATTATGCCATCGGTAAATATGATTATGATAATAGATACGGTTTTCAAGCTTCAGTTAGAAGGGATGCCGCTGCTAGATTCTCAGATACGAATAAATGGGGTACATTCTGGTCGGTTTCCGGTAAATGGAATATCCATAATGAAGAATTCTTCAATAAGAACGGAACGATCAATGAATTGAAATTAAGGGCCAGTTACGGTGTTGCAGGTAATCAACGAGTGGGTGGAGCCTTTAATGCTTTCAGTTTGTATAATTCTGGAATCGGTTATAACGGAACAACTGGGTTTTCCTTAGGCCAAATTGATAACCCTGATCTTAAATGGGAGGAAACAGCCCAACTGAATATCGGACTCGATTTTAGTTTATTGAATTATGACCTTACAGGGACTATTGATGTTTACCAAAAAGAGACTACGGACTTGTTTATCGCCAGACCTCTTTCATTGCTTTCTTCAACGACCTCGATCAATGCTAATCTAGGTTCCTTGGAGAACAAAGGGATAGAGCTTGGTTTGAACTATCAAATATTAGATGGTGACCTCAAATGGGCCATCAATGGAAATATCGCTTATAACAAAAATGAAATCACGAATCTAGGTGAGGATTACGATCCTGAAAACCCAATTTTAGCAGGTGGCGGAACCGCATTAGCGGAAGGTCATGCCATTGGGACTTTCTACAGGGTGCGATGGGCAGGTGTTAATCCAGCTACTGGTTCGCCACTCTGGTTAGATGCAGATGGGAATATCACCGGGACATTCACGACGTCGAACAGGGTTCTATTGGATAAAACACAAGATCCCAAATATGTTGGAGGTTTCGGAACAGATATATCTTATAATGGCTTTGCGCTTAATGCATCGTTTACATACGCTGCTGAGCAATACCGTTTAAATGGTAGTTATGCCATTATTGAAGACACCAACTTAGCTGGTTTTGCCAATATGTCTACAGACATGCTAAGGATATGGCAGCAAGCAGGTGATGTGACAGATATTCCGAGAGCGGGTTCTGTAACCAGGGGTCAAGCCGGAACAAGATATCTCGAAGATGCATCGTTCTTGAGATTAAGAAACATATCATTATCGTATTCATTGGATAAGGATTTCTTGGAACGAACTAAATTATTTACGAATGTGAGGTTGTATATACAAGGTCAGAATTTGTTGACATTGACGAAATGGCGAGGATTTGATCCAGAATCAAATATCTCAAGTACATTTTTTGAATATCCTACACCAAAGACCTTGACATTAGGATTAGATGTCGCATTTTAAAAAAAAAAGATTATGAAAAAAATAGCACTTATAACAATTTTGTCCATGTTCGCTCTTACGTCTTGTAACGATGCACTGGACATTTTGCCGGAAGATCAAATTCCAGCAGAGAATGCTTTCAATAGCGTTGAAGACCTCCAAAATGGGTTGAATGCAATTTACGGGCAATACAATCCTGCAAATACTATAGACTATAGTTCCAATTTTGTGGATGACACTAAGATCGGTGCAGATAATGGAGGACAAAAAGTGACATTCCATAATTGGGTTCTACAATCTAATTCTGCTGAAGCACAAAACATGTGGCTAAATGGTTATGCAACCATAAACTCCATTAATAGGGTATTGGCTGCTGCTGAAAGTGTCACACCAGAAGTAAGCGAACAAGCACAGTATAATAAGATACGAGGTGATTGTTATGCGCTTAGGGCTTTCTTACACCTTGAATTACTATCTTATTATGGTGTGGATTACGATGCTGCATCAGATGGCGTACCATATGCCGATATTGTAGTGGTATTCGAGCAACTACCACGCAATACGTCAGGGGAAGTATTTGAAAAGATCTATGCCGACCTGGATACAGCCTTAACTTTGATAGATGCGTCTTTTGTAGATAATGGATATGTAACCAGGGATTTTGTAATTGCAACGAGAGCAAGAGCTGCATTGTATCAAGGAAATTCAGCCTTGGCCTTGGCGTCTACTGCGAATTTGATCGGTAAATATCCTTTGGCAGACCCGGCACAATATGTAAGTATGTTCGGTGATGATTCAGATAATACAGAAGTTATTTTCAAATTGTACAGAACAGATGGGAATAATGACCAGAGAATTGGAGGCGTTTGGCACTTTACAGGAACCGGAGGCGCGTTCATGGAAATGTCTAACGGATTCTATAACTTAATAACTGCAAATCCTGCCGATATTAGAAGTGATGTGAACGTGGACCCAGCAAGTGATCCTGGATCTAATTTACTTCAAATCGGGAAGTACCTTGGTAAAGGCGGGTTTGATTACCTAAATGATGTTAAGGTATTCAGGGTCTCTGAAATGTATTTGATACGGGCAGAGATACTTGCTAAAGGTTCTGACTTCACGGGAGCAGCTGATCTTATTAAGCAAATCAGGGATGCCCGAACAGGGTCTTCCAACACAGCACCTAGCTTTAGTACCTTGGCAGGTGCTATGGATGTGATACTACTTGAGAGAAGAAAGGAATTGGCATATGAAGGTCATAGATATATCGATTTGAAGAGAACACGAAGTATCACGAATACAGGATTGGAAAGAGACACCGCTGATTGTGGAGGTGCAACACCTTGTACTTTGGTATCAAGTGATTATAGATGGACATTCCCAATTCCCAATGCCGAATTGAATGGTAATCCAAACATCACGCAAGCACCGGGCTATTAATTTAAAAAAAATGTGTATTATGAAAAATATAATTAAATTATTCATCTTAAGCTTGTTGGTAAGTTCATGTGGTGATTTTGAACCAGTGGTTTATGATCAAATCAATGGACAAACCGGAATAGGATTCACTACTGTAGAGAGTTCAGTAACGGTTCCAGTTGCAGGGATTTCTACTACAATTACGGTCCAGACAACAAATAAGCTATCGAGTGCAAGAACATTCGGTGTGGCCGTTGATGAGTCGTCAACAGGATCCAGCGCTGATTATACGATTGGAACATTGTCAATACCTGCCGAATCTTATGAAGGAACACTGGATGTGACCTTTGGGAATTTCGATAATCTACCGGATCTGGTCACTAATAAATTGGTACTTAATTTGGATCTTCCAGAAGGGGCATCGGTCGTAGGGTCTAGTTCTACAACGATCAATTACGTTAAGGCAGTGGTTTGTAATGATCTGACTTTAACAATAAATGAAGATAATTACGCAGATGAAAGAGATTGGACAATTACGGACAGCTCTGGCGCAATCGTTGCACAATGTTCGGATTATGCAATATGTCCAGGAGGAGCACCATCTGGGTCTTTGGCTCCAGCCCAGTATGTCTATGACATGACCTTAAGCAATGGTTGTTACACTTTCACCATCTTTGATTCTTATGGTGACGGATTGTTTGATGGAAGTACTACAGGAGATTATGCATTGACCTGTTCTGTGATATCACATGCTGCTGGTAGTGGTAATTTCGGGGCATCTGAATCAACGGATTTCTGTGTTAATCAATAAAAGAAAACTAATTATTATGAAAAGATTTTTAAAAATATTCTCTTTATCCTTCATGGTCATACTCTTTGGATGTGATAATAATGACGGAAGATTCGGCGACAATCCTAACTTGGGTTGGGTTGAATTCAGTTCTGCGGCTTCAACAACGGTCCAGGCACCAGTTTCCATTAGTATACCTCTAAGTATAAATGTGCCGGTATATCAAGACGGATTGAATATAAGCTACACGATTACAGCTGTTCAAGGCGATTATACGCAATTCATTAATTCTTCGGGAGGAGTGGCTTTTGCCGACCCTAGCGATGTCACTAGAAGTGTGAGTATCGAGTTGCCAGTGGTTAATGGCGATCTTGGTAGGGACTTCATCACGATTTTTGATGTCACACTTACCGCTGTAGATGTTGATGGCGTTAATATTGGGGTGGATAACGAAAGTATCCTGACACATAGGGTAACTTTACCTTGTATTAACCCTCTGATTGTTAATGATACATTCTTTGTCGGCGATTATTTGATAGAAGATGTCGTCGCTACAATAGGCCCGGGAAATGGTACTGAGAATTTCGGGACAGGAACAGTAACCCTGGTAGTGGATCCCCTTGACCCTAATATTAGGACATTCAGTGCTAACGTTCTTCCAGCTTTTGTTCCTACTCCAACAGATGCAGCTATCGCGTTCAGGGAAGATGGGGCAACATTAAGCGGTATAGTTAATCCTGGTATTGGATGTACGGCATTTCCTTATGTTTATACTGGTGCAGGTGCGGATAAAACACCTTGGGACATATGTAACGACCAATCCATAATCATAAATTATACAGAAGATGTTGCTCAATCTTGTGGTGGACCATATGAAGCATCGTTTCGTTTAACAAAATTGTAAATATCATATTGCCCTTTGTGGCATGCTAATTAAATGGATCCTATGAGTACAGTTCTCATAGGATCCATTTATTTATGATCACTCTATTGTTTTTTTGCAATAATGATCCAATTCTTTTCGTTCAAATAAATTACTTTTACGCCGTCAAAGACTCTATATGAAGCGCATTATCTTATTACTGATCCTAATTGTGTTTGGAACAACTGGTGCGCGATCTCAAGAACCTAAACTACTAAAACCAATTAAACAAAAACCATTGAATGATAGGGGAGTGACCAATGACACGTCTTCCTCACGCTTTTCCAGTCGAAATACCAGTAACAGGAATATCAAGAATCTAGATGCAAGGATCGAGGATTATAAGATCATTTCCATGGATCGCGATTCAATATATGTGGATACTACCCTTTCTATCCTAAAAGAATACAAATTCAATTATTTGCAAAGGGATGATTTCAATCTCATGCCTTTCAATAATCTCGGACAAACCTATAATACGCTTAGATACGATTTTTCTGAAGATGGAACACTACCACTTTTTGGTGCAAGAGCGAGGCATTTCAACTATATGGAGACAAACGATATCAATTATTATCATGTTCCAACACCATTGACAGAGTTATTATACAAGACTGCTTTCGAGCAAGGGCAATTTATTGATGCATTTTTCTCTGTCAATACCTCAAGACAATTCAATTTTTCAGTGGGCTATAAAGCATTGCGTTCCTTAGGTAAATATCAGCATGCGATTACAAGTACGGGAAATTTGAGACTTACCACGAATTATAAGACCAAAAAGGGAAACTACAAATTGCGAGCCCATGTGGTGATGCAAGATCTATTAAATGAGGAAAATGGAGGGATAAAGGATGAGGAGATCGAAAGATTTGAATCTGGGGACCCAGAATTCTTGGATCGTTCCATTTTTCAGGTTAATTTCGAAAACGCAGAAAATATATTGAAAGGTCGACGCTTCTATCTGGATCATGACTATACGGTTATTTCCAAAACAGACTCAATACGTCAGAATATCCTAAGGTTTGGAAATGTACTTTCTTTTGAAGACCGGTATTACCAATTCGACCAGACGAGACAGGATGATTATTTTGGCGAGGCATTTAAATCGTCCGATTTAAGGGATAAGGTGACCTTAGAGGATTTTAAAGCAAGTGTTTATGCCAACTACTTGAATGATGTATTGGGAGACCTTACATTCAGTATAGGATTCGCGGATCTTAATTATGGATATGACAAAGTTGTCGTACTCGATGATCGCACCATACCTAATAGGATCAAGGATAATGTGGTATCTGTAACAGGGAATTATGAAAATGACTTTGGGAAGCTGAATTTACAAGGCCGACTTAGTACCAATATTTCAGGTGAGTTTGCAGGTAATTCAATTACTGCAAAAGCCACTTATGCCATAAATGAGGATAATGCCTTTTCTTTCGGAATCACTTCAAATTCAAGACGTCCGAATTATAATTTCTTATTGTACCAAAGTGATTACACTAATTATAATTGGTACAATGATTATAAGAACGTCACCACCAAAATAGTATCGGCAAACGTGGACCTCAAGAAAATAGTTAATTTGAGAATCGACTATAATACCATAGGTAACTATACGTATTTTCAGCAATTAATTGAAAAATCCACAAAACCATTTCAGACGGATCAAACGGTCAATTATCTCAATATACTCTTGACCAAGGAATTGAAGTACGGGAAATTTGCCCTTGCCAATACCATAGCCTACCAAAATGTCATCGACGGTAATGATATCCTGAATGTACCTCAGGTCACGACAAGGAATACCTTATATTTTGCCAGTCATTTTTTCAAGAAGGCTTTGTTCTTGCAAACGGGTGTGACACTAAAGTACTTCACTAAATACAATATGAATGCTTACGATCCCTTGTTGGCAGAATTCTATGTGCAAAACGGACAAGAGTTTGGAGGGTTCCCGATGCTGGATTTTTTCGTTAATGCGAAGATACGCCAAACGCGCATTTATTTCAAGGCAGAGCATTTCAATTCATCCTTTACGGGTTACAACTATTATTCGGCACCTAACAATCCATATCGCGACTTTGCCGTCCGTTTTGGTCTCGTCTGGAACTTCTTTCTATAAACTGATCATGGCATTCATATTATGGTCATAATATGCCGTGCTTTCACTACTCACTTCCAGACATTACCTCGTAAGTCTGGAGAGTTCAGACACGCCGTTCAATCACTAATGCGCTTAGGGACAGTGGCTAGGAAATGAATGGAAAAAATAATCATGAAAATAGTTGCAGGTAATGAAAATGCCAATATATTTGCAGCCGCTTACACAAGGCGACAGCGTTCCTTTAAAATATTGCAAATCAAGCTATTGAAATAAATCTAAAAAAGAGTCAATATTTTTTATTGAAACCTTGTAGGATTAAATACTTAGTTTTATATTTGCACCCGCTTTGAGAACGAATGGGTTTTCGGAGCGCTATTTTTGAAGAAAACAAACGTTCATAGACATATTGAATTGACAGCGTAAGTAGGCATTGGAAACGATGTCTGCAAACAGAGAATAGATCATTTATTGAGTATTTGGAATTTTT